>Ga0302319_10006570_pt1 | contig 23032 bp, 14 predicted proteins | sample Bog_T0_2_FD_203319 | JGI IMG/M metagenome (GOLD analysis project Ga0302319, IMG submission 203319) | Peat permafrost microbial communities from Stordalen Mire near Abisko, Sweden - Bog_T0_2 | ecosystem: Environmental > Terrestrial > Soil > Wetlands > Peat | place: Sweden: Abisko, Stordalen Mire...
AGATGATTGGCACGCAAAAAAGCAAGCCAGCGGATGGGCACCCGCTGACTTGCTGACCTGCCGGCTTGCTAAAACGTGCTTACACCTTCACCTGCGGATGCGTCGCATAATGCAGCAGCACCGCAACCGCGCAGCTAACCAGCCGCGTCTCCGCCGAATCCGCCCGGCTGGTCAGGATCGTCGGCACCCGCGCTCCCAGCACAATTCCCGCCAGCTGCGCGCCGCCCAGGTATTCCAGCTGCTTGGCCAGCATGTTCCCGCTCTCCAGATCCGGAACCACCAGAATGTCCGCCTGCCCCGTCACCGGCGAAATCAGCCCTTTGATGCTCGCGGCCTTCACGCTGACGGCCGTATCAAACGCCAGTGGCCCATCCAGAATTCCACCCGTAATCTGCCCGCGATCGGCCATCTTGCACAGCGCCGCCGCGTCCAGCGTCGACTTGATCTTCGGATTCACCGTTTCAACCGCCGACAAGAGCGCCACTTTCGGCTCTGGAATCCCCAGCGCATGCGCCAGGTCGATGGCGTTCTGCACAATGTGAATCTTGTCCTCAAGCTCAGGAGTGATGTTGATTGCCGCGTCCGTGATCAGCAGGGTCCGCGCGTACGCCGGCGTATCCATGATGAACACGTGGGAGATGCGCTTGCTGGTGCGCAGACCGGTATCGGACTTCATCGCCGCCTTCATCAGCTCATCGGTATGCAGGCTGCCCTTCATCATGGCCTGCGCATTGCCGCTGCGGCACATGGCCACGCCTAGCTCCGCAGCCTTGCGCTCGGAATCGCAATCGACAATCGTGTAGCCGCTGATGTCGACGCCGATCTTCGCGGCAAGGGCCTTCATTGCCGCCGCATCGCCAATCAGGGTGGGCTCAATCAGGCCTTCAACCGCGGCCTCTACCGTGCCACGCAGCGCCACATCGGAGAGCGGCCAGACCGCCGCTGTGGTAATTGCCGGAAGGTACTTGCAGCGCTCAATGAACTTGTGGAAGACATGGAAGTCGGGCGGATGACCAACCAGTGGATCAACTGCAACTGCCTCAGCCAAAGGGGCGAGATCGCTCATGTGTGTTTTTCTCCATGGCCGGCGCACCAAATCCAGGGCCGGCCTCACGGAGTCATTGTCGCGCTTATCCGCGCCCAAACATGTGCTAGAGATCACACTATGGGGTACCGTACCGGATAATGGAATGAATCCCACTGACTCAACAGCCACGCTGCCGCCTACTTCACCTGCTCCACGGCAACCGAAATCTCCTGCTTGTGCCCGGTTCCTGGATTCGAAATGCTTCCCAGCACCAGCGTCTTGCCTGGCGTCACTGTCGAAGACCCTTCCCACACAGCCTGCGATACGACGGGGTCCTGCACTCCCACGCCGGATTTCTCTTCCGAAAGGCTCGACTGCTCCACCTTCGATCGAAGGCCCACTCCATCCGCAAGCCGAACTGCCGTGACCTCGATCGTCAGGCCCACATCCATATACTGCAACTGCGAATTCGAGGTCGTTGCCTCTGCGTCATAATGCCCTGTCACAATCGGCACCCGTGTGCCCTGCTTGAAGACGGTCTTCTCTCCAGCCCCCGCAATCAGGGTGAAACTCTGCTCCAAGCCCGATTGTCCGCCATTGGCTCCTGCCAGAGTGAACGTAAGCCGGTAGCTCGGCCTGGGCTTATCGAGCTCCGTCACAATTCTCTCGGCTTCCGCAATGTCCTCAGGTGACCCGTGAATCGAAATGGCGTGTTGCGCGGGAATGCCATAAATCTTGACCCTTGGAAACAAATTGCGCAGATCGGTCTGGATATCGGTGAGGTCGTTTTGTTGCGCAGCGTTTTTCAAGAAAATGGTTTGATTCACTCCCCCATCCACCTTGGCCGTCGTAACCTTCTCATCGGAAGACTGCGCCCCCGCCCGCATCCCCGTCATCGTTAAACCGAACACCAGCCCGCAGGCAGCCAGCACCCACGCGTCACCAGTCGCACGTCTTCCAGCAGAGAAATTGTTCATTGTCATCGTCCGCCTCTCAAACTTTTCGAATCAAAGACCGCCCGCGCGTCGCGATTGCCCCAATTGGACCCGGCAGGATCTTCTACACCCAAAGACGCCCGACCCCGGCATTCGCTCGACAATTCTCTTCCCCTGTCATCCGCAAGGCCATCGGTGATATGCTGCCTGCGCTGGGAAAACCGATTTAGCAAGCTCGTTTGGCGAGTCAGGAGCAGAAGCATATGTGGTTCCTCGGAATGGATGTAGGCACAGGCGGAACGCGCGCAGTCGTCGTCGATGGGGAAGGGAAGTTGATTGCCGGAGCGGCCGCTGAACACGCCCCCTTCACAACCGTTCATCCTGGCTGGGCCGAGCAGGATCCCGAAGACTGGTGGCGGGCCGCACAGGAGGCCATCTGCGGAGCCCTTGCCGCCACCCCCGAGCCGCGCCAGCTCATTGCGGCCATTGGCCTAACCGGCCAAATGCACGGCGCGGTCATGCTGGATGAAAACGGCCTGGTCCTCCGCCCAGCACTCATCTGGTGCGACACCCGCACCCAACCCCAGTGCGACTGGCTTACGGAAAGGCTCGGCTACGACCGCCTCATCGAGCTGACCTGCAACCCGGCCCTGCCCAACTTCACCGTCACCAAGCTGCTCTGGGTTCGCGAGCACCAGCCCGAAATCTTCGCCAAAATCCGCCACATCCTTTGCCCCAAGGACTACGTTCGTTACCGCCTCACCGGCGAGTTCGCCATTGACGTGCAGGAAGCCTCCGGCACACTGCTGCTGGACGTAACCCACCGCCGCTGGTCGAAAGAAGTCGCCGAGGCCGCGGGTATCGACGAAAGCTGGCTGCCCAAGGTGTATGAATCGCCCGAAGTCTGCGCCCGTATCAGCGATTCAGCTTCGAGCCTGACCGGCCTGGCTGCCGGCACCCCGGTAGTTGCCGGCGCCGGAGACCAGGGAGCCGGTGCTGTCGGCATGGGCATTTTGCAACCCGGCTCCGTCTCCGCAACCATCGGGACTTCCGGGGTGGTGTTTGCCGCCACGGCCGCGCCCACCAAGGACCCCCACGGCCGCCTGCACACCTTCTGCCACGCCGTCCCCGGCCTGTGGCACGTTATGGGAGTGACCCAGTCCGCCGGCCTCAGCTTCCGCTGGCTGAAGGAGACCTTTTTCGCCGGCCAGAGTTATGACGAACTCACTGCCGCCGCCGACAAAATCCCCGCCACCAGCCAAGGCCTGGAATGGGCGCCTTACCTGCTCGGCGAGCGCACCCCGCACCTCGACCCGCAGGTCCGTGCCGCCTTTGCTGGAATCTCCACCATCCACACCAGCGCCCATTTTGTCCGCGCTGTGCTTGAAGGCGTCGCCTATTCGCTGCAGGACACCTTCACCCTGTTCGCCGAACTCGGCATCCCCGTCAGCGGCATTCGTCTCGGCGGCGGCGGCGCGCGCGGCCCGCTCTGGCGCAAGATCCAGGCCGCCATCTACGGCCACGCCGTCGAAATTCTCACCGCGGAAGAAGGCGGCGCATTCGGCTGCGCGTTGATGGCCGGAGTCGGTGCAGGCCACTGGGCCAACCTCGACGAAGCCTGCAGCGTAGCCATCGAGGTAGCCCAGCGGATCGAACCCGACCCGAACGACGTAGCCGCGTACCAAACCGGCTACACCCAATGGCGCAAACTTTACCCAGCCTTGAAAACCCTGCGCTAGGCAGCCCCATCGTCTCCACCAACCCGCCGTGCCCCATCCATCGCGATCTTTGCGATGGGTGGGAAAGCACAGACTCATTTGGCGTGCCGGTCGTCCCTGTAGCGCTGGTCTTCATACCGGCTGTCATGCGGGTGTCCCAGACCGCACTCACACCGCCCCTTCCCACCGCAGGGGATGGTACGCTAGAGCCACCAATAACCCCAGCCCTGGGAGCATCCATGCGTCTTCATCTTTCCCTCGCTCCAATCTTGCTCATCTCCAGCCTCACCGCACTCGCACAAACCCCCACCTGCGCCGATCTCCACCTCGTTCCCGCTCCCCGCGAATGCACCGCCGTCAACGCCATCCCCATCGGCGGCGTAGGCTTCTTCGTCGCCGCCACAGGTCCAGAAGACAGCTTTGCCGCCCAGGACCTGGCCGAGCAGACCCTCGGCAAGCGCCAGGTCCAGCAGGATGCCCCGTTCATCCGGCTCGAACGCATTGACCCAGCCCGCGCCGACACCGACCCCGCCAAGGCCCTCCTCGACCGGAATCACCTCACCTTCCCCCCGGAAATGCATGAGGAAGGCTACGTCCTTGTCCCCGACGGACAAGGCGGCCTTGCGGTAATCGCGGAAACGGCCACGGGAATCTTCTACGGCGTGCAGACCGTCAAGCAGCTCACCCGCGGCAGCGGCAAAGACGAAGTCCTGCTCGCCCCGACGCTGCGCGACTGGCCGGCCATGGCCCACCGCGGCGTGTCTGACGACTGGTCCCGCGGCCCCATCCCCAACATGGACTTCCTCAAGCGCGAAATCCGCACCCTGGCCTCCTACAAGCTCAATACTTTTTCGCCCTACTTCGAACACACCTTCGCCTACGACAGCACTCCCGTCGCGGCCTTCCCCGGGGGCGCCATGACGCCTGCCGAAGCCAGCGAACTGGTCGACTACGCCGCTCAATACCACATCACGGTCATCCCCGAGCAAGAAGCGTTCGGCCATCTCCACAATGTGCTCAAATTCGAGAAATATTCGGGCATCGGGGAGACGCCGCACGGCTCCGTGCTCGCTCCCGGCGACCCCGCGACCATCCCTCAGATCGTCAGCTGGTTTGACGAATTGGCCAAGGTCTTTCCGGGCCCGTATGCCCACCTCGGGGCAGACGAAACCGACGAGCTCGGGCGGGGACGCTCCCACGACGAAGTCGAAAAGCGCGGCCTCGGCGCGGTCTACATGGACTTCCTCACCAAAATCCACGGCGCTCTCGAGCCCAACCACAAGCAGCTGCTGTTCTGGGGTGACATCGCCGTCAACTCACCCGAACTCGTGACAACCTTGCCCAAAGACATGATCGCCGTGCCCTGGCGCTACGACGCCGAGCCCAGCTTCACCGCCATAATTTTGCCCTTTACCAAGGCCGGCCTGGAAACCTGGGTCGCCCCCGGCGTGAACAACTGGAGCCGCATCTACCCCAACAACAACGAGGCCCTGGGCAACATCCGCGCCTTTGTCCGCGACGGCCAGAAGCTCGGTTCTACCGGCATGCTCAACACGGTCTGGAACGACGATGGCGAGGGCATCTTCGACGAAGACTGGTTCGGCATCCTGTTCGGCGCATCCGCCAGTTGGCAGCGCGGAGAGGCCTCGGAGGCCGCTTTCGCTGCTTCTTACGGCCTTGCCTTCCATAACGATCCAACCGGAAAAATCGACCAGGCGCAGCAGGCCATCTGCGATGTCCAGGCCCTGCTCAAAAAGGCTGATCTCGAAGATGCGCGGGACAGCTACTTCTGGGTCGATCCCATCTCGCCCGCAGGCCAGAAAGTCGCCGCAAAAATCCGCCCCATTCTCAGCGAACTCCGTCTAGACGCCGAGCAGGCCGTCACGCTCATCGCCCAGGCGCGTGCCGCCGCCCAGCAGGAGAAACGGGAGCTTGAAAACCCTGAAGCCCTGGATGCGCTCGAACTTGGAGCCCGCCGGATCGATTTCGTCGGCCTCAAATTCCAGGCCGCGGACGAGTCGCTGACACTCTACGAGCAGGCCCGCGCCCTTGCCGCAACCGGCGACAAGACAAAACGCGGCGACGTTGCCGGCCTGCTCTACTCGATTGGCGGAGGCAACGGCCGCATGCACGACATTCGCGACGGCTACACGCTGCTGCGCGAGCTTTACCGCCAAGCCTGGCTACGCGACAACCGCGTCTACTGGCTGCAAACCAACCTCGACCGCTACGACCAGTCGGCGGAGCTCTGGATTGGCCGCGGCGACAAGTGGCAATCCCAGGTCATCCAGCAGTGGTACGACACCCACACTTTGCCCACCGCAGAAGAAGCCGGCCTTGCCCCCGCAGTTTCAGAGCAGAAGGCGCCTCCAGCCAAATCCAGAAGATCCAGCAGGCGCAGGAGAAAGTCGCAAGCTTCCTAGAGAATTCCCATATCTGAGCGGAGCGCTTTTCAGCGGAGTCGGAGGACTTGCATTTGTCCTTCAAGACATTGGACGCTACGCTTAAGACCAATTACCCATCCGCCTCCAAAAAATCCGCAAACACAAACCCATCCCGGTTAACCACCTCGCCCGCCTGGAGCCGCACCGGCGCTGAAAACATCGGCCCCGCATAAACGCAGGTATGGAACTCCCCCCGCTCCGCGCAAGGGTCAGTCCTCGCGGGCAAATCCGCCAGAAACGCCTCGTCAAACTGCCGCCCCGCAAACGAAGCCGGCAGTTTTTTCGTGTCAATGCAAGCCACCCGCGCCCGCAGTCCCCCGGCAATCATCGTGCGCGCCAGTTCCGCAGTCGGAATCCCCCAAAGCGGAAACAGAGGCTCCAGCCCGGTCGGCTTCAGTTGCCTCTCGCGATAGGCCCGAACGTCTTCCAGAAACAAATCGCCGAAAGCCACTGCATCCATATGCTCCGCGATAGCCCTAACGCAGACCTCGGCCATCCGCTGTTCATAGATTTCGTTGCTGCATGGCCAGGGCAGGGGAACCACCCACAGGGGCAGCCCCGCTGCCGCTGCCTGCGCCTCAAGCACCGACCGCCGCACCCCATGCATCGCCACGCGCTGAAATTCGTCGTTCAGCGTAGTCAGCAGGCCAACCACCTCAACATCCGCCTGCTGCCTCAGAACATGCAGCGCCCACCCGCTGTCTTTTCCGCTGCTCCAGGACAAAAGAACTCGCTTCATCCTGCGATCATAGCGGGACAAAGCGAGTTCCCGGAATCACATGCGTTGTTAGTTCAGCGTCACATCCGCCGTCAGCGGCGTGTTTTCACTTGAGTCGCCAACCCGAATCACAAACTTTCCCGGATCGATGGTCCACTTGTGCGCAGATTCATCCCAATAGCTGAACGCCCGCGCGTCCAGGCTCAGGCTAACATGCTTCGTCTCACCAGCAGCCAGCCGCACCTTCTCAAACCCTTTCAGCTCCCGCTCCGGCCTGCTGGCCTTCGCCGACGGGTCGGACACATACAGCTGAGCCACTTCCGCGCCGTCAACGCTGCCAGAGTTGGTAACGTCAAAGCTCACTGTAACCGTGGAACCAGCCGCGCAGGATGTTGGCACTTCCAGTTTGGAGAATTGGAAGGTCGTGTAGCTTAGCCCAAATCCGAACGGAAACAGCGGATGCTTGCCTGTCGTCGTCCAGTAGCGATATCCGACCATAAGCTTATCGTCGTACTTAACATGCGGAATGACGTAATCCACCTTCTTTCCGTCTGTCTCGGTCACATGCAGCACCTTGTCGTCGCCCTTCACCGGGTAGTAGTAGTTGTGCGACGGATTCTCTTCCCAACTGCGGTCAAAGCTGATCGGGAGCTTGCCTTCCGGATTGTGCTTGCCCAACAGCACCTGGGCAATCGCCGTGCCGCCTTCCTGCCCCGGATACCACAGATGCACCAGCCCCGGAACCTTATCCAGCCAGCGCCGCGTATCCATCCCGCCGCCGCCCGTCAATGTCACAACCGTATGGGGATTGGCCGCCGCCACGGCCTCAATAAGCGAGTCCTGTCCCCACGGCAGCTCAAACGTCCGGTCCAGACCTTCGCTCTCGGTATTCGGCCCAAATCCGGCCGCCACCACCACCACATCCGCGATCGCGGCAAACTGCTTCGCCTCATCGGAAACCAGGTCCGGCTGGTAGGCAACGCCCAGCCCGAATCGCACACCCACAAACCCCGGCAGGTAATCTGCAACGACGCTCACTGTCTGCCCGGCCTTCAAGTCGATGGTCCAGGCCTGCGGCGCCTGACCCTCCACGTTGACCGCATTCGGCAGCGCTTTGCTGTCAATGCTCACCGTGTACTGGTCATTCCCTGAGGCTCCCGCCAGAACCAGGTACTTGCCATCTTTGCCGGCCTTGTACTGAGACGTGTACCGAATGCTGCGCGGCGTCTTGTCTGCCGGTCCCCACCATTCTTCCTTGTAATCGGCAATGGCGCCCGGAGCCGTCGTTTCCGGCGTCCCGGTGAAGTCCTTGCTGGGATACGTGGCGACTTTTACGCCGCCCTCCCAATGCGTCCGCCAGAAGACTTCATTCATCTCCGGCAGCCCTCTGGTGTAGAGCACATGCACATTCGGCCCCACCAGGTTCGCGATCCCCGTCAGCATGGAAACCGGCTCGAAAGCCTGCGCCTGCGACGAGCCGCCGCCGCCAGGCACTGCCGGCCATGCATTCGGCCCAATCACTGCGATTGTCTTCACTTTTCCAGCGTCGAGCGGCAGAATGTACCCTTCATTTTTCAGCAGCGTGATGCTTTCCAACGCTCCCTTGAGCGCCACCGCGCGATCCGCGACCGAGAAGGTCGAATTCGACGGGTCAAACTGCGGCCGATCCACGAATCCGTAGCGCAGTTCCGTTCTGAAGATGCGCAGCAGCTTTTCATCGATCGTCGACTCCTTGATCGAGCCGGCCTTGATGGCCGCCAGCAGCGCCTTGGGATTCATGAATCGCGGCCCCGGCATCTCCAGGTCAAGCCCGTTGTTGGCCGCGCCCACCGTGTCATAGGTCGCATCCCAGTCGGACATCAGAATCCCCTGGAATCCCCACTCGCCTTTCAAGACCTTGAGATTCAGAAACTCGTTCTGTGTGGCATGCTCGCCATTGAGCAGGTTGTACGAGTTCATCACCGCATCCACGTGACCCTTTGTGACTGCAGCCTCAAAGGCGGGCAGGTACATCTCCCGCAGCGTCCGCTCGTCCACGTCGGAATTCACATTGTGCCGGTTGTACTCCTGGTTGTTCGCCGCATAATGCTTCACGGTCGCGATTACGCCCTGCGACTGAACCCCTTGAATGTATGGCACCACGATTGTTGCGTTCAGGTACGGATCCTCCGACAGGTATTCGAAGTTCCTCCCCGCCACCGGAGACCGCGCAATGTTCACTCCCGGTCCAAGCAGAAAATTGACATTCCGCGCCCGCGCGTCCTTGCCCAGCGACTCGCCCAGCTGCCGCGCGAAGTCAGTGTCCCATGTAGCCGCCAATGCCGCTCCGCCCGCATAAGCTGTGGTCGGTCCCCACGTGCGCACTCCCACCGACGCATCCGACATTTTGAACCGGGGCAGCCCGATCGCCGGCGCTGCATGCGTGTACATTTCATCGACGCCGCCAACCAACTCCACCTTTTGTTCCAGAGTCAGTTTGGAGATCCAGCCTTGCGCCTTCGCCTCGATCTCGGGTGAGTCGGCCACCGGGGCCTGGGCCGCTGCAAAAAGGGAACCAGCCAGCAGCACTGCCAGAACGATAGCTGTCATGCGTCCTGTACAAAGAGCAATCGATTGTGTATGGAAGAAATGTGAGTTTTTCATGTCGCGAAGAAGGCTATCTCATTCGGCCTTCGCATGTATACAGGTTCTCCCCCGGCCATCCGCGTCCTCGATCCGCGTGGACTTGGCGAGCAAATCCTGTTGTGATTTTCATCACAGGGCGGAGTGCATGCTGTCACTGCTTCTTCCTGACTGCAAAGTGCAAACTCGGATTCCAATGGGCCAGATGTAAGGGCGCGCCAACCGTGCGTCAGGAGCTGTGCATGAGCTTTGCAAGCAATATGAAGACAATTGTTGTGGCCACCGACCTCCAAGGAAAGTCGGAAGCAGCCCTTGAGTATGCGCGCAAATTGGCAGGCAGTTACGGGGCGCGCATTGTGCTCGCGCACGGACTCGATCCCGTGACCTACGCCGCCGTAGACGCAGTTCCCGGCCGGCTTCGTCGGAACCTTACGGACGAGGCTCGCGCCGCCCTCGACACGCTCTCCGCCGACCTGCTCAGCCAGGGAATTCATAGCCACTCTGAGGTGCGCCAGGGCGCAGTGGCGCAAATGCTGGTCGACGTTGCCCGCCAATATGAGGCCGGCCTCATCGTCATCGGAACAAAAGGCATGCAGGGTGCCGGGCCGCTACTTGTCGGCGCCATTGCCGAGCACCTCGTCCGCCTTTCGCCGTGCCCGGTTCTTGCGGTTGCGGCAGATTGGAACGCGGGTGAGTTTCGTCCCACTCCCGGCGGCCCCATTTTGCTCGCCATGGAGCGCAATGAGACGACCGAGGCCGCGGTCTCTACCGCTTACTCGCTCGCCGAGGTCTTTCACCGGACGCTGATTGTCCTGCATGCTCGCGGCCCCGCGGAGGCCTCAGCCTTCCTGAATCCGAGTTCAACTTCGCTCGAGGAGTTTGGCATCACCCCGGGAGGGCGCTTTCCGGTGCGTTGTATCGTCAAGGACGGCAGTCCCGCCGACGTCGTCGTCGAAGCAATCGCACAGTTTCACCCCAGCATCCTTGTGGCCGGAGTCAAGCGAACCAGCGATACACCCGGTCCGCATGGCACGGTTTTTGCCCTTTTGGCGCGCTCTCGTGTACCGGTTCTCTGCGTTCCACCGGAATTTGGCGAGACCGCTGCTCCGGTTGAGCGCGCTGCTCAAATCCAGGCAAAATGACGCCCGCTGCCGCGGCGATTTGCGGCTCTCTGACAAAGGATGCGCTTGAAACCGGGTGCCGTTGAGGAACGGCCACTTGGCCATAGAGAATTTGGAGAAGGAAGCATGGAACCTGAAACTCAATCGGGCCGACCGGCTGCTATTCAGCCACGTCCGCTGGCAGAGTTGTTAGCGTGCCCATCTGCCACCGGAACTCTGCTCAATGGCTCCGCGCAGTGCATCAATGTTGAGACCGGGCAGGCCGTGTTCCGTCAATCCGCGAATTGTCGCGGCCTGTATCTCATTGTCTCCGGGCAGTTTCTGCGCCGAACCGAACGCCTTGAAACCCGTCTGACCCTTGGTCTGGCGCGTCCGGGAGACCTGGTGGAACTTGCCGCTGTTCTCGGCGACCGTCACCATACCTACACCCTTGTTGCCCAGGTACCTGGATCCGTACTGCTATTGCCGATCGACGCGCTAACGCAGGCCTTTGAGGCTTACCCCCCCCTGCGTATGCAACTGCTTGGTGAACTCGCCCGAGAGGTCTCCCGCGGCTACGACGCGAGCTGCCTCAGTCGCATGCCAAAGATCAGGCGGCGTGGCAGCGGACTTTTCCAAGCATAATCGCGACTGGCGATGTGGCACGCAGGCGGCCATCCTGTCTGCAACTCTTTGCTCACTCCCTAGTTGAAATTACCTGCACCGGCTCCTTTAAATGCGCTACAATGCAAGTTGACCACCAGGATATCTATGGCATCGTTTCACCCTCATCACCCCCCGGAAGATTGCGTAAATTGCGAACATCGCCATTTGCGCATGTTCTGCAACTTAACCCCGGAAGCACTGCGGGATTATGACGGAATCGGGATCATGATGAGCCACGCACGTGGCGCCAAGCTGTTCACGGAGGGCGATGCGGCGCGCAATGTCTTCGTAATCTGTTTTGGTCAGGTCAAAATCTCTTCCACATCCCGCGACGGTAAGACCATGATTCTCAAGATCGCCGGCCCCGGCGACGTGATGGGTCTCAGCGCGGTTCTGGCCAATGTGCCCCACGAAGTCACCGCCGAAGCCATCGAGCCATGCCAGGTAAAGACAGTCCGCAAGCAGGAGTTTGTTGACTTCCTCGGCCGCCATGGCATTGCAAGCATGCATGCAGCGCAGTCTCTTTCCAGCGAATACCTCACTGTGTTCCACGATGCCAAGCGACTCGCCCTTTCCGGCTCGGCCGCCGGCCGCCTGGCGCGCCTGTTGCTCGATTGGGGACGTGCTTCGGCCAACGGCAAGCCGGAGATCCGGTTCACCATGGCCCTCACCCATGAGGAGATCGCCAACATGGCCGGCACCTCGCGCGAAACGGTTACCCGCCTGTTGAACCAGTTCCGCCGCGATCAATGGATCACTATCAAGGGCTCCAGCATGACCATCACCAAGCCCGACCAGCTCGAACGCCTGACCGCTTAGCTCCTGCTTCTCCCACGCCTGAAAAGCTGCCCTGCTGAGCGGACTCTCGCGCGCTCTTGCGCCAATCCAAGTCGAAAGACCTGTTTCCCGCTATTCCTCCGATCACCGCAATGGTCTACTGTCCCCGAATCGCGCTCACCGGATCGATGCGCATGGCCTTTGCCGCAGGAAGATAAGTCGCTGCCAAAGCGATGACCAGCAGAACCCCTATCACGGAAAAGATCGTCAGCGGATCCATCGCTGAGACCCTATAAAGAAGCCCTCCCAGAAGCCGGGTCAGAAGCAACGAAACTGAGAGCCCCAGAAAGACGCCCAGCAACGTGAGCCTCAGTCCCTGCTTCAACACCATTCCCAGAACATTCGTTCGCGAAGCCCCAAGAGCAATGCGAATGCCGATCTCGTGCGTGCGCAACTGCGTCCTGTAAGCCATAACGCCGTAGATGCCGAAGGCTGCCAGAATCAGTGCGAGAATTGCGAACGCGCTTGCGAACGTGGACTGAATCAGTTCAAACATGTTTCCGGTGCGCGTGCTCTCTTCCAGACTTCGCACATCGAACACCGCCAGCTTGCCGTTGATCTCGTGCACCGCATTTTCGAACGCCGGCGCAGTTCGTTCCGGATCACCCCTGGTTCGCAATTGATAGATAGCCTGCGGCCCGGCAAATTGAAAGTAGGAAAGATACATGAGAGGCTCCGCCGCCTCATTCATGCGCTGATGGTTGCAGTTTTTCGCCATGCCGACCACAGTAACCCAGATACCGTAGACGCGCATCCGTTTGCCGATGGCGGTTTGTCCCGGCCAGAAATGCCGGGCCATGGTTTGATCCACGATCGCCACCATGGGCACATCCCCGCCATCCTGCGGACTGAAGTCTCTGCCCTCCAGCAAGGGAATCTTCATGGTCTGAAAATATCCCGCAGTTACCGACGCGTTTCTCACTTCCATGGACTCATGTGGTTTCGGCACATAGCCATCCGGAAGGGCGTCCGTCGATCCGCGCGACAGGCTGAGCGGGACCCAGTCCGACAAAGCCACCGAGGTTACCCCTGGCAGAATCTCAAGCTTCGAGAGAAGCCGGCGATGGAAGGCCTGTGCGTCGGCATAGGAGTATCCTGCCGAATGCAGATCCACGGATGCCAGCAACACATGCGTGCGATCGAATCCCAGGTCCGCCGATGCCGTCTTCTGCAGTGTGCGCACAAACAGCCCCGCTGTGATCAGAAGCGCCAAAGACAAAGCAATCTGCGCCACCACCAGCCCGCTCAGCAGATATTGATTCTGAGCGCTCGCCGATACGCTCCCCGCTTCTTCCTTGAGCACCTCGGCGGTCGATACGCCAGACGATCTCCAAGCCGGCATGGCTCCACAAAATACGCTGGCCAGAACTGCAAGGGCGATCATGGCAACTGTCACCCGCGCATCCAGAGACCCATTGATCGCGATCGGGCTGCTGTTCGGGGGAATGAAGCTGGCCAGGGACTTTGCCGTCCAGGAAGTCAGCAGAACAGCCACCGCGCCGCCAGCGAGCGAAAGCAGCAGCCCTTCCAGAATCATCTGCCGCATGAGTTGAATCCGGCTGGCACCCAGTGATTGCCGGATCGCAACCTCGCGCCGCCTGGAGATGAATCGAACCAGCATCAACGTGGCAATGTTGGCGCATGTCAGCAGCAGCACCACCCCGGCAATTGGCAAAAGAATAGGCAGCGACGACGCCAGATACCCGTTCGCGCCAAACGGGGAGCGCCACAGTGGATCGAGAAAGATGGTGTTCACGTCCAGGTGGTCACTGGGGTAAGCAGCCACCAACTGGCGCATTTGCAATTCCAGGTCCTGCGTCGCGTTTGCGCGGCTCACACCGGGGCGCAAGCGCCCCATGACGTTCAGCCAGGGCCGCCCGCGCCCCTCGATCTGCCAGTTGGAGCCCTCTTGCCGGATCGGCGAAAGCGGCGCCCATGCATCGTCGCGAATCCCCGGCATGCAACCAACGAACCCCTTGGGCGCGACGCCAATCACCGTCAGAGACCGCTCGTTGATCTCGACGGACCGTCCGACAATCGCCGGGTCCGCTCCAAACCGCGTCCGCCAAAGGTCGTACCCCAGCACCAGGTAAGGAGCGCCACCCAGGTTTGCTTCTTCGTCCATCCGGAAAAAGCGACCCAGATACGGCCTCACTCCCAGCACGTCAAAGTAGTTTGCCGATGTGTTCGCGGCATAAACGCGCTGCGGCGTGTCGCCGCCTGTCAGCGCTGCCCAGTCGGCGTGGTAGGCCAGCATACCGCTGAAGCTGTGATTGATCGACCGCAGGTCGCGATAGTCCGGATAAGACAGCGGCGGCGAGGGTGCATTGTTCCACGCACCGCGCAGCACCGTGACCAGTTCGTCGGTTTGCGCAGCTCCCGGAACGGGATTTAGAAGGGTCGACTCAATCCAGCTGAAAACAGTGCCGTTGGCGCAGATTCCCATTGCCAGCATTGACACCGTTGCCAATGTGAACCATGGGCTCCTGGCAAGTTGCCGCAATGCAAAGCGAACATCCTTAAGCAGTCCTGTCATTCGTGCGCCTTCTCTCAGAGCCGTCGTATGTCACAGAGCAGTGCATACAGTGCATGCACGGGCCGCGCCAATCCATCCTTGGGCTAAATCTGATTGGATTCATGCACATGAACCGGCATTTTGGACCGGTTTTGTCTCTCTTTGATTGTCCGATCTCGCATTCGAATGGCCGGAATCGAACACTGATGCCCCTGAAATCGGCGCCAAATGGAGCAAGGCTTGGGTAGCATTGAGCAATTGTGCGAAGTGGATATTGTCCCGCCTCGAAAACAGCCCGAAACACCTTTCGCCGGATGGCAACGATCAAGGTCTCTGGCCCATCAGCTCCGCGCACTTTCCTGCAGCACCGCGCTCATGATGGCCGCCTGTGGCGCCTCCCGAAGCGTCAGCACCGGGCAACGTGCATGTGCCAGCACCCGGCAGACAGTCCGGTCGCGGGTCAGTTCCTCAAACATTGAATGGTTTCGCGCACCGAGCACGATCAGGTTGGCGCGCAGCTTGGTCGCTTCGGCAAGAATCTCAATCGCCGGGCTCCCGTGCACCACATGCGCCTCAACGTCAGCTCCAGACGCGGTCCGGCTCTCCGTTGCCAGGAACTGCAACTGATGCAGCGCGGCCGAGTCAAGGCCAGCTGGCTGCCCGTCCCGCCCTGGTTCATCGCTCAGAAACCGGCCCGTAGACTGCAAAACATGCAGCAAAACCAGCCTTGCCCCTTGACTTGCGGCGATTTGTCCGGCAACCATTGCCCCGGCTCGCGCTGTTTCCCGCAGCAGCGTTGCATGCAGCATCACTCGCTCACTGCCCACCGCCACTTCTGCATGAGCCTGCGGTCCAATGGTTACCGCCGGCACGTTCACTGACCGCAACACCTGTTCCGCCACCGAACCAAGCAGCAGTTTTCCCAGCTTGCTGCGGCTCCGCGTGCCCAGAATCAGCCTGTCGGCTCTGAATTGCCTGGACGCGGCGCCAATCTGTTGCGCGGCATTTCCCTCGCGCACCAGCGTTTCGCAGCTCATACCGCGCTCGCGTGCATGCATACACCACGGCTGCAGGCCCTTGGTCGCAAACTCCAAAGCTCCGGAAGGATCGTAGTAGGGCATTCCCGCAGCATCGGCCGCCATCGATGCCGAAGTCGACACAACGTGTATCAGAATCAGCCGAGCCCCTGTTTCCGACGCCTGTTGCTGCGCAAACGGCATCAGACGGTCCAGATCCGTCAAATCCGATGCAACCAGGATCACTCTCGGATGGAGCCACCGCGCCATCATGATGTCCAGCACCGGGGCTCTTGCCGGTTCCGTACCTGAGAGTCCGACTGGTGGAGCAACTGAATCCGTCATGGCAGTCACCTTGCGACACCACAGTGCCACCGATTCGGCCCGGTGGCTGTATCCCGGAGCACCCCGCTGGGTGATTTAAATCACTCGCTCCTGCCGTCGGCTTTCCTAAAGATGAAGAAAATAAAATGACCGTCGGCACCCCACTCCCGCCCGCCATCCTTTGAGAAATCTGAAATTCACCCGATAAGCTGTGAAGAGACTTAGAGTTGCTGGCGGTCTCTCAGGAGGGTATGCATCCGATGCGGGCTCCAATCGACCGGCAGAGCGTCATCAAGGCCAACGCCCAGTTCTGGGAGCAGATGCTCGCAATGGATCTCGAAGTCATTCCTTCGCCATTGGATTTCTCTGCCACGGCGGGCCATCTGCTGGGAAGCGTCTCTCTCGCCGGCGTATGGAAGGGCACGATCGATATCCGCATGAGCAGCGGCCTTGCTTACCAGGCAACAGCAGCCATGATGATGCAGCCGCTTGAGTCAGTCACGGAGGCAGACACGCTGGATGCGGCAAAGGAGATCGCCAACATGATCGCCGGTACGCTCAAGTCGTCGTTGCCCCGCCCCTGTTCCATGACCGTTCCCGAGTCGCAGGTTGCCCAGGCCGAGTTCCTCGGCTCCACTGCCGGGGAAGATTCCCTCGAGGTCGGGTTTCGGCATCTCTCTGGCCTGATGCTGATCAGGGTGTGGGAACAGGAGTGCCTCTAGACACTTGCGAAGCAGCCACCCCGCAGCCTCTCTCACGGCAACGCCGCTCCAATACAGCTACAGCGCGCCCAAGGGCCGGAAGCTTTTCTTGCCTTTCTTTATTGCTTCCTTATTTCGTCACTGCGTAAACTTGGATATGGAAGTGCATCCGCCTAAATACCATCCTTGTAGACCCCCTAAGAAAAAATAATCACTTGTGTGTCCATGAGCGCCCGCTCATGTTCCGGATGTTTTTGCACCATTTGACGGGCGCACGACAGTACACCTTTATCTGCATTTTCTGGAGGACAGGCCATATGAAACACAAAATCAATCGAAGTGGATGGGCGGTTTTGTTCCTTGCCGTGACAATCCTATTCGCGCTTCCCGGCTCTCTGATCAGCCAGACTTTTCGTGGCGGAATCAACGGCACCGTAACCGATCAGTCCGGGGCTGTCGTTCCAGGCGCAACTGTCGAGGCCACCGATACGGCAACCAACTCGGCCCACAAAACCATCTCGTCCAGCGCGGGAGAGTTCAGCTTTCAGGACTTGCCCCTTGGCGGGTACACCATTTCGATTTCGGCCAGTGGCTTCAAAGGCGAGAAGATTTCGTCGGTTCCGGTGACTGCGGGCGTCATCTACACGCTGCCCGTTAAGCTTGCTGTGGCCGCTGCAGGTGAAACGGTGGAAGTCAACGCGTCCGGCCTCGCGCTGGACACGACTTCGACGACTCAGACGACTGATATTCCCGAGATTACCGTCCAGGATATCCCACTCAATGGCCGCGACTTTACACAGCTGATTGGACTGGCCCCTGGCTTTGCCGGTTACTCCCTCGGCGGCTTTGGTTCCGTCAACGGGACGCGCGGCAACCAGGTGAACTGGCAGATTGACGGCGCCGATAACAATGACTGGTGGCACAACATTCCTGCAGTCAACCAGGGCGGTGTCGAGAACATTGCCGGCGTCACGCTTCCCATCGATTCCATCGCGGAATTCAGCCTTCAGACACAATCCTCCGCGGAGGTAGGCCGCAATCCCGGCGGCAGCGTAAACCTGGTCACCAAGTCCGGAACCAATGCAATCCACGGTTCTCTGTATTACTACGAACGCAATCAGGCTTTGGCCGTGCAGAATCCGTTCAACACGCTCGGCGTACTGCCTCTTGAAAACGTGCAATGGGGCGCTTCGCTCGGTGGGCCGTTCTGGAAAGACCACACCTTCTGGTTCACCAACTTCGAAAAGCAAAAGTTCAACATCGCAACCGGCGACACCGGTTACGAACCCAATCAGTACTATCAGGCGCAGGCCAAGCAATTGCTGACAAACGCAGGCGTGCCTCTCAACTCGGCAACCTCTCAGTTGCTTTCCATTCTTTGGCCGGCCAGCCTGCTTACCGGTACCTCCCCGGGCGGAATTCAGAATGCCGCGCCAGAGTTCGGCTACAGCTATAACGGCGTAGCAAAAGTGGATCACACCTTCAGCGACAAGCAGAGTGTCTACGCGCGCGCGTTCCTGGGGCAGGGAAACCAGACCGCCCCAGTCAACACAACCGCCATCAACCCCTACTTCTTTGAAATCGGCCCAATTCATGTCTATAACTACTCGGCCGGGCACAACTGGTCCATTACACCCTCAATCAGCAACACCGTAACGGCCGGCGTCAACTACTTCCACCAGACCTTCTCAGATGCCAACCCGAACTTCGCCAGTGTGCCCATGGCCGGGTTCATCACAGGCTCACCCTTCGACAATGCACCCAACATCAACATCGGAAGCGACTTTGAACCCACTGGAAATACTCCTCCTGAGGGTCGCCAGGACATCACCGGCGTACTTAACGACGCGCTCAACTGGACCAAGGGCAAGCATCAGCTTCGCATGGGCGGAGAATACAGGCGCGCCCAGATTGACGAATTCTACCATCGCCATGCCATCGGGAGCTTTTCCTTTGTTGGCAACCAGGGACCGAATGGTGATGGCTCGGTGCCTTGGAATACAGGTGACCAGGACATCGCAGCACTGGCTGACTTCCTTGCGGGATACCTGACCAAAGGCTCCATTGCCGTCGGCAATCCCGAGCGCATTGTGGTCTCCCACGGATTCGATCTCTTTGCCCAGGACAGCTATCAGGTTACGACGGAATTCAATGTCAATTTCGGCGTTCGCTACGATTACATGCAGCCGATTCAGGACAGCAAGAAGGACCTTTCCGTCTTCCGTCCGGGACTTACCCCGACAGGCATCGCCTTCCAGGGACAAGACATCAACTCAATCTACGGAGCCGACTGGAACAGCCTCAGCCCGCGCGTCGGATTCAGCTATGCTCCCAAGTTCCTTACCGGTGTGGTGGTCCGCGGCGGCGGCGGATTGTTCTTCGACACACCCAACGCCAACCCGTTCCTGGACAATCGTCCCGGAAACAGTGCCCCGAATGGTCTCGAAGGCAACCCTGGCGGATCAAGCCCGGTCTTCACCATCACTACCGGCGCTACAACAATTGTGTCCGGTCAGGAGATCATCCCGACGGCCACTCTGGCCTGCCTGCAGGCCAATCCGTGCGGTGTCTTCAGCGTGGCCCCCGGTTTCCGCTCTCCGTACAACGTCAACTTCAATCTGCAAATCGAGCAGTCTATCGGGACCAAGGCCTTCTTCCAAGTCGGCTACGTGGGAAGCCAGGGGCGCAAACTCCTGAGCCTTCTGAACATCAACCAGCCCTATCTGGGCGGGGCGGCGGGACCATACAGCGGCAACTTCGGCGGAAACTATTACTCCGATATCAACCAGGTCGAAAGTATCGGAACCTCGAACTACAACTCGCTGCAGGCAGTCTTCCGCACCACAGATTGGCACGGCTTGACTTCGCAGGCTGCTTACACTTGGGGCCACAACCTTGACGAAGTCACCGCGTATCGCGGTGCTCTGCCACAGGATAGCTACAACTTCAAATCCAACCTGGGTCCGAGCAATCCCGGCGACTACGGCAACTCCGACTTCGATACGCGTAACTCTCTCGTCGGATATATCAACTACGAGCTCCCGACTGTCGGAGGCCCCAAGCTACTCACCAACGGTTGGTCATTGAACTCGGCCTTTGCCTTTAAGGGCGGGCAGCCGATCACGATCTACGACGCGAACGACACTAGCGGCACAAACGAGTACACGCAGCGCGTTAACCAGGTGGGAAAACCGTTCGCCGGCATCTCTCATTCAATCCAAACTAACTCAAGCGGCGGAAAGTATGTGCAGTGGCTCAATCCCGCTGCATTTGCTACACCGGCAAATAACACCTGGGGTTCCATACCCCGCAACAACATCTTCGGGCCCGGCTACGAGGACTTCGATCTTTCAGTATTCAAGAACACCAAGTTCGACATCCACGATTTTCCGGTAAATGTCCAGTTCCGCGCCGAAATGTACAACCTCTTCAACCGCGTAAACCTGGCCAGCCCGGCTTGCACCCAGCTCTGCAACGATTACTTTGGCTCTGGATCTGGATTTGGCACAAGCGGGTCGACGATCGGCTCTGGCAACTATTCTCCCGGTATAGGGCCTGGCGAACCGTTCAACACCCAGCTTGCGTTGAAGGTCATCTTCTAAATGCAATAGCACCACCCAACAGAAAGGCCCCCGGTTTAAAACCGGGGGCCTTCTTCTGCACTGTGCACCTATCAACCAAAAGCGCCGCCGGCAATCTTCCACCGGCAGCGCTTTTGCTTTTTTCCCTAACCCCTAAACCCTGATCCCTAACCCCTGCCCTTACGACTTATGCGTAAACGGATACTCCGCCAGCCGTCCCGGTAGCGCTGGAGCCACCAGCCCCGCCGTGTTGCTCGCCATGACTTCGGTGAACGCCTTGCGGAAGGTCATCATCTCGTCCGCTGTGCCCACCGTGATGCGCACCTGCGTGGGCCACGCCGGCCAGATGCGGCCGATGTAGACGTCCTTGGTTGCCATCGCCGAAAGAACTTCCTTGCCTGGCCGGCGCACATCGAGCATGAAGCAGTTGCTCTCCGAGGGCGTCGCCGAATAGCCCTGGCTCTTCAGCCATGCGAGCGTTTCCACACGGATATCGCCGATCTTCTTCTTCCGCTCTGCAACCAGGTCCTTGTCGAGAATGCTGGCCTTGGCCGCGGCAAGCGCCGTGATGGGCAACGAGTTCATGCCAAACGCCTGGTACTTCTTCAGCAGGTCCGGACGCCCGATGGCGAAGCCCATGCGTATGCCGGCCATTCCATACAGCTTGGAGAATGTCCGCAACACAATCACGTCCTTGCCCGCCTTCACAAACTCCAGGGAGCGCGGCGCATCGCAAAGGTGAATGTACGCCTCGTCAATCAGCAGGATCGTGCCCTTGGGAGCGTTGGCCACCGCGTACTCAATGTCTTCATGCGGCGTGCAGGTTCCAGTCGGATTGTTGGGGTTGCAGATGTAGATCACGCCCGCATTGGGCGAAGCAGCGATCATGGCCTTGATGTCGTGCTTTGCCTCGCCCTTTGGATCGGCTAGCGGAACCTTGATGATCGGAGCCTCTGACACCTTGGCTGCCCACATCGGAGCTTCGTAGCCCGGATCGGCAATCACCAGCGGCTTGTTCTTGTCGGTGAACGCGAGCACCGTGAAGTGCAGCGGATCGCTGGAACCGGCGAATGGCAGCACTGACTCCGGATCAAGTCCTTCGATCTGGGCGAAAGTGTTAGCCAAATCTTCCTGCATGTCGAACCGATAACGGCCGCCAATCGGGATCACATCGACAATCGCTTTTCGGGCAGCCTCACAAGGCCCAAGCGGATTCTCGTTGGCGTCGATGTGAATTCCCTTGGTGGGATCGGCGAAGTGCGGCCGCTGGGCCATCGCCAGGTGGGCTTCCGTCAGGATGGGAATGGTGGCAAGTGCCGAGGCGCCAGCAGCAAAGCGGAAGAAACTGCGGCGTGAAATGCCACTACAATCAATGGGGTCAACAATAGGCGATGTCATGATGGGCAGGGCTCCTTAGGGCCAGGGTTGGCCAGTCAAAGATTGGCTGAACACAGTCTCGCTGTCCGCGCGGGTGCGCTGCAACTGGAGTAATCATGCGGAGACTGAAGAAGGGAAGATTGGGTCCCATGTCTCAAGGTATCGCTCCGCGGCGTCTCTGACAATAGTGAAATGCCTAAAGAATCGCATGAGTTTGCTTTCTTGGCGGAATTATCCCGCCCTCTCTGCCAGTCCAGTCGAAAACTAATCTCCGAACTCGCGATCACGGTGTTCGACGCGCTGGAAGCTGTGTTACACTTCGTTCGGTAAACGCTTTCTCGGCGTCGATGACACCAAATTCCAGCTGTCTCGCTCCCTCGTCCCAACTCCAGGCACGGCAGCTACACCTTTTTCCGCGCGCGGCACTTTGCCGCTTGACAACTAAAGCAGTAAAGCCATTTACTTAGGGGCGAACGTCCAGAGGCTCATCCATCGACCCAAAGGACGAATTCACCCCTCTCAGGTGACTCAATGCTCCAGATGGTCCCATCCACCCTTGCCGCCGCCGGTGTCCATTCGTTCACCAATGCGGCTCTAGCGCTCGGCTCCCCTTCGCTCGCGCACCTCGGCCCCCTCGACATCGCCGTCATCGCCATCTACTTCGTCATGGTGATCTGGATCGGCTTCTACCTCAAGGGACAGGCAAACACCAGCGAAGAATTTTTCATGGCCGGCCGCGAAATGACCGCCTGGATCGCCGGCCTCAGCTTCGTCTCCGCCAATCTTGGTTCCCTCGAACTCATGGGCTGGGCCGGCTCCTCTTACGAGTACGGCATCCTCGCCGCCCACTGGTACTGGATCGGCGCCATTCCCGCCATGCTCTTCCTCGGCATGGTCATGATGCCCTTCTACTATGTCTGCAAGACCCACTCCGTCCCCGGATATCTCAAGCTCCGTTACGGCCAGGGTTCAAGCTTCGTGGCAGCCGTCTCCTTCGCGTTCATGACCGTCCTCATGAGCGGGGTCAACATGTTCGCCATGGCCGAAGTGATGAAGATTGTTCTCGGCTGGGACCTGAACTTCTCCATCATCGTTTCCTCGCTGGCGGTCGCCGCGTATGTCGCCCTCGGCGGCCTGCGATCGGCAATCTTCAACGAGGTACTCCAGTTCGTACTCATTTGGGGCGGCGCAATGCTGGTCCCCATCCTCGGTCTCATCGAGACCGGCGGCTGGAGCGGCTTCAAGGCGCGCCTGGCCCACAACATCTCCACCGGCGCCGTTCCCGGCGGAGACTACACCCACATGTGGCGCAGTATGGGCCACTTCGCCGATAACCCCATGGGCATCCATTGGACCGGCATCGTCTTCGGGCTGGGATTCGCCATCAGCTTCGGTTATTGGACAACGGATTTCCTCGTCGTCCAGCGCGTGCTTGCCGCCAACTCCCTGAG
>Ga0302319_10006574_pt1 | contig 23029 bp, 11 predicted proteins | sample Bog_T0_2_FD_203319 | JGI IMG/M metagenome (GOLD analysis project Ga0302319, IMG submission 203319) | Peat permafrost microbial communities from Stordalen Mire near Abisko, Sweden - Bog_T0_2 | ecosystem: Environmental > Terrestrial > Soil > Wetlands > Peat | place: Sweden: Abisko, Stordalen Mire...
ATCTTCACTACCCCGCTGCCGATATCCCTAAACAGGCGCGTGCCCTCTACGTCAAGAATGGTTTGCGGCTGATCACACAGGTCAACTACCAGCCGGCGCCTCTGATACCGGTCAATAACCCGCAGACGGGCAATCCACTCGACATGAGTCAAGCGGTGCTCCGTGATGTTTCACCGATCCATCGCGAATATTTGCGAAACATGGGGATCGATGCCTCCATGTCCATTTCGATCATCATCGGCGGCACCTTGTGGGGGCTGATTGCCTGCCATCATTATGCACCGCGCCGGCTGCCAAGACATCTGCGCGCCGTGTGCGAGCTGTTCGGCTCGATGTTTTCCTATCAGCTCGAGGTATTCGATAAGAGAGACCAATTCAATGCAAGGCTGACCAGCCGGATGGTCCTGCAAAGCCTGATGCTGAACCTGGCCAGCGCCGACGACTATGCGCGCGGCCTCACCGAACAGTCACCCAATCTGCTCGATTATATAGGCGGTGGCACTAATGCCCTGGGCGACCATCAACAAGGTGGCGTCGCTGTCAGCGTCAAGGGCGCGCTGACCTTTCTTGGCACGACCCCCAATAGCATACAGATTGAAAGACTTGTTGACTGGTTGAATACGTGTATCCCGGCTGACGAGGGCGTTTATGCCACCGACCGCTTGGGTGAAGTCTGGGAACCCGCCAAGGAATATGCCGATGTTGCCGCCGGTCTGCTGGTGATTTCTGTCTCGCCTGATCCGTCGGATCTCATTATCTGGTTTCGCCCGGAATTGTTGGCGACCGTCCAATGGGCTGGGGAACCTAAGAAGTCGGTCGCAGAAGACAGCGACGGAGATATCCTGACGCCGCGCAAATCATTTGAAATGTGGAAGGAAACCGTGCGCGGCAGGGGTCCGCCCTGGACACCGTCAGATCTCGCCGCGGCGCTCGATCTGCGCACATCGCTTCTCAATGTCGTGTTGCGGCGCATCACCGATGCTGCCCGAGAACGAAAGCTGGCCGCCGATCGAGATCAACTTTTGATGGCTGAACTCGATCATCGCGTCAAGAACACTTTGGCCAACATCGAGGCGCTGGTCATGCAGACCAGCCACAGCGCAGAGTCGCTGTCAGGTTTCGTCGAGGGACTGGCGGCGCGCATTCAGTCAATGGCCCGGGCCCATAGCCTGCTCTCACAAAGCCGGTGGGAAGGCGTGTCGATCAACCATCTCTTGATGGAAGAGCTTGATCCCTATATCCGCGAGCACTCGGCTTTTGAAATTTTTGGGCCGGACCTCATTCTGACCTCCAAATCAGCGCTCGCATTGTCTCTCGCCATCCACGAACTTGCTACCAACGCCGCCAAATACGGTGCCCTGTCCCGCCCGGAAGGCCGCGTGTCGATTAGGTGGGCCCTCACGGACAAGGGTGGCCTCGATCTGTCTTGGACGGAATCGGGCGGACCTCCGGTCAGTGCGCCAATCCGTCGCGGCTTCGGGTCCACCCTGATTGAGCGGGCCCTCGCGATGGAGACGAATGGCGTGGCCAGGCTAAGCTACCTGGCCGATGGCGTGATCTGTGACGTGGCGCTGCCGCCCGCTTGTTTGGCGCCGCCTGACATCAGGGTTGCGTCGGCAATCTCTTTCTCGAACACCCCAAAAGAACCCAACCCACCCTCCAACGATATTCGCGTCTTGGTGGTCGAAGACTCGTTCATGATCGCGGGTTCGCTTGAATTGGCGTTCGAAGGTTTGGGATGGACGATGGTCGGCCCGGCGACACGCGTTTCAGAGGCATTGGCGCAGATCAAAACCGAGAGTTTCGACGTCGTCCTGCTGGACGTCAATCTGGCTGGAGAGATGTCATGGGACGTTGCCAGTGCATTGAAAGAAAGCGGCATCCCATTTGTGTTGACGACTGGATATGAATTGGAAAATCTGCAACCAGATTTTCTGCGGGGAAGTAAAGTAGTCCGAAAACCATTTAAATTGGATATATTAGAACAAGCAGTTCTGGATGCCATAAAGGAGAAAAGGGATAATTATGCTGGTAGATAGGTAGTCTACGTAATGAAGGCACAAGGTGATTGTTGAAAGATTATTTCGTTGTCGTGTGTGTGTACACATCGCATCGCGTTGACTCCGAGGATCGCCTTGCGGCGGCAAGAGCCTGCCCTCGCGCACCCTGTTGCGACTTTGGTGCGTCGACTGTTCCAGTCGACACACCAAGGCGCCCAAAAGACTCGTTGACACCGCCGCGCCCGGATATCCGCCGCCCCTGTTCTTGTTGAATTCTTCATTCAACAAGAACAGGGGCGGATCGGGAGGGCGAGGGCGAGGGCAGGCCCTAGCTCGCCGCAAGGCGATGTTCGGACTCCTGTCATCGAGACCCAGACACACAATTCAGTGTTCCGCCGCACCGCCTACCGTACTGAAACCGGAACCGCTGCAGCCGGAAGCGCCGTAATGCACGAATTTCTGAATACGCTTTCCGCTATCCACTTCTGCCGTGTAGATGTCGCCATAGTCGTCCAGGCTCACCTGATGAAGCCAGTGGAACTGGCCCGCGTTGCGTCCGGCGCTGCCTAAGCGACCGAGTTCCTGAAGAGTCTCGCGGTCGAGGATATAGACGGTCTGGTTGCTGTTGTCGCCGACATAGAGGCAACTCTGGCCGCGGTCGCCAGAAAAGTTCATCGACGCTGCGGTGCCGGGCATCACTGGCATGGTCTCGGTGTGTTCGCTGACAAAGCGCTCGGCGACGAAACCGCATTTGCCCGCCTCGCCGGCGGGATTGGCGCAGGGCGCTCCCAGGCTTGGATCGTTCTTGTCGAACACTTGGATGCGATCGTTGCCGCGGTCGCAGACATAGATTTTTCCGTCATGGGCAATCTTCACGCAATGCACCGGGTTGCGGAAAAAGGCAGGCTTGCTGTTGCCTTTGAGGGTATCGGGCAGCCAGCGGCCGGCTGCGGCGGCGGCGGCGTCGTCGACCGGGTTGTTGCCGTAGGCGCCGAAATGGCCGACATAGCGGCCAGTGTCGGCGTCGACGATCAGGATACGTCGATTGCCGTAGCCGTCGGCGATAAAGAGACGGTTGGTGGCTGGATCGATCACCATGTCGGCGGGCATGTACAGGGTCGGCGTGCCGTTGACGCCGCTGTTGGTGTCGTTGCTGTCGGGGGCGGTCGGCGTACCGCCGATGCGCATCTTGAAATTGCCGTCCCTATCGAACTTCTGTACGAAGCCATCGCCGCCCTTGGCGTTGGTGATCCAGGCCGCGTCATCGTTCGGCACCTTGCCGCTGTTGCCCGCTAACCAGACATTGTCGTGACTATCGACATAGATCCCGTGTTCACTGTTGGGCCAAATGCAATCTTGCCTGCAGCGAGTCTGCATATAACCCGGATCGGCCGGGCCGCCCCAGGCCTTCAACAGCTTGCCTTGGAGGTCGAACTCCAGGACCGATGGCGCGGCATTGCAGCAATCGGCGATGGGACCACCCGGCCGTTCAAATCCCAGCCCGTTGGTCGCCACGCCCTTCTTGTTGGCGGCGCCCTGCACGGCGCTCTCCAGCCCGGCTTCGTCATTTGTCAGGCTGCGGGGCCGATTATAGACCCAGATATGATTGTGGGAATCCACAGCGAGGCCGCCGATCTGCCCGAGGATCCAGTGATGCGGCAGCTTCTGCGGCCAGGAGGGATCGGCGATGAAATCGGGCGTCTTTGCCTTGGGCGCCTTGTGATAGACCCCGGTGTCTTTCGCCAGCCGATCCATCGCGCCGCTGTTCGCGAGCCGGGTGACGCCATCATCGTCAGGCGCAGCGGCCGACCCTGCGAAGCAGCCCGACAGCAGGCACAGGGCAAGACCCAGCCGTCTAAGGGAAACCAAGGCAGACACGACGAACCTCCCGGAGAATTCTGGTCCGGCCAAAATACCATGCCGGCCAAGTATAAGAAGCGGCTTCGTGCAACGTGCGGCTTGAAAATTGCTGCAACTGCGTCCAGCCTGACAGGCGAGAACCCTAACCGAGCGGGGATTCCATGGCGGCCAAGATTCTAGCGGTGGCGCAGCAGAAGGGCGGCGCCGGCAAGACCACCATCGCCGTGCAACTGGGGGTGTGGTGGGCGGCGCAGGGCAAACGCGTCAATTTGCTCGATGTCGATCCGCAAGGGTCGATGAAGGCCTGGCATCATTTGCGCGAGTCCGCCGGATTGACCGGCTCGCCTTTTGCCTGGGATGTGCCGGGCTGGAAGCTGTCGACCGAGATCGACCGGTTGCGGGACGACAGTGATCTGATCATTGTCGACACCCCGCCGCACGCCGAAACCGACGCCCGCGTTGCGGTGCGCGCAGCCCAGCTGATCCTGATCCCGGTGCAGCCCAGCCCGATGGATTGGTGGGCCACCCAACCGACCGTCGATATGGCAGCCAAGCAAAAGACCCCGATCCTGCTGGTGCTCAACCGCTTGCCGGCGCGCGGCAAATTGAGCGACGCCATTCGCGCCCGCATCGCCGCCACCAGACTGCCGCTCGCGGTCAGCAGCCTGGGCAATCGCAACGCCTTCGCCACCAGCATGATGGACGGCAAAGGTGTCGCCGAGACGCAAGTGAAGGGCCTCGCTTTTGCCGAAATCGCCGCCCTGGCGGCGGAGATCGAGCGCTTGTTATGAAGCTGGCGTCAAGCGGTCGCGAAACAGGCGTCCGATCGCGAAAATGAGCAGGCCGGCCGCTTCGATCAGCAAAGCGTGCAACAGCCAGAAGCGGCCGCCATCCATGCGCTCGAGCAGCCCACCCAGCCAGCCGACCAGCATGTTGGCGCCGAAATAGATCAGATAGGAGCAACTGATCAGGGTGGCGTTGACGCCGGAAGGGGCGATGCGGGCCACCAGCGACAGGATGATCGGGATGATGTTGGCGCCGCCGAAACACAGAAAAATTTCGTAGAGCAAAATCCAGCCAAGTCCGACCTTGGCGGTAGCCGGCGTGACCAGTGCGGCAATGCCCAGTGTCGCCATCGCCGCCGCCTGCAACGAGATGCCGATCGTCATCTTGGCGGTCTCGTCGGGTGCTACCCCCTGTTTGGCCAGGCGGCGCCAGAACTGGAAGGACAGCAGCGCGGCGATGATCGCGCATAGCGAATCGAACGAAGCCAGCCAGGTGACCGGCATGGTCCTGCCGGCAAAGACAAGATCGACTCGCGCCTCCGCCCACAGCAGATAGGAATTGTAGATCTGCTGATTGCCGATCAAGGCAACCGTAAGAACCAGAAAAATCAGCAGGATTACGCCTACTTTTTGCCAGTCCCGTCCCGTCAGGGGGATGGCGGTGCCGCGCTGGCGCGCGGTTTGGCGGGGCAGAAAGCGGCGCCCCTGCAGATAGACCGCCAGCCCGAGCAACATGCCGACGCCGGCGGCGACGAACCCCGCCGCCCAGCCATAGAGTGCCGCCAATGTGCCGCAAACCAATTGGGTGATCACCACCGCCGTGCACATGCCGAAGAACAGCAACTGAAAGGCGTTGGCGCGCCGCGCGTCGGCGCCGTGATACAGACCACCAAGCTGGCTGGCGATATTGCCTTTGAAACAGCCGACCCCGGCGATCAGACAAAGCAAGGCCACCAGAAAGGAGACGTCGAAGGCCATCAGGAACTGGCCGGCGGCCAGGCTGACGGCGCCGAACAGGATGGTGCGGGTGCGGCCGCAAAAACGATCGGCCAGGTAGCCGCCGGCGATCGGCGCCAGATAGACGCCACCGGTGAACAGGCCGAATATCACCGAGCCTAGCGCCAGGGGTGATAGCGGCCCGTAAACCCGTTCCAGGGCGGCGCGAAAGGAGGCGAATCCTGCCACTTGTTCGACATGGCCCGGCAGCAAAAGATGTTGGCTCATATAGAGGACGAACAGAGTTTGCATGCCATAATAGGAAAAGCGTTCGAAGGCTTCGGCGAATACCAGCGTGACGAGACCGATCGGGTGACCGAACAGCTGTCTTTCCACAGGTTTTGGCGGGTTCGTCGCAGCCAGACTCATGGTTCATCCTGCCGATCGATGCTTGCGTTAGTCCGCCCCGATGGTGGCAGCGGCGATCACGACAAGTCAAACGGCATGACCGCGAGCGGCGCTCGGCCGGCCGCCTAGAAATAGGGGTCTAGACATAGGGTCTAGACATGGGTCTAGACATAGGGGTCTGACCCCTTTTCGGACCCCTTTTTGACATAGGGGTCTGACCCCTTTTAAGACATAGGGGTCTGACCCCTTTTTAAGGACTAGGGGTCTCGAATTCAAGGCCGCCTGTCACAAAATGAGAGCCAGCGGCAAGCCCTGACTGGCGGCATCCGACCTGCTGCTCTATGGTGCCGGCTGATTTCAGCCACGGAGAACCCAGCCTGAACCGCAAGCAACGCCGGGCGGACAAGACGCAATCCGCCAGCGGCGAAACGGCGCTGCTGGCAGTGGCGCTGCGCCATCACCAGAGTGGTCGCCTGACCGAGGCCGAGGATCTTTATCGCCGAATTCTGCGGCACGACCCCGGCCACGCGCAAGCCCTGCATCTGTCGGGATTGCTGGCCCATCAGTCAGGCCGCACCGGGCAGGCCATCGCCTTGATCGAGCAGGCGATTCGCCGCGACCCCCGGGTGCCGGATTTTCATGGCAATTTGGGCAACGCGCTGCGATCCGCCGGCCGGCTGGCCGAGTCTGAGACCGCTTTTCGTCACGCGCTCCGACTGCGGCCCGATTTTGCCGAATCGCACAATAATCTCGGCATCGCGCTCCGCGAACAGGATCGGCCGGCGGAGGCCGGACTGGCCTATCGTCGGGCGCTGATCCTGCGTCCCGACTATGGCGAGGCGCACAACAATCTTGGCGCCCTGGTGCAGTCGGGCGGCCAGCTCGGTGCCGCTGCCACAGCCTATCGTCGCGCCCTGACGCTGCGACCGAATTTCGCCAAGGCGCACAGCAATCTCGGTGTGGCGCTGGCAGAGCAGGGCGAGCCGGCGGCGGCGGAGCTGGCTTATCGGCGCGCCTTGCAGTTCGCCCCCGATCATGCCGAAACCTTTAGTCACCTCGGCATCGCCTTGAAAACGCAAGGCCGACTGCCGGAAGCGGCGCGGCTCGGCCGCCATGCCGTCGCGTTGCGCCCCGACTTTGCCGAGGCCTATGGCAATCTGGGCCTGATCTTGCAGGAACAGGCCCTGTTGGCATCGGCGCTGGCCTGCTATGACCGCGCCCTGGTCCTTGCGCCGGTGCTTGCCGATATCGCCTCCAACCGGCTGTTCTGCCTGGCGCATCGGGATGGGGTTGGCGCCGCTTTGCTGTTCGGCGCGCATCTCGATTTCGCGGTTCGTTTCGAGACGCCGCGTCTGGCCGCCTGGCCGGCACACCGTCCCGGCGGCGATCCCGAACGCCCGCTCAGGATCGGCTTCGTTTCCGGCGATCTGCGCGCCCACGCGGTGGCGCATTTTATCGAGCCGGTGTTGGCGCTTCTGGCTGGCTTACAAACCCTCAGCCTGACCGCTTATTATAACTATCCCAGCGAGGACCCGGTTACGGCGCGGCTGCGCCGGCATTTTTCGGCCTGGCGCGGCGTAGTCGGCCTGTCGGACGCGGCGCTGGCCGATCAAATCCGGCGTGATGGCATCGACATCGCCATCGATTTGGCCGGCCATACCGCGAAAAACAGCCTGCTCGCCCTCGCCCGCAAACCGGCACCGATACAGGCGAGCTGGCTGGGCTATCCCGGCACCACCGGTCTGGCGGCGATGGACTACTATCTGACCGACCGCTTTTTCCTGCCGCCCGGCCGCTTTGACGACCAGTTTCGCGAGAATCTGGTGCATCTGCCGGCCAGCGCCGCCTTTCTGCCGGCCGATCCGTCGCCGCCGGTCAATGAACTGCCGGCACTCGGCAACGGTTTCATCACCTTCGCCAGCGTCAACCGCTTGAGCAAACTCAATCCCCGGGTGATCGCCCTGTGGGCGCGGGTGTTGCAGGCGGTGCCGGGCGCGGTGCTGCTGCTGGGCGCGATGCCGCAAGAGGGCGGCCTGGCGCTGCTGACCGCGTGGTTCACGGACGCCGGAATCGATCCGGCGCGGCTGCGCTTTGCCCGCCGCGGCAAGATGGCGGACTATCTCGCCTTGCATCATGGCATCGATCTCTGCCTGGATTCGTCGCCTTATTCCGGCGACACCACCACCAACCATGCCTTGTGGATGGGGGTGCCGACCGTCACGCTGGCGGGCGACACGCCGCCCGGACGGGAAGCGGCGGCCAAGCTGGCGCAGGTCGGACTCGAGGATTTCATCGCCCACGATGCCGACGATTTCGTCGCCAAAGCGGTGTTCTGGGCCACCCAGCCCGGGCGGCTGGCCGAGCTGCGCGGCAGCTTGCGGCAACGCTGCGCGGCTGCGCCGCTGCGCCGCCCGGAGATCGTCGCCGACGGCCTGGAACGTGCCTTGCGTCTGATGTGGCGCCGCTGGTGCTGCGGTGCGCCGGCAGCCGCTTTCGAGGTCAGCGCGCATTGACCCGGTCAAATCTTTGCCTTCCTGCCGGCAGACCGAGAAAAGCGGCGAAGCGCGGATAGGAATCGGCGCCGGCGACATTGATCACCAGCAGCTTGCCGGGGCGATGGTGAAAATATTCCTGCACGTCGTCATTGTGGCGCCGATAAAGGTCGATCGCGCGTTTTCTGTCATAAAGACCATAATCCTGCCAACGATAGAGCAGTCGGCTGGCGTCGGCGACAAAGCCGGGATAGCAATAGTCCTGCGCGTCGATCGCCTCCCAACTCGCCTGCCGGCCACCGAACAGAACCTTGCTTTCGAATTCCACCAGCGACTCGTACCATTGTTCGGGCGAGTCGCGGATCGAGAGGATAAATCGCGCTTCGGAAAAGGCCTGGTCCATCGCCTGAAAGGTGAAGGGCAGCGCGAATGGATAGTCCTGAAAGGCCTCAAAATAGCGGCATAGATCGGCGATGCGATCCCAGCGCCGCTGCGCCCAATCCCGCAGCAGCTTTTCATGCAAAGCTTGCGGTCCGCACAATATATTGGCGTTTTGCAGGGCATGCTGGATCGCGGTGGTGCCGGTGCGATTGCAGCCGACGACGAAGATCTTGCCGTGGTCGCTGCCGTCGACCAGCCGGTCGAACCGCGCCACGCCGGCGCCGGCGCCATAATCACTCAGTTTAGCGCAGAAAAACGCCCGGCGCCGGTCGGTTTCATAACCATCGTCCTGGCAATAAGCGAACACCCGTCTGATGGCCAGGGCGACCGAATCGATATGGCCGCGCCGGGCGAAGGCTTCTGCCAGCAAGGCCAGCCCGGCCGACAGTTCAGGGTCCTTGGCGTCCGGTCGCAGCAGCATCTGCGCGCCGCACAGACAGGCGCTGCCGCTGCGGTCGATCGACCCGGCCAGCAATCCCTGCACGAAGGCGGTTCCCCCCATGCTGCCGGCCAGGCGAAAAGACTCGGCGAATTCGGCGTGGAATTCCGGAGCGGTGGGAAAATGCGTGGTGTCGGGCGGGCTGGCGGCAATCGGCATTGTGATCCCTTGACTCGGGGAAAGGCTGCGAAACTGGTGAAATTATAGGCAGAGGTGAGGGCGACAGAAGACCTAATTGGCCGCTTCGAGCATTTTTGCCGATGGCATCCCTTTTGCTTATTCTTGCCGCACCAGGGGAGGGGCGGCATGGACAAAGCGGTGGGGATCGTCACCCGGGGCAACATCGAAGCGGACAAACCCTGGAGCGTCGAGCAGCACGCCATCGAACCGATCCCCGCCGCCGACCGGCATGGGTCACCGCGCGAGCTGTTCCGCCTGTGGATCGGCGCCAACATCAATTATGTGGTTCTGCTGACCGGGGCGCTGGCGGTGACCCAGGGTCTGTCGTTCTGGGGGTCCTTCTCGGCCATTCTGGTCGGCAATCTGGCGGGCTGCGCAGTGGTCGGCCTGTCGAGCATCATGGGCCCCAAGACCGGGTCCGCCGCCATCATTACCTCGCGCCCGAGCTTCGGCCAGCTGGCCGCCATCCTGCCGATCGCCATCAGTACGGTGGCGGCGGTCGGCTGGTTCTCGATCAATTCGGTGGTGGCGACGCAGAGTCTCGTGCAAGTCTTCGACCTGATCGGCTTGCCCGCCTCGCCGCTCTGGCAATGGCTGGCGATGGCCCTGGTGTTGATCGCCGAAATCATGATCGCGATCTATGGGCACGCCACCATCATCGCCGCCGAGCGGGTCATGGCGCTGGCCTTGACCCTGCTGTTTTTCGGGTTCCTGCTCTGCGTGCTGCCACAGATCGACTGGCTGCAGGCGATGCCCGGGCGCAAGCCGGACCAGGCCAATTTCGCCACCTGGCTGCTGGTGATGGGCCTGATTTTTTCCTATCCGGTCTCCTGGACCAACTTCGCTTCGGATTACAGCCGCTATCTGCCGAAGGAAACCCCTTGGCGCAGCATCGCGCTGGCGGCAGGCGGCGGCCAGTTCGTGGCTCTGGTGGCGGTCGAGATCATCGGCGTGTTTTTTGCGATGGCGATCGGCGGCGATCTGTCCGATCCGGTGGCCGATCTGCCGAAGGTTCTGCCGACCTGGTATCTGGTGCCCTTCCTGCTGGCCGTCATCCTCGGCAGCATCGCCACCAATGTGCCGAACGGCTATACCGCCGGGCTGGGCCTGCTGGCCTTGCGCCTGCCGATCAGCCGGGTTGCGTCGATGATGGTGATCGCCGCCGCCACTTTGGCGTTCCGGGTGTTCACGCTGCTGGCCGGTCATGCGCTCGACCTTTATCAGCAATGGCTCAGCACTATCCTGATATGGACTTGTCCGTGGGTCGCCATCGTGGTGGTGGATTTCTTTCTGCGCGACGGTGTCTATTGCGGTGACGATCTGATGCGCTGGGGTGGCGGCCGCTATTGGTATCGAGCCGGCATCCACTGGTCTGGTCTGTCGGCATTCGGGGTCGGCCTCGCCGCCAATTTCGCCTTCTCCAACAGCGATCTTTATGCCAGTCCGCTGATGACCCGCGCGCTGGGCGGCAGCGACTTCAGCTTCGAGGCGGGGCTGCTGACCGCCGGATTGTTTTATTACGCCTGCAATCGCGCGCCGGCCCGGTTATAATCACTTTCATGCCGCACGCCGATTTCGTTCATCTTCGCGTCCATTCCGCTTATTCGCTGTCGGAAGGCGCCATCAAAATCAAACAATTGGTGAAATTGTGTCAAAGCCTGCAGATGCCGGCGGTGGCGATCACCGACAGCGGCAATCTGTTTGGCGCACTGGAATTTTCCGTCGCCTGCAGCGAGGCCGGAATCCAGCCGATCATCGGCGTGCAATTGGCCATCCGGCGTGATGACGAGCGTGGCTTCGGCGGTGGCGAGCGGCGGCCGGAGCCGGATCCGCTGGTGCTGCTGGCGCAAAATGCCGCCGGCTACGCCAATCTGCTGAGACTGGTATCGACGTCATTTCTGGGCACCGAGGCCGGCGAAACCCCGCAAGTGCCGCTGTCGCTGCTCGAACAGCAGGCGGACGGCCTGATCCTGCTGACCGGCGGCGTCACGGGACTGATCGGCCGTCTGCTGGGCGACGGCCAGCAAGCCAAGGCCGAAGCGATGCTGCAGCGTCTGGCGGCAGCGTTTCCCGGTCGGCTTTATATCGAACTGCAACGCCACGGACTGGCCCTGGAAGACCGCATCGAACCGCTTCTGCTTGATCTCGCTTTCACGCAGGGAATTCCGCTGGTCGCCACCAACCAAGCTTTTTTTGCCGATGAACAGATGTATCGGGCGCATGATGCGCTGCTTTGCATCGCCGATGGCGCCACTTTGTCGCAGGACGACCGCCGCCGGCTGACGCCCGAGCATCGCTTCAAATCGGCGGCCGAGATGCGCCTGCTGTTCGCCGATCTGCCCGAAGCGATCGACAACACGCTGGTGATCGCGCAGCGCACCGCCTTCATGGTGGAAAAAATTCAACCGATCCTGCCGCCTTTTCATGTCGAAGGGCGGAGTGAGGAACAGGAGTTGCGCCACAAGACCCTGGAAGGGCTGGAGGCGCGCCTGGCTGCCGCGGTGTGGCAAAGCGAGATGGATGCGGCGCAACGCCAGCATGTCGCCAAACCCTATCGCGAGCGCGCCGACTATGAACTGGGCGTGATCCTGCAGATGGGCTTCGCCGGCTATTTCCTGATCGTCGCCGATTTCATCCAATGGGCCAAGACCAACGATGTGCCGGTCGGACCGGGACGCGGCTCGGGAGCCGGTTCGGTGGTGGCCTGGGCGCTCACCATCACCGATCTCGATCCCTTGCGCTGGGGTCTGCTGTTCGAGCGCTTCCTCAATCCGGAGCGCGTGTCGATGCCCGATTTCGACATCGATTTCTGCCAGGATAAGCGGGAATTGGTGATCCGCTATGTGCAGCAGCGCTACGGCGCCGATCAGGTCGCGCAGATCATCACCTTCGGCAAGCTGCAGGCGCGCGCCGTCCTGCGCGATGTCGGCCGGGTGTTGCAAATGCCCTATAGTCAGGTCGACCGCTTGTGCAAACTGGTGCCGAACAACCCGGCCGATCCGGTCAGCCTGGCGCAGGCGATCGAGCGCGAACCGCAATTGAAGCAGCTGCAAGGCAGCGACGAGGCCGTGGCGCAATTGCTCGATATCGGCTTGAAACTGGAAGGGCTGTACCGCCATGCCTCGACCCACGCCGCCGGCGTGGTTATCGGTGACCGCCCGTTGATCGAGCTGGTGCCGCTCTATCGCGATCCGCGCTCGGACATGCAGGTGACCCAATTCAGCATGAAATGGGTGGAAGCCGCCGGTCTGGTGAAATTCGACTTCCTGGGATTGAAGACCCTTACCGTGCTGAAGCGTGCCGTCGAGAACGTAGCAAGCAGCAGCTTCCGCGACATCGATTTGCAGGCCATTCCGCTCGACGATCGGCGCACCTTCGACATGCTGGCGAAGGGCGAGACGGTCGGCGTGTTCCAGCTGGAAAGCAGCGGCATGAGGGACACCGTGCGCAAGATGCGGGCCGATTGCTTCGAGGACATCATCGCCCTGGTGGCGCTCTACCGGCCGGGTCCGATGGACAATATCCCGCATTACATTGCCGTCAAGCATGGGATCGAGAAGCCCGACTATCTGCACCCGCGGCTGGAAGGAATCCTCAAGGAAACCCACGGCATCATGATCTATCAGGAACAGGTCATGCAGATCGCCCAGGAATTGTCGGGCTATTCGCTGGGCGCCGCCGACCTGTTGCGCCGTGCCATGGGCAAAAAGATTCAATCCGAGATGGATGCGCAGCGGCGGATTTTCGTCGATGGCGCGGTGGCGCGCGGCGTGCCGCCCGGCAAGGCGCGTGAAATATTCGATCAGGTCAGCAAATTCGCGGGCTACGGCTTCAACAAATCGCACGCCGCCGCCTATGCGTTGGTGGCCTATCAGACGGCTTGGCTGAAAGCCAATTTCCCGGTCGAATTCCTGGCTGCGTCGATGACCTATGACATGCACAATACCGACAAGCTGAACGTCTTTCGCCAGGATCTCGATCGGCTCAAGATCAGACTGCTGCCCCCCGATATCAACCAATCCGCCGCCGATTTCCGGGTCGAGACGACACCGGACGGACAAGCTGTCCGCTACGCGCTGGCGGCGCTCAAGAATGTCGGCGCCGCGGCCATGGAAGGCATGCTGGCCGAGCGCGAACGCAATGGTCCCTTCAAGGACATCGCCGATTTTGCCCGCCGTATCGACGGCCGCTGCGTCAATCGCCGGCAGATGGAAAATCTGGTGCGGGCCGGCGCCTTCGATTCGCTCGAAGCCAATCGCGCCAAACTGTTCGACGCCATCGATCGGCTGATCCGCGAGGCGGCGGTGGCGGCCGACGAGCGTGACAGCGGCCAGGCGAGCCTATGGGGTGCCAAGGCGCCGGTCGCGGCGCTGCAACTGGCCGACCGCGTTGCCTGGTCGCCGATGGAGAAACTGCAGAACGAATTCGACGCCATCGGCTTTTTTCTGTCGGCGCACCCGCTCGACGCCTTCGCCAAGAGCATGAAGCGGCTCGGCGTGCTGAGCCTCGCCGAGTTGCCGCTGCATCTGGCGGCCGGCGGCCGCAGTCGGGTCAAACTGGCCGGCGTGCTGAACGCCAAGCAGGAACGCAGGTCGAGCCGCGGCGGCCGCTATGCCTATCTGACCCTGTCGGACGCCACTGGCATGGTCGAGGTGATGATTTTCTCCGAATTGCTGGCACAAGCGAGCGCGCTGCTGCAGGTCAATCAGCCCTTGTTGATCACGGTCGAGGCAAGGATCGAGGAGGATCAGCTTAGACTTACCGGCCAGCAGATCGAGAATCTCGACGAGGCGGCCGCCAAGGCGGCGGCCGGTCTCAAAATCGTGATCCGCGACGAGGCGCCCTTGCCGCGGCTGCAGGCACTGGTGACGCAGGAGCCGCGTGGCCGCGGCCGCATCGCCCTGGTGGCGCAAAGCGAACAGCGCGAGGTCGAGGCTTGGCTGGCGGGCGGTTACGCCCTGACGGCGGGGATGATTTCGGCTTTGCGCACGCTGCCCGGTGTGGTCGCGGTGGTGGAACTTTGAAGCGTTAATAGGGTCCATGATAGAATCGAGTGCTCCGTTTCCTGGTGAGAACGGGTCGATGTTTGAGGTGGTCACCCGCTTGCTGGAAAGGATGATGGATCTGAAAGCTTTATCGCAAGGCGTGGTCGCCGTGTGTTGCCTGCTGGCCGCCGCCGCTTGGGCCGATCCGCCGCCCAAGAAGCCGCTTTATCCGCCCCCTGAACAAAGCAACAGCGTGGGTGTACTGGGCGCGCACAAGAGCAGTACCGGCGGCACGGTGCATTCGGCGCCGCCGCCGGCGGTGGCCGCGCCCGAGCTGCCCAAGGTCGAGGCGGAACAGCCGGAGCCGCTTCCGGCGGCACCGCGTGCCGTGGTGTATGGCGATCATCCGAACAAGGGTGACGCCGCGGCCGCAATCACGACAGTTGCCCGCACGCCGAATCAGTATCTTGCCACCCATCCTTTCGTCACCGGCCTGCTGGCCGGACTGGTTGGCACGAACCTCGGCACCCGGCTCTATGGCGGCACCATGATTGGCGATCAGGGCGGCACGCTGATCGGCTATGGGCTGCGCGTCGCGGTGATCCTGGCGGCTGCGGCGCTGATGTTTCTGCTGGTCAGTCGTCGCGCCCTCGGCAAAAATCGGCCGATGGCGCCCGCACCGCAACGCAGCGAACCGTCTTTCGGCGCCGCGCCGCCACAACCGGACGGCAGGCGCGAGCCGACCATCGGCCAGCCGGGTCAAGGATGAACGACGGCGCGCCGAGGCAGGCTGCCGCCGCGTCGGACTGGCTGGCGCAAGCCTTCACCTGTTTCAACAAGGGTCAGCTGGACGCAGCACAGATCCTGTGCGACAGGATCGTGCAGGCTGAACCCGGTTTGGCCGAGGCCTACAATCTGTCGGCGGCAATTGCGTTGCAGCAAGGCCGGCCGCAGGATGCCGCCAATTTGTTGGGCCAAGCGATCACCGGCAACGGCGCGATCTGGGAATATCACCATAATCGCGGCGATATTCTGATCGCGCTGGGACGCCACGACGAGGCGGTTGCCTGTTTTCAGGCGGTATTGCGCCTGCAGCCGCAAGCTCTCGACAGTCTGTTCCAGCTCGGCCTGGCGCAATTGGGTGCCGGCCATGCCGAAGCCGCTTCCGCCTGTTTCAAGGCGCTGGTGGTTGCCGTGCCGCAATTGCCCGAGGCCTATCACCGGCTCGGCACCATCGCCTTGACCGCGGGCGCGAGAGATGCGGCGTCAAGGCTGTTCGGTATCGCGGTCACCTGCCAGCCCGACTTTGCCGATTCGCATACCAACCTTGCCATCCTGCGTCAGGAGGATGGCGCTTTCGCCGCGGCCCTGATGGGCTTCCGCCTGACTGTCGCGCTGCGGCCGGATGACGCTTACACCTATTGCAATCTCGGCACTTTGCTCAAGGAGCTTGATCAGCGCGACGATCTGTCGCCGGTGCTGCAGCGTTCGGTGACCCTGATGCCGGACAATGCCGAGTTTCATTACAGTCTGGCGATGAGCCGAAATTTCTCGGAATCCGACCCGCGCCTGGTCGGGCTGCAGCGCCTGGCCGACAAAGCAGGCCAGTTGGATCCACCTTCGCAGATCAATCTGCATTTCGCGCTGGCCAAAGCCTATGAGGATGTCGGCGCCCGTGACCGGTCGTTCGACCATCAGATCGCCGGCAATCAATTGAAGCGCGCCGAGATCGACTATGATCCCGCGATCGCCGCCGCCAAGCTCGGCCGCATTGAGGCGGCCTTCGGCGCCGAGCGCGAGCGAAGAAGCGGCGGTGATCCCTCCGACCTGCCGATCTTCGTGGTCGGCATGCCGCGCTCCGGCAGCAGCCTGATCGAGCAGATCCTGGCCAGCCATAGCCGTGTCTTCGGGGCCGGCGAATTGCCCGATTTCCCATTGCTGGCCTACGAATTGGGCGCCCAGGACGGGCCGCAATTTCCGGAGATCGTGGCGGAGATGGATGACGGGGCGTTCGCAAGGCTGGGCGCGCGCTATGTCGCGGCGCTGAAGGCAAAGGCGCCGCAGGCCGAACGCATCGTCGACAAGATGCCCGACAATTTCCGCCTGATCGGACTGATCCATCAGGCCCTGCCCAAGGCACGGATCATTCACAGCCGGCGTGACGCCGTCGACACCTGTCTGTCGATCTTTTCCAAGCTGTTCACCGACAGGCTGCCTTTTGCCTATGACTTGGCCGAGATCGGGCGCTATTGGCGGGCCTATGACCAATTGATGGCGCATTGGCGCACCGTCCTGCCGGCGGGCAGCTTCCTCGACGTCGATTACGAAGCGCTGGTGGCCGACCAGGAAGGCCAGACGCGTCGCATGCTGGACTATTGCGGTCTGGAGTGGGAACCCGCCTGCCTGCAGTTCCATCGCACGGAACGCGTCGTCCGCACCGCCAGCAAACTGCAGGTGCGCCGGCCGCTTTACAGCACATCTGTAGGCCGCTGGCGTCCCGCGCCCGAATTGTTGGCGCCGCTGCTGACCGGACTGGCGGGCGGGTGAGGGGGCGCCCCAACTGGCCTGTCGGCTCAGTGCCGATCTGGTGACCTTGGACCGCAAACTGGAGACCGCGTATACGGCCTAAGCGCGCACCTGATCGCCCTTGACCCATCTTCGCCCCTTACTCCATCGCGTTGAATTCGTCGAGCGCCGTCATCGCTCGCGTCACGAAGTCGCGCTCATCGGCGCTCAGCAGCGGATGCCAAACGTCGAAGATCAGCACGGCGCGGCGCTGATCGCTGTCGTTCCAGGCTTCGTGCTCGATGGTATCGTCGAACAGGAAAGCCTCGCCGATGCGCCATTGCCTGGTTTCATTGCCGACCCGGAACCGGCAATCGGGCGGCAGGATCAGCGGCAAATGGCACAGCAGGCGGATATTGGCAGCACCATTATGGGCCGGGATATGGGTGTGGGGGTCAAGGATCGAGAACAGCGAGGCCGGCGAGCGGTCGGGGATGCTGGGCTGCGGCATGCGGTCGAGTAACGCCGCGGTAAAGGGGCATTTGCGGCGGTGCGACTCATAGGCCCGGCCATAGAGGGCGAAATGATAGGCCGACCAGCGCGCCGAGCGGTTGAGTTCGACCCATTGTTCCAGCGGTTCGTCCTCATTGCGCTGCATATAGGGTTCCAGCTCGGCGGCCGCGACCTCGTCGTCCAGCACGCCGGCCAGTTCCGCCTGGATCATCGGCGTCGCCGCTTCGAGTTCGGGCAGCCAGGGAAAATATTCGCGATCGAAGAACTCGATCGATGGCAGACCGGGATAAAAGAAATTGGTGGGTTCCGAGCGAAAGGGGCGGCGCTTGCCGAGCAGATGGTCGACGAAGTGGCGCATGCGGCGCGCTTCGGCGCTCGGCCCCGACACTCTGTCGGCAAACAGCGTCTGCTTGAGGAAGGAGTCGAGTTCCGCGGCATGGCGGGCGTGGAACTCAAGTCCATGCGCTACGGCGCGCCGCGTGGCGGGGTCGAGCTTGTTTTCCGAAGGCGTCAGCCCCAGCGCGATATTATAGGCGTTGGCGGCCTTGCGCCGCTTGCCCATCGCTTCGAACAAAGAGGCCCGCATCAACAAGGCCATGAACGCCATCGGATCGACTTTGAGGGCGGCATCGACCGCCGCCATGGCGCCGGCCAGATCGCCCTCGGCGCGTCTTGTGGCAGCCAAATTCATCCAGCCCGGCAGGAATTTCGGGTCCAATTCCAGCGCGCGCAGCAGCAGCTGGCGAGCGGCGCCCAACTGACGGCTGGCCATCGCCTGCACCGCCTGGCTGTTCAGCTGCATCACCTCGGCTGGCACGGGCGGACTCATGGTGACGGCTTCCTCGGACGATTTGCCGATGACGCGGCTTCGGGCTGGCTGACCAGGATGACGTTTCCGCCCGGTTATGCCTATCCAAAAAAAACGGCGGACCCGAAGGTCCGCCGCGTGTTTCGATCACCGCGCGGTGATCACCATTTGGCCTGGAAGCTCATGAACAGCACGCGGCCCAGCGTGTCATAGGTGTTGTAGGTATTGCCGTTCTGGCCCGCCAGAGCGCCATTGAGCGCGAAGGACTGGTTCAGCACCGGCGGATCCTTGTCCATCAGATTGTTGACGCCAAGGCGGAAGGTGTATTTCTCCCACAGCCGGTAGCTGGCCGACAGATCGATGTAGTTGTAGGTAGGGATGCTGCCGTCCAGAGCCCCGACCGGGACGCTGCAGCAGGCAACGGAATTGCCATAGTCGGGCTGCTTCGGGTCGGTGGAGTCCAGACGCACCGAGTTGATATAGCGCCAATTGAGGCTGATATCGGCGTCCCAGGGCGTGGTCCAGGTGAGGCGCATCTGGTGACGCCAGGCCGGCTGCGGGCCGCCGGACGTCGCATTGCAGTTCGGACCATATTCGCCGACGCAGTTATAGGACAGCACGGTCGCCTGATTCTGGGTGATCACGTCGAGCATATAGGTGCCGGACAGATGTACCGACAGGCTCCCCAGATTGGCGCCCAGGCCGAGATCCTCAAGCTGCCGGAGGTAGGCCAGCTCGACGTCGATGCCGCGGTAATGCAGCTGGTCGAGATTGTGGTTGGTCTCGTTGGTGGCGCCATTGCCGATCAGGCCGCCATTGAGCGGATCGCGGCTGATATATTGGCAATAACTGGTGATACCGGAATAGCAGTCATTGATGATGGTGGCGCCCTGAATCGGGCCGACATAGCCGCTGACCTTGGCATCCCAATAGTCGAGCGACCCCGTCAAACCGGGAATCGCGGTGGGTGTGACAACGACACCCCAGGTCCAGGTGTCGGCCTCTTCCGGCTTCAGATTGACATTGCCGCCGGTGATGTTGTTGCACTCGTTGGCCGGGCATTGCGGCACCAGGCCATTGGCGAACTGCGCCGCGGTGACGGCCGCCTTGCCGATCGCCGGATTGGTGCAGGCCGCCCGATAGGCCGCATTGGGAACCAGATTGTTGCCGGTCGGGGAGCAGGGATCGGAATAGCCACCATCGGTGCCGAAGGTGGCGGGGGTGAACAGGTCGCCGACATTGGGCGCCCGCGCGGCGCGGCTGAAGCCGCCGCGCAGGCGGAAGTCGTCCAACGGTGAATAATCGCCGCTGACCTTGTAGGTGTTGGTCGAGAACGCACTGTTGGTGTTGTCGACATGATAGTCGGAATGGCGGAGTGCCAGATCCAGACTCGCCGACCGCACGAACGGTTTGTCCTGGATGATCGGCAAGTTCAATTCGCCGAACTCTTCGAACACGCGCTCGCCGCCGCTAAAGGACGGCTGCTGGGTATCGAACAGCAATTGCCCGGCCGCCTCGTTGCCGTCCGAAGTCTGCACCGAGATGTCATGGCGATATTCCGCGCCGAAGGCGAGCGCCACCGGGCTGCTGGCGAACGGGCTCTTGCCGCCATAGGGACCGAGATCGCCGTTGATGGTGAATTGGGCGTCGTCCTCCTTGGTCTGCCCGACGATCAGTCCGGTCACATTGGTAAGGCCGGAGACTTGCGAGGCGTCGCCCTGATATTGGAAAATATTCAGGGTGCCGTTGGTGATGGCGGAATCGACCGAGCTCAACAGCGGGAAATTGATGTCCTTGCGGGTGAACTGGGTCTGCCAATGGCTCAACGAAACGTCATAGCTGAAATTGCCGTCGATGTCGCCGCGTACCCCCGCCAGGGCGCGGTAATCGTCATGGGTGATGACGTCGGTGCGCGGATTGAGCAGGCGCAGGCCGGGGAAGGTGCTGAGGGTGGCGCTGGCGATACCGGGAGCGCAGCCGATGGCGGTATATTGCGAGACGCCGAGCGGGCCCGGGCTGTGGCCGAGATAGGGGTTGTTGCAGGGGATGGTGAGCGTGGTCTGCACGCCGCCGACGCCGCCGAACGGCAAGGCGGCCGGGCCGATCTCCTGCTGCGAGGAATCGTCCATATACATCATTTCCGCATAGAGATCGGCATGCGGATTGACCTCGTAATGACCGTAGGACCCGAGCGCAGCGCGGTCGTCCTGGCGCTGCAGATACTGGTAGGCGGCGAAATTGAACAGCAGCGAATTGGTGAATTTGACGAAGGTCGCCGAACCGTCCGGATTGAGGCCAACCTTGTTGGAGATGCCGACCAGGCCGGGCAGATTGACGAACTTGCCATATTGCGTGTTGCTGGAACCGGCGCAGAATTTGTAGGACTGGTTGTTGGTATAGGTCGCCGAGATGGCGCAGGAATTCCAGTCGCGCGAATTATTGCCGACCGGCGTGGTGGCGCGGTAGTCGGCATAGATCGTCACATTGCCTTTGCCGTCGGCCGAATTGGCGCCGACGATGCCGCTGCTGTCACGGATGAAGCCGTCGAAATTGTTTTTTGGCGCCGGCGCTACCTTGAAACCGGTCGAAACGATCTGGGTGTTGGCGAGAACCTGCTTGAACTCGCTGTTGTTGTTGCTGTGCTGGTCGGCGGTGAAGCTGTAATCGAGCTCGGCGCCCTGGAAATTGCGGATAAGCTTGAAATTGACGACGCCGGCGACGGCGTCCGAACCATAGGCCGCCGAGGCGCCGCCGGTCATCACTTCGACCGACTGGATCAGAGCGGTGGGGATGAAATTCAAATCGGCGGCGGCGCCGGTGGCGCCCTGCGGATCCGACGGACCGATGCGCTTGCCGTCGATCAACACCAGCGTGCGGGTGACGCCAAGACCCCGCAAATCGATATGCGAGGTGGTGTCATAGGTCTGGCTGGAGGAGGCGGCGGTGAGGTTGACCATCACCGATGGCAGCTGGTTCAGCAGTCCTTCGACCGCGGGGGTGTTGCTTTGGGCGATTTCTTCCTTGGTGACGCCCAGCACCGGGCTGTCGCTGGTGAGGTTGGGGGCCTTGATGCGCGAGCCGGTGATGGTGATTTCCTGAGGCTCGGCCGCCTGCTGCGCGGCGGCCTGACCCGACGCCAGCAAAGCCATACTGACCGCGGAAAGCGCGACACCGGTCAGCGCGCGGGATCGGATGCTGGTTGTCTGCCGTGCTTCACTCAAAAAATGCGTCATCGCGACTCCCCTCAAGAAACGGTCAAAGCAAAAACTCGGCCACGCAACTGGGCCATCGCCCGCGCCGCGTCGTCGCTCGATTATTCTGTTCGTTGCACGGTAAGGTCATCCCCCTCAGCGCACATCCTGGATGACAGTAACAGCAGGATTAACGAATTCGCAACAGAGCCTGATGCGGGGGCAAGGCCGATTTTTGCGCACTGTGGCATTTTTGCATTAGTCCATCTCGCAATGCGTCAAACCAGGCCGACGCGGCGCTGTTGCGTCAGGGCTTCGACACTGTTCTAATGGCGCCGGTGCAGGGGATGGACATGGCAAATGTGATGGCGCAACCTTCCGGGCTGCCGGCGGCGCCGTCTTTTTCGGCGCCCCGGCAGGCGCAGGCGCTGGTGTCGGCCGGCGTTGCCGCGCACAAGACCGGCGACGCGGCGCTGGCGGAACAGTTGTTGTTGCAGGCGCTCGAGATCGAGCCGCGCCAGGCCGACGCGCTGCAGCTGCTGGGCCTGCTGGCCAGACGGCGCGGCGATCTGCCGGCGGCGGAGAATCTGATGCGGCAATCCTTGGCGATCGATGCCAGACAGCCGCATGTGCATCATAATCTTGGCAATCTGCTGAAAAGCCGTGGCGCGACCGAGACGGCGCTCGGTCATTACGACCAGGCGCTGGCGCTGGCGCCGGATTATGTCGAGGCGCTGATCCAACAGGGCGAAACGCTGATCCTGCTGGGTCGCGAGGCGGCGGCGGAAGCGCCCTTGCGCAAAGCCTGCCGGCTGGCGCCGCAGTCCGTCGCGGCGCGGGCCGCCCTGGCCGACTGGTGTGGCAAGAATGGCGCCACCCCTGAGGCCGAACAGCTGTTGCGCCAAGGGCTGCAAAGGGATCCCGACAATGTCTATTACAATAACAATCTGGGCAGTCTGCTGGTCGGCCAGGAACGCTATGCCGAGGCCTTGCCGTTTCTGCAAGGACTGATCAAGACCGCCCCCGACCGGCCGGAGGTGTTTTTCAATATCGGCAATTGCCTGATGGGGCTGGGCCAGCTGCCCGAGGCCGTCAATCATTACCTCAAGACCATCAGCCTTGAACCGCTGCATTATTTCGCCCATGCCAACCTTAACAAATTGCTGTGGGAAATGGGCCGCGCCGCCGACGTTGGAAAATCCTTCATTTTTGCCAAGCAGGCCTTGCCCGATCATCCCGGCGTGCTGGAAATGTCGGCCGAGAATTTGATCGCCTTTACCCGCCTCGACGAGGCCGAGGCCGATCTCGCCGCCGCTGCCCGGCTGCGCCCCGAATCGACCGCGCAATTTCGCCTGTGGAGCGCGCTCAGGCTGGCGCAAGCGCGCCCGGAAGACGCGATTGGGGTCGCCAGCGCGGGGTTGCAGGCCGACCCGTCCGACCTCGATTTGTGGCGCAAACTGGGCGAGGCCTGCCTGATGGCGGATCG
>Ga0302319_10006575_pt1 | contig 23026 bp, 22 predicted proteins | sample Bog_T0_2_FD_203319 | JGI IMG/M metagenome (GOLD analysis project Ga0302319, IMG submission 203319) | Peat permafrost microbial communities from Stordalen Mire near Abisko, Sweden - Bog_T0_2 | ecosystem: Environmental > Terrestrial > Soil > Wetlands > Peat | place: Sweden: Abisko, Stordalen Mire...
TATTTCATCTGCTAAAAATGTTTTGGAGGAAATGGGCAGAACAGATGGCATACGGTTTCATACATCGGTGTCCTCATACAACCTGGACTACGTCTAACGCCTGTCTCGACGGACGCCTTCTCGATTTTGGTGCGATGATCGCTATACCAGCATGGGGACGATACATTTGGGCAATCGATGTCCAGCCGACCGGACGAGAGCTGGCGAAGCTGGCGTTGTCAGCCAAATATGCGGTTAGCAATTGGTTCCGCTACGCGATGCCCTCTATCAATCCTATGACGGTCTATACAAATATCGTTGCCGACTCAATGCGCGTATATCGCAGAACGCTTTTAAGAGAAGGACTCTGGTTGTTAGGGCTTGAGCGTCCCAACATCATAAGGATCTTGGCGGAACCTCAAATCACTGTTCTGCATAGAGCGTTAGGCGAGATGATTCGGTTTCAAAGCCGACGAGGTCGCGCCATGACGATCGGAGAATCGGGTTTGCGACCACGCTGGCAGCTGGCGCAGGTATGGAGCAATAAGAGAAATGTCCCTGATTCGTATATCCGGATGCGCGGAGCTATCCTAACGGCCATTAGAGAGATTCAGGGGCGTGAACCCGGTGAAGAGTTTGTTCGCGCCTCTCGCCATTTATGTCAGAGACGCTCGGAGAGTTTCGCCGTGCCTGATGTTGCTGAGTTAAGCAGATTAACAATCTCTGAATTCGGCAATTTGGATAAGAGTGCGGACCTCTCCGTTCGCGTCGGGGATTTTATAAGTGGAGCACTTCGCAGGTACTTGTTTAATCCGGAGGAAGTGACATGACCATGTCGATACCACTTCGAATTGCCCAAGTGGCGCCTATGTGGGAATCGGTGCCTCCTGCGACCTACGGAGGCGTGGAACGGGTGGTGTCTCACTTAACTGAGGAACTAGTAAGGCTGGGACATGACGTTACTCTTTTTGCAAGTGGCGACTCGGTTACTAGAGCTCGTCTCATATCCTGTTCACGGCGAGCTTGGTGGAGAGATCCTTTATCGCCGGGTGCTCTTCGAGAATCACTTCGTGCAATGAGCGAGGCGCTTTGCGACGAGCGACCTTTTGATGTCGTGCACTTCCACACCGATTATCTCAAATTTCCCGAATGGAATGACTACGTATCCAGAGCTGTAACTACAGCTCATTTGCTAAATGAAGACGGCTTTTACGACGAGCTTCGCTGGGGACGACCGTCCGCGTTCATGGTTTCGCTGACAAAATCACAGGCCTCAATGAGTTCGATGAACTGGGTCCGGACAATAAATCTGGGATTGGACGACAGCGAAGTGCAATTCAATGAAGGACAACGGCCGGAGTATCTTGCATTTATGGGGCGATTGTCGCCTAACAAAGGTCCTGAGAGGGCGATATCGATCGCCCAAAGGTCGAGGCTGCCAATAAAACTTGCGGGGCGAAGTGATGAACTGGATGGAGACCATTTTCGGACGGTACTCCAGCCTCTTCTGACCCTTCCGGGAGTCGAGTACATAGGAGAGGTGGGCGGCATTCGAAAAGCCGAATTTCTCAGCAACGCTATAGCCCTGCTCTTTCCAATCTCTGTGCCGGAGGCGTTTGGAACGATCATGGTGGAAGCGATGGCCTGTGGAACACCGGTCGTTGGATTTAACGAAGTGCCGGTTACTGATGTTGTGGACGGCGGATTAACCGGATGGATAGTCAAGGGAGAGGACGAAGCAGTTGAAGCAGTGGCGAAATGCGTGACGATGGATCGCAAAGCCGTTCGCCGGCGTTTTGAAGAACGTTTCACAGTAGCCCGAATGGCCGCTAATTATGTGAGCCTGTATAAAGACGTAATTCACGGCAGTAAAAGCTTACTACGACGTGATATCTGAGACGTGCATTAGACCGTCTGCGGGCAGACTTGATCTGCCACCTTGATCATAGTGCCAACTAAAGCAACGAGGCGCCAATGCGAAGAACTAGCGTGAACCCGATTATTAGATTCTTCATATTTTGCATAGTGCTGCCAGTATGCGTAACAACCAGCGCTGCGGAGATACCTTTAACTCCCGTGCCGGGAACTTCCTTCGAGCAGCATAAAATCACAGACGAGCGAGGCCGCGAAATTACTTATTACATCAGTCGGCCAAAAATGCCTGCACCTCTATTGGTCATGATACAGGGATCTGGCTGTATACCCATAATGCATCTTGGAACCGATAGTACATATAGCACGCTATTCAACTTTCTTCCTTTCGGCAAAGCCGGGGACTTTGCGGTGCTAGGTGTTGAAAAGCCCTACTCTGCCGAACATGCGGAAGGTAACCCCGGCTCCGCGGAAGCGTGCACTAAACAATTTAACGATGACTTCAATGCAGAGACCTGGCTTATGGCCCTCCGCGCAAGCATTACAAGTGCTCGCCGCCTAAACTTTGTTGATCGGAAGCGAACGCTCGTTTTTGGAGTTTCAGAGGGCGCGGTTATGGCAGCGCTGGTTGCCGGACACGATTCTCAAGTATCGGATGTCATACAAATAGGCGGATCTGGAACGACGCAGCTGTTCGATTTCTTTGCTTCGGCCTATCGGCACTGCTTCGATATTTCTGTGTGCTTGGCTCGAATCGAAAAACAAGAGTACGAAATAGCAGAGGATCCGAATAGTTCCACCAAGTTTGCATGGGGGCATCCTTATAAACGATGGGTTTCGTTCTTCCGCGTTGATCCGGCCGAGGAACTCCTACGAAGCAGTGCTAGGTTCTACATCGCATTCGGTACAGAGGACCAATCTGTATCCCCACTCTCGCCAGAAGTTGAGGCAGCAAAACTTATGGCAGCCGGTCGGGATGTGACGATAAGGCGAGTCCCAAATGCTGATCACTCGCTGATGGGACCGGGCGGTCAAGATTTCTCAGGGCCGGATAAAGAGTTTCGCGATGCTCTCGCTTGGTTTTGGAATAAACGATAGCGGTATCACGGCCTCAATTTGCGTCGTATGCAGAACATTAGAAGATATTCAGATGGCACACTCACCTGGATTAGGTGCTTTTTACAAAATGGTAGCAGGTACATTCTCCGAAACGTATCGGCAGCAGGTGCGTATTTACAGCATCGGCGGCGCTATGAGGATTGCGCTCTGCTTAAGCGCGTTTAGCCTGAATGTCAACGTACTGAATTGGCGAAACTCCCCTCGTTCAGCGCGAACCGGTTGCCGCCGTCGCCGAAATGTTTTTCTATGCTGAATCTTGGACTTCTTTCACGACGCAGTTTTCGCCTAATTCGGCAGTCCGAGCGCTCTGAATGTGGATTAGCATGCATCGCGATGATCAGTTCCTACCTTGGCATTCGCATTAATTTACAATCGATGCGGCGTCGATTTCCGCCTGGCGCTCGTGGGCTTGGCTTGCGACGCCTCATAGAAATATCTACCTGTCTCGGTCTTAACGCGCGCGCAGTGCGCCTTTCTCTAGAGAACCTTGAAAACCTGCACACACCAGCCATGCTGCATTGGGACATGCGTCATTTTGTTGTGTTGGAACGCGTAAAGAAGAAGCGAGCGCTTATCCACGATCCTGATGGCAGAACCGCGTGGATGAGCCTGTCTGATGTATCTAGCCACTTTACGGGCGTGGCCTTGGAGTTCCGACCGAGCGTGAGCCTCGAATCGGTGGGCGATCTGCCGGTTCTGAGAATTAGGAATCTGTGGGGACGGATCGTCGGTCTCAAGCGAGCTTTGCTTCAGACGATAATGCTAAGCCTTATACTGCAGGTGTTCTTGCTCGCAGCCCCATACTACATGCAGCTAGCAGTCGACACGGCGCTTCCCGCGCTTGACAAAGATCTTCTAGATACTCTGGCAATTGGCTTTGGGATTTTCACAATAATAAATGCCGTTGCGGCGCTCTTTAGAGGGTTCGTTCTCTTGAGTGCGGGCAGTTCTTTGGCTTTTGGTATTGCCACGAATGTCGTGCAGCGTCTATTTCGTCTACCCGTAGCATGGTTCGAGAGCCGGCACACAGGGGATATTCTATCGCGCCTCGAATCGATAGCTCCCTTGCAAGAAGTGTTAACAGAAGGAGCCGTGTCATCCGTCATCGACGGAATACTAGCGGCGACAACCCTTGCGGTAATGTACTTCTATAACGCTTTGATGGCCTCGATTGCTGTGATAGCGCTGGCAATAGTAATTTCTTCGAGAATCTTCTGCTTTTCCGTGCTTCGGGAAGCCGTAGCATCTTCTCTCATCGCGCACGGCAAGGAGCAGAGCACACTCATCGAGTCGATACGTGGAATGGTGACTGTACGCTTAGCCGGCTGCGAGTCCCTACGTCACGCTTTATGGCAATCGAGACGAGTCGATACGATTAACGCTGATATAGGCAAGGCTCGCGTCGGCATCTGGCTAGGATTTACTAATGTGCTGGTTTTTGGAATTGAGACGGTATTATCGACTTGGGTCGGAGTGCGCCTCGTAATGCAAGGAGCCGGCTTCAGCGTAGGCATGATATTCGCGTTCATGGCATACAAGCTGCACTTTATTCAGAAGTCCGAAGACTTTGTGGACCGCGTTGTAAAATTCCGAATGCTCAGCCTGCACCTGGAAAGGCTCTCTGACATTGGGCTGGCTAAGGAAGACAGAAGTTTTGGCGTCAACGAGGAGAAAGAGGAAGTACTGAAGGGCGAAGTAGAACTTCGCAACATCTCATTCAGGTATACCGAGGCAGATCCTTTCGTGCTTTCCGACGTCAATTTGCTTGTTAAGCCCGGTGAACATATAGCCATCACTGGATTGTCGGGCACTGGGAAATCTACACTCGTACAAATCCTATTAGGATTGGCTGAACCGAACAGTGGCGACGTATTTGTGGATGGAATTCCCCTCTCGCGCTTCGGTTACAAAAGCTATCAGCGGCAAATATCCGGTGTGCTTCAGAACGACAGTCTATTTGCTGGCTCGCTCGCCGAGAACATAGCGTTATTTGATGATCAGGTCGATATGGCAGTTGACTGACGGTGAGTTGTGTTTCTTTTGCCTGCGGGGGGGCACGTTTTGCATCGGCCCCCCAGAGGAAGAGCCGGAGGCATAGTTTACTCTTGCGTGCCCGTGACAGCGTTAGAGCGGAAGCAGAGAGGCAATAAACCGACAGGCAGTGGAAGACATGCCTCGCCAAGTCCCGCGACGTCACGGGCGCTCGGGCAGAGTTACAATCGAACCACACGACCCAGGAAGGAAAAGTGTGATTATCAACAAGAAGTCTATATGCCGATAGAGATTGCGAGGAGTCGTCCGGGCCTGAGAAATCTCTTCGATACGTTCGACAATGACATCAAGACCTATTTCGACGAATTTCGAGCTCTCGTCGATTCCACGTTTTCCTTGCACGTGCTTTTGGCGTACTGCTTTTTCCGTCTGGAGCAGGGCCAGCGGATCACCCTGTTCTGCGGCGCCCGCAAGCTCCACAAGACGGACTCTGAACTGACGTGGAAGGCGATCGATGGCCATTACATGAGCCGCGAAAATTTCCAACGCTTCTTCGAAGTCATTTTCAGCGCCGGCATTCCAGCCCCGATTCAGGAGATCATCAAGCCCGCCGAGGATATTCGTGACCGGCTGATGCACGGTCGAGGCCTGGATGAAGGAGAGGTGCGCGAGGCGATCTCCCGAGTGCTGCACTACGCGAGTGCGATCAATGGGTTTCTCGACAGCCGAAACGCGGGCTTTCGCACGTTCGTCGGCGATCTGCGCGGCTTTGTCGGACGACTCGAGGCGCTCGACAAAAGCACTTCCCGTTGGATCTTGAAGGGCATGGGCTTCCAGCTTTCCTAATCGATACCTAAGTCCAATACCCATGGTCCTGTGGCACGGCAATGCTTTTACCGCACCGGCAGTAGTCAGAGCCGCTGCCCACGAGATCTCTTATGCCGCAGGATTGCCTTCACCGTTGGCCCCTCTGAGCCCATTTACGCAGCAGTTCTACGACCTCCAGCGACTTGATGACATTAATAGCCATCGTGCGGCAGGTACCACGATCACCTTCGGACTGGTTCGTAGAACATCGTTCGCCCATGGCCGACGTGTGGGTGCTAGAGCCCGTGGCGTTGCCCGCATTTATCGAGCGGGAGGCGCCGATCATCGCACCAGCCGACATCGCGCTGGTGGCGTACCATCTTCGCGGTATGTACGCACTGAAATCGAGAAGACCGGTTGAGGGGGGCGTCGAATTGAGAATGGGTCAGGCGGTGATGGGCGTCTTGTGTCTGCGGTCCACGTGAGTCCCGGCGCGGCAATCCCTGTCTTGAGCGCAGATTGCAGGTTGCTTTGAAGTCAATCAAATAGTAAAACGAATCGTGACCCCTTGAGATTGAGCATGGAGGTTGGAAAAGTAGGCAAGGAGGCGACATTGTGGGCATTCACAAGCCAGGCAAACCAGACCGCAAGGGCTTCGGCAAATTTGAAGGCTGAGCCCGTATGAGGTCGGCGCTCTGCTGGCTTTGGTCGCTTGCCAAACTCGGCTATCAGAAGCCGCTGGCACCCGTGGTGATCGGCGCAATAACTTTTGTGGCGGCTTGGGGATTGTTTGCTTGGGCGGCAATGGATTTAAGCGCCCGGATTGCTCAGGTAGTTGAGACCCCGGGTCGCCTATTCGACCTTTGGTTTTTGCATATCCCGATTACTTCCGCTCTTCTCGGCATATCAGTCATGCTCGGGATTTGGCTAGTGCGTCGCTCAATTCTCGCCAATGTGAGTCGTCAATTCGTGGCCCCCGCGGTAGTCACCGAGGGCGGTGTCATCGACGCCAAGAACGACGCGTCCGGCAAAGGATACTCGGAGAACGGCACGGAATTTTTGTTGAAAGCGATAGTGCCTTTCGCGGCCGCAGCATTTTTCCTCTATCAGGTGATTGCCGGCTCGTACTTCGCCGTGACCACCGTGACGGCGAAAGGATCGCGATGTATGGGCGGCATTTTAATTTCGGTTACCCTCGAACGGGGCGACAATTGGCTGGTGAACATCCCGGCTGATGTTTATCACATTGGGGCCGTTGATCCGGCTCATTTTGACGATGGCTGGCTAGCGATAGGCTTTCAGCGAAAGAGAGATGGGCAACTGAGGCTGGCGCCAAAAGAGAAAACCACAACCGCGTTCTTTATTGAAGATGTTCCCCCGAAAGCCACCCTGATCGTCATCGGGATTGATGCCTACGCGATGTACTGGCCAGTGGCGACCGAAAGCTTCGCGAGCATCTACGTACCTGCGAGTACGAATGAAACGGACAAGAATAAGTGCGCGACGATCGCGGAGGAGCAAAAGTAGGAAGCGACAATTTATTTTGCAAACTCATGCAGCGTGTTTCGGTAACGTTGTCGTTTTTCCTTCTTTTGACAGCTCCGAGTCCGGGCGAGTAGCTTTGAATTAATTGGAACAATTGGCGGGACAATCTAATTTCGGTTTGAAGGGAGGTTCACGTCGTGATTCTCGAAACGGGACAGGCTGTCGCCGCGAGCGGGATAGTCGAGGCGCATGCGCGATCCTTCAGCGATGTGGCTGAGGAACAGGATACGTGGATTCTTTGCCCCCGCAATGCGGCGAGCATCTAACAGGATTTGTGGAGCTATTTGGACCGCCTGCGTTCCTATCAAGCAATCACTGCGATATGCCGGCTGGAACGAAATGGCTAGATTAAGGTAGAAAAAGAACTCTCGGAATCGGGAGTCATGATTTCGCTGATTAGCCCCGACGTCTCTCACCCGAACAGCGAATCTCATTCCTCTAACACGACTTCGGATTGCAAATGGTGCGCGGCCGCCGCCGAATCGGAACGCGGCGACGGGGTCGCGATCTGAAGTGCGGCTGCAAGCCCGCGCACGGCTCGCCGTGAACGCCAATGGAGAACTCGCGCTTGATCCAATGTTCGAAATCGGCGATGAATGCTTCCGAAAAGTCATGCCGATGGCCGGGTCCGCGCTTCTCGATCGGGTGATTCAGATGACGAGTCGGTATTCTCGCGATGGCGACTGCGTTGTGGCCGAAGTAGTAAAAGTCGTTGGAAACGAGAGTGAACCGATCCTGATCGGTTCCCGCCGACGGGAACCTATCGGCGCGACCTGCATATTGTCGCACTGAGAGATATGTTTTCAAGGGGATCTTATCGGTCACGCGCAGGCATAAATGAGGCGACCATGGCCGGCCGAGTAAGCGCTTTTGCCACCGGTACCCACGATCCAATCGCCGATCTCCGCCATTTCCACCAAATTTCGCCGGCCAGACTGGCTGAATTTGCAATGCGCCAAGGTGCAAATGCCGCCGACCGGGTTGGGTGAATACCCCTCGTCGTGATCGACCACATAAGAGAACAACCAGCGGGTGCGCATCGGATCATTGTCTCACGAGCGGCGCTTTCCCCGGACTCTGGCTTGATCCGGCTGAGAGTCCTTGATTAATTACTGTCTTACCCATGGGATCGAACTCAGTCGCTCTCGGCCTTGGCGGAAGAACGACCAAGCCTGGATCGAGCAGAAAAACGGCGCTGTCGCGCGCAAGCTGCTGGGCTACAGCGGATTCCAAGGCATTGCCGCCACGCAGGCGATCACCCGACTGTACGGAGCTTCGCGTCTGTTCGTGAACTTCTTCCAGCCCTCTTTCAAGCTTGCTGGAGCATCGCCGGGGCGCTCAGGTGCCCAAACGCTACCATCCGCCGCAGACTCCCCGTGACCGGCTGCTGCAGGCCGCGAGCATTCCCGATGCCTCTAAAATCAAACTGCGCGAGGTCGCCGGCGCCTTGGATCCGCTGAAGCTCCTCGAGGGGATACGCGCGACGGAGGCGCATCTTGTGGTGCTCGCCGATGGCGGGGACGTTCCCATTGCAACGCCCGAACCCCAGATCTATCCGGCTTCATCGCCGGTCTTTCCAGTGCGTGGCGAGCGGGCGAGGTTCGTCAGTCGTTTTCCGGTGACACCAAGCCGCGCTATCTGCGCAGCCTTCATGCCAAGGATCAACCCGATGTCCAACGTACGCCCAAGAAAGACACGCCGTCGGCAACTGGTACATGATCCCTCGGACCGGCGGTTAAAATCACCAAAACCGGTTTCCGAACGACCTAAGCCGATCTATGCCGCGCCCGGCATAGCCCGTGTATCACGCGTTCACGATGATCTAGTCGCTAGTTTGCCGCCGTCTCGACGGATCTCCGAACATCGGTACGCGGTGTCACACTCAAAGACAGCTGACAGCAAAGAATACCGAAATCGTCGGTAATACGCCGGCTTGAAACCCTTACCTAGGCCGGACCTTGGAGGAAAGAGGCCCGATTGGTTTTGACTCGCCGACAAGTGTCCAGATCATATTTTCTTTCGCGTCAGTATCGAGCTCAAGATATGCGTGCTGTTATCAGCGCCTTTAAAGATGAATTGACCGTCTTTAAACGTCAAGCAATAGTTGTGCAGCGCTTCGACAATGCGAGGGTCCAAACCGAAGGTGATGCCAGCTATTTTGTGTAAATGTTCAGATCGATATTCCGAGCGTTCAGCAGCACCGACCATAAGCGAGATTTTGAGCTGTCTAACTTCGCTTTCAACTTCCGCAAATCGCTTCCTGACTTTGACACCAAGTTCTTCGGTGGTTTTCGTCGCGCCAGCAAGCGTAGCATCAAATAAATGCCCCGCATCGCGGCTTTCATAAAGCTGAGCGACTGGGTCTAAGTGCTCGCTGTAATCAAAGATGCGCTGGATCTCCGTTAACGCAGCCTGATCGATCGAGAATGTGCTCATAAAAATGCCCGCGGATGTCCGACACGTTTGACCCTTTTGAGCTTTCGCCAAGGGCTTCGGCTGCGTGCCGTTACCCGATTTCGAGTAAAGCGGCTCGATCAGCGTCAGAACCCTCGATCACGGGATCACCGCATACATCTTCGCCAAGAACCGCCCGCGCCGCGTAATCTTGCCCTTTATCCGACGCAACCGTGCCAAACGCATCGCTCTTTCAGATCCACGTCTGCTGCTCACCACATACTACAACCTGTCTAGTTACACCTACGCAGAGCCGTAGTGAAAAATACCAGGAGATTAGTAGTTCGGGTATGTGCGTTTACAGCCCCAGTCTGGGAACCATCTCACCTCGACCTTTGTCTTTAGATCGCCCGGCTTTGGTGGACAGGAGGTACTGCAATCGTATTGGCATAGCCACCAATTTGTCAATGGTGCCCCCACGGGAGCTATGCCGAGAAAAAACTCCGCAATCAGAGGACATAACTGCACGAGTCCCTTGGGATCAGTCCGCGAAATCGGATTGCCTTGGGTGTATGCATATGTATTTATTCCGCCTTTCAGCCCGATCGGATCTGACTCCACGTACCTTCCGGTCTGCGGATCATAGTCTCTCGAGTAGTTGTAATAGAGGCCGGACTCGGGGAGATAATACTGGCCGGGGAAGCGCAGGTTGTAGCTGATCGTCGCCACCGAGGGCGCTGCGGTTCCAAACGTATCCGGATCCCACCGCCACACCACCGTGTTACCCGACGGGTTTGTGATTTTGCGGGGCGTGCCCAAATGGTCCGTATGCACGTAGTAAATCGTAGTGCTGCCGCCACTGGGCCTCAGGGTCGCCACCGGCAGATCGCCCATCCATACGGTCTCCTGGATCAGGGCGCCTGAGCTCGAGTACTCGCCGAGTACGTGACCCCACTCGTCGTACATGAGAATGGCTGTCCCACCGCTACCCGATTTCTCGATCAGCTGTCCGAGAGCGTTGTAGACATAGGTGGTTACGGCGCCGCTGACTGTCGCACTCGTCATCCGGCCACGCTGATTAAAGAAGTAGGAGTTGCTGCCATAGCTCGTGGTGTTGCCCGCGCTGTCGTAGCCATACGAGCGCGCCAGGCCGCCGGTCGTCGAGGCAATGCGGTTACTGGTCGTTGAGTTTGTCTCGCTGTAGGCGACCGATCCGGTTTCGGTCAACCGATTGCCATTGGCATCATAGGTGTATCCCCGCGAGAGCGCGGAACTCGACCCGCTCGTCACTCGGTCGAGGGAGTCGTACCCAAACGTCCAACTATTGCTGGTCACCCCCGAGTCGCTGATGCCCGTAATCCGCATAGCATTGTCAACCGTATATCCATTGGTGACACCGGCGGTGACAATCTGCGCTGGATCGCCGTCCTTATCGAAGGTGCGACTCACCGTGCTGCTGTTGCCCCAGGTCCAGGCCGTTGCTGGACCGAAGGGATCATAGGCGACACCGCTCAACAGGGTCGTACCGTTAATTGTGATTGAGTTGACTTGGTGATTGACGTACGTGTAATTGACCGTTTGCCCCGAGGGAGTGGTCAATGTCACCAGATCATTATTTGTATAGGCATACCCGACCGACTTCGTGACCGATGCAACGGTCTGCCCCTTGCCTGTGACCCGTCCCAGCGCATCGTACGTCCAGGACATCGAATGATTGGCGTCCGACGCTCCGGTTAGTCGGCCCTTACCATACGTGCCCGCATCGAAGATGTAATTAATCGTCTCGTCGGAGTAGGCGACCTGGGTTTTTCGATTCATGGCATCGTAGGTATAGGTCGCGACCGCGCCCCGCGCATCGGTCGTGGTTTTGACGTTTCCTCCTGAATCATAAGTATTTGAGCTCGTTCCCGTGTCAGCACTCACGAGTTGGGTGATATCACCGAACCCATTGTGACTGTAACTCGTGGTAAAGCTCCGCGGATCGATCACGGACGCCAGATTGTCATTGGCATCATACGAGAGCTTCGCGATCCCGCTGTTCGGATCGGTGATCTGATTCAACCGGTTGAGCGCATCGTACTGGTTGGCAGTATTGCGCGCGAGCGGTGCAGCGCTGCTGGTCAAATTCCCATTGTTGTCGTAGCCATCCGTTGTTGTCACCGCGGACGTTCCGGCGGCATTGATATCCTGATAAAGCTCGTTCAACGTATTGAAAACTCGGGTGTGGGACCGGTGCAACCTGCCGCTCGAGTCGTAGGAGTTATCCGCCGTGTGATTTCCCATCGCATCGAGCGTGTAATTAATGTAATTGCCGAATCCATCGGTGATCGTCGTTAGGCGGTGCGCCCCGTCGTACGTAAATTGAAGGGTGGTGCCGTCGGGTTGCGTCGCGACTTTCAAGAGCCCGGTAAGGTAGTAGCTATTGCTCGTGGTTTCCGTGCCGATCTGCCGCGAGAGCAGGCGCTGGCGCGCGTCATAGGTCAAGGTGGTCACGACGCCGTTGGGATCGGTGATCGTGAGCGGCTGGCCGTGCGCGTTGTAGGTGTTGAACGTTGTCACTTGTCCCACGGCGTCGGTGATCGTATGGACCTGACCGCACTGCGCGCCCGTGGTGCAGGTGTAATACGTATAGGTCGTGACATCATTTACGTCGGACCGCGGTCCATCAGCGGTAAGCACCTGACCGTAGCCATTATAGGTGTAAGTCCAGGTGCGCGTGACATTGGGAGACACCGTCGTATCGGTGACGGTTTTGGTGAGCAGGTTGCCGTGCGTGTCATAGCCATAGCTCGTCGTACGATTGGGCTCGGTGACCACGCTAGGCAAACGCCAATTCGGATTCCATTGAGTCGTGATCGTGCGCGCGAGCGCGGTGCCATACGCTTCCGTTCGGTTGGTTTCCAGATTCCGGGTCGTGTCGTATGCGTAAGTCGTCTGATTGTTATTAAAATCAGTGCGCGAAGTGGGATTGCCATTGCCATCGTAAGCGATAGTTTTGGCTCCTCCGCAAGTTGTGCACTCCGCAAGTTGTGCACGACGTGCCCGAGATCGACGCGGTTTTGAAATTACTGAGAACGTTTTGAATGGCATACGTTCGAGCGACCCCCAAGGGGTCCGTGACGACGGTCGAGCCCGATGCGTAGCTAAAGCCGAACTGATACACGCCCCCCGCGAGCTGAGTGCTGGATACTTGGTTGCTCGCGTTGTACGCGATGGTGGCGTATTGGGTAGCGGACTCGTCGATGATGCCAGTCAACTGATTCAGCGTGCCGGCGGCCGTATTCCCATACAGGTACTGGCGCGAGGAGCTGTCTGGATATGTTACCTGCGTCAGATTGGAATTCCCGTCGTATGCATATTGAATCTGACTGCCGCCGGGAAGCGTTACTGTCGTCATCAGCGCATTCGCGTTGTACTGGAACGCAATTGAGTTACCAAAATTATCGACAACGTTCGACACGTAGGTGGTCACGGGATCGTAGGTCCACGTCCACGTCTTTCCGGAAAGCCCCTGCACCGATAAGATCCGGCCGTTGGGGTCGTAGAGCTCGGAGTCGCCATTTTCGACGATGACGGTAAATCCTGATCCGGTTTGCGTGACGCTGATTGCCGTGTCGGGATCTCCCTGCCACACGCCGCCGGTTAGATTGAACGGCTCAGATCGCCCGTCGGCACGCCGCACGCGAAGCGAAGTCCCGAATAGCTCCAGGCGACGGTGGTAAGCCGTCGTCCAACCGACTCCCAGCCCGACATTTGACGCTAGCTGGCTGTTGTAGTGCCGCACGAGCGGCAGGGTCGTGGATCGATAATCCCGCTCTTGCTCATATTGGTTGCCCGTCCCCACATCGCTGGAATCGCCCAGCTTTTTCTGACCTTCTTTTGGAAGAACACAGCACCCTAAATTCTTATCGTCGGACGTGTTTTGGTAGGTGACCTTCATCGTTACCGACACGGAGGCCGGATTGATCGGGGTTGGGCAATAGGGGGAATTAATGACATTCTGGAGCGTGATTGTGTAGGTTCCCGGATTATAAATATACGCATTCGGAATCGGGCCGGTCGTCCCAGAACTGCTGTCGTCAATCGATTCGTAGGCGGTAGTGGATGGATTATAGTTACTCGGATTTCGGGCCACATTGCCCAGTGGGTAGTTATAGCCGGGGCTATAGCCAGGGGCGTTGGTTGTGAACGATGTACTGAGATGGTCGGATGCGGTATAGGTGGTTCCGATGTAGGTTGAGCAACTGGTTGTATAGAAATCGCACGAGCCGGTCGCGTTGCCAAATTCGTGAAAGTGGAGCTGCTTGGCCTGACCCTGAGCAATGGGTATCGTAGAGCCATTCGCGATGGTTGTACCTGATACACCATCGGTCACTACCCATCCGGCGGATTGCGTGCCGGGATGCGGTTCGTAGCCATTGACACATTGGGCCACGGCCGGCAGCGCAGCGAATAAGCACGCGAGTGCTGCAGCAAACGTCCCTGCTAGAATGGAAGTGCGTTTATGTAGGTACGGTGTGACAGATTCTGCGCCACGCGACTGCGTGGCGGGCGGGAATTCTTTCATTTTTGTCTGGTCCTTCAGAATTGACATCCGCACGGGTTGCAGAGTCGTCCTTGAGCGAAGATTACTACAATATTTTACATAATCAAGACCCTTAGGCAGCCGATTTGCGCGGCCACAAAATTGTATTGCCAACAAGCGCGCGCCCTGACTGCCATCGTCTTGATTCGTGTGTCAACAATCCCGGTGGAAAATGCCGAGAATTGAAAAAGCGCGATCGCTGTGGCGGTTGGAAATCACTAAGATTTTTCTGATCACTCAAGAGCCCTACAATCCTGCAGAAATCTTGCACACTCTACGCATCCAAAAGGCCGAATTTCTCAAGATGAAGTGTGGACGCTGCGGGTCGCACCGGCGAGTCAAAATTGCGTCCTAATCAACGCAAGCGAGCGGCGCGACGCTCGAAGGACATGACCGCGACCCCAAACGGCAAGTCGACCTCACGGGCGAGCTTTTGATAGCGCCCGCACTCAGGGCAATCGATCCATACTGTTATGTGTGCCTTGCACAGGTGCACGAGTTCCGTGGGTGCTGTTGTTTATAATAATATGACCGCAATTCTAATTATTGCCGCAACTGCGGCGTTCGCGATCTTAACGCCCGTTTTGTTGACGCGTTACCTTCCCAATGGGCAGCAAGGCCGCCAGCTTAAAGCTGTCCTGCAAATCATCGCGCCAGTTGTGGCTGCTCTTCCTGTCTTTGTCGGCCTCCTTGAGTATGTTAGCGACCAGAAGGCGCGGACGGACAGCGCAGCCCGCATGGACTATATTCGAGCGACGCAACTGCTAATGGAGGAAAAGGCGGCGAAACAGCTCGCCGGCATCACAGCGGTCGCGCAACTAGCGGCCACTGACTCGGAACGCACGTGGCTGATGACGGAATCCCTAAGCGGTCTCGTTAGACTGAATGCTCAGCGTGAAAATGACAGCGCGGACTTAGAACGCGGTTCGCATCCACGCGCGGCTGTCCCGGAGCCTCCTTGCCCCCCAAGTGCCCCTGTCGAGTACCGATACAACTATTCGACTTGTGGTCAACCGAAGCCGCTCTTCCAGAAGTCGCCGGCCGTTCAAGTGGCCGTCACCGCCCTCGGAAGCCGTGACCGGAACCTGGAGGACGTTTCGGATCCACCACCACGGTTCAAGGCGTTGGTCCGATCGACGTCGAAAGAGTGGCTTGGCAATGTCCCGGACTGGCTTACCAATATCTGGAGTGAGTCGCCACGCCAGATTGTCGTGCGTTATATCAAAGAGTATTGGAGTCGGCATGAGCGCAAGGAGTCCTCCGATCAGCTGATTGGAGAGGTCCAGGTAGGCCGAACCAGCGTACAAGCTGAAACTGGGCATCGGCCTTGGTTGAATCTGTCTCATTCAGATCTGCGCGGTATAGACGCCAAGTCCGCTTGGCTCGATGGCGGAAATTTCACGCAATCGGATATGAGCTTTGGCACGTTCGAGAACGCGAGCATGGCCCACGCAACGCTTGCGGACGCGTGGCTGGTGGGAGCGCATCTTTTTGGCATCGACCTGCACGGCGCTGACCTCCAATTCTCTGATGTCAGAGGCAGCGATCTCGGTCACGCCGATTTGAGGAACGCCTGGATGTCCGGCGCGGACTTCTCGCGAGCCAATTTCTGGCAGGCCCGTCTCAACGGCGGGTATCTGATTGCAGCCGAGATGAAAGATTTGGAAACGGCGGCGGGTGCTAATCTAGACGAGATAGTCGCGTACCGCGCGAATTTCACCGACGCAAATATTTCCGGTGATGGCAGTTTCGGTGTTTGCATGCGCAAGGCATTCCTACGGAACACCACGTTTGATCGCGCTTGGTTGCTTGGCGTTGACCTGAGAGGATCGGATCTTCAAGATGCGACCTTCCGCGGCGCGCACCTCCAGGGAGCGGATCTAAGGGGTGCACAACTCGATGGGGCAAATCTGGACATGGCAAACCTCAGCGAGACAGACATCCGAGGTGTGGATCTCTCCAAGACTATAGGAGAACCAACGAATTTGAACAATGCCATCGTCGATAAAACTACGCGATGGCATACCAAGTTGTCTGAATCCGCATCTCATTGGTCCGGCCTTTCTCGTGACTGCTCTGCAAAACGCAGCTTGATAGACCGCGAGCAAATAAAGGCCTGGAAGTGCTCAGCGACCGGTGGTGGCGATATTCATTGCGCAGATTAAGGAATCAACTTCACCGACCCCGATGTTCTTGTCGCTGTTAGAGGCTGGAAACGCAGCCGACCGTTGAGGCGAGGACCAGCACTTTGGCCAAATGAATGATTTATACTTCCTATGGGAACAGTCGTGCGGGTTCGTTCTACGCTCTCCGCGAGGAGGACGACATTGAATATCTACCAGACCTTCAACAACGGTGGCTCGGCGCTGATCTTTGCAGCCGTCCTCGCTGGGCTCTGGAGGCTGTTGGGCGACAGCGACGTTACATCTAAGTTTCTTATCGCTCAGGTCGACAGCCTGTTCTTGCTTGTCTTTATTGTCTTCTTCCGAATCAAGATGCATATTGACGACCACAAATACTTCAAGACGTTTGACGCGGGCGTCAGCAAGAGGATGTATGTGGGTTTTCTCTTGGCGGTGGCAATATGATTTTTATTTGCTGCCGCAGCCGGGATGGTGAAATACCCGGAAACGTCGGCCGCGATCTTGGCGATATCGTTCGCGATTTCAACGGTGTGGATCGTTGTTCACCTGCGCGAACTTGCTAAAGCCAAAGCGTCAGCGGCTGAGACCAATAAGCCAATCGTGCGGCTGCGCTATAATTGGATCATCGTCAATATGCTCTACATCATCCTGCTCATTTTGTATAACCAGCAAGGTGACATTTTGGTGACCGTGCATGGTCACCGAGCCGACCTATCGAAGTGGGGGTTTATCCTGCTGATGATTGGTGTCATGGCGCTCGATCACGTTTTTAGCAGCCCGCAAAGCGATATTTAGCTCCCCACCCCGAGCGCCACCACCGTCTGCAGACGTTCATCGAAACCCAGACATGCCGCATCAATCGGCGTCCGGCGACCACCGGATATGTTCGTCGATTTCCGCGCGTAAATAACACCTGATCTCGCACCTATGGAGCGATAGGTGAGGGCAGCCGCATCTTCAGAGCCTACACCTACCACGAGACCCGGATCTACGTGATCTACGAGGTGGACCGGAGTGCGACAACGTTGTTTGCGCACGAGTACTAGAAATGAATCTCAAGCAGCTCGAAGGAGCGCTATCTCAACTCGAATGGGCGCCGCCCAAGGAGATGCAATTCGCGTGACCGCGCGGGCTCAAGGGCACGAAGTTGTGAGTATTGACTTTCATTCGAGTGATGTTGCGCTCGTTCATACGGAGGGCAGCGGCGAAAAAAAATCCTATCAGACCTATGTGCTTCTCAATTCGGGCGGGGAATAGCTGATTCGATCGTTCCAGAATACCCGTGTGCAACCCTTCAGCATCCGGATCACCGCGCTGGGCGCAGCGCGGCGCCAGTCGTTAGTCGCCGGCGATGATCACGGAAGCGGGGAGGGCGGCAGGATGCAAGGGAAAAGTATCCCAAGTGTGCGCCGCCGGAAATTGTTGGATCAAATCCGCTTTCTCTTGCGAATGCGTCCGGCCCGCCGTTCAGCAAGGGGGCGAGAGTGTTGCATGACCGGCAAGCTTCGGGAGAGGACTCTAAACGACGCCGCACCCGACGCGAGGTCTTTTTCCAGCAGATCTACGGGTAAGACTCCCTTGAGATATTCGGTGAAGGCGCGGCGCCAATGAGTATCATCTGCGAAATAGTCTCCTTCCCTTGAGATCTCGCGATCGCCGGTGAATCCTAAGAATACCAGGGTATTCGGAACACCGAGCGATGCCAGTTTCCATGCCATCGCGATTCGGTTCGACAACTGATAGTGGTGCTCGCAAGAGATGCAGATCCCTTGGCTGGATAACGCATTCGACGCCTCCTCTATTGCACGACCAATCCGTCGATGATTCTCGGATGTTCTTTCGCGCGCTTCGAGGTCTTCACTGCGATAGATCAAGGGTTTTGCTTTGCAATCAAACTCGCTTACCTTGGCCTTCGCCTCGACCAGCACTAAGGCTGGCCCGTCGCGACCTGCGGCTTGGACGATCAAATCCCAATTGGGGATGTTTCCCTCGTGCGCAAGCCACCAACGCCGCAAGATGTCTTTGCGGCCCGGGTCGAGAAATGGACTCGCCTCATTGAATAATCTGCTTTCCCTCGGTTGTTCCCACCCATGGGGCATCCAAATGGCATCCGTTGCGACGCTGAATCCTTGAGGTGCGACCCACCGCCGCACGGTATCGAAAAACTTAGAAGACTCCAGCCAATCAAGAATGTGCCGTCGACTTCCGTCAAATTGCTTCGGCGCTGTCATACCACTCCTGTTAGAACGAAGTCGCTGCAGCGGCCGCACTATGTGAACTAAGGTAAGCAGCCGTGTGTCTGTAAGCCGGTTCGGACGAAGCGGTAGTTCAAGGGCGGTGAGATGATAATAGTACCGCGTGGAGTCAAACTCTCTGTTGTGATCTTATAGTCCACCTCGTCATATGCGCCCATGTCGTTTGCAATGTTTGGATTGGATTGCAGGCTGAGTACAGCCGGGATAGGGACGCCGGCATTGGCTATGCCCCAAAAGCCCACGGGCTTTATGACACCGGGACCTTGAGCAGTGCAGACGATAATGTCGGCCTTCAACGTGAGCCGCAGCACTCCGACTGTTGCATCGGATGTCACCGCTGTGACAACAAACGGCGTGGTTGACGTTGCGGTGACAATCGGCGCTGGTGCAGATCCAGGATTGACCGTGACGACTGCAGGTCCGGTTATAGGCGTACCTAGCAGCCTGTCGGGTTTAGTAGCCGTGTGAAATGCGCGATACTCATGTCAGTGCCCTCAGGTTAAAGAACTCATGAGCAACTTTCGACCGATCAATCGCGACACCGGATTTTTGTTGCCACCGTCGGTGGATGAATGGCTGCCGCAGAGGCACTTGGCGCGCTTCGTGGTCGAAGTGGTCGATGGACTGGATCTGTCGGAGCTGGTTAAGGCCTACCGCGGCTCGGGTGTTGCCTCGTATCACCCGGCGATGTTGCTGGGACTGCTGGTGTATGGGTATGCGACGAAGGTGTTCTCGAGCCGGGCGATCGAACGCGCGACGTACGACTCGGTGGCGTTTCGCTTTATTGCCGGCAACGAGCATCCCGACCACGATACGATCGCGGGCTTTCGCAAGCGCTTCCTGCCACAAATTGCGGCCTTGTTCGTCGAGGTGCTGAAGCTTGCGGGCACGATGGGGATGCTCAAGATGGGCACCGTCGCCTTGGATGGCACGAAACTTCACGCTAACGCGAGCCGGCACAGCGCGCTCTCGTACGGGCATGCGAAGAAGATCGAGAAGCAGTTGAAGCGCGAAGTGAAGCAACTGCTGCGCCTCGCTGAGCGGGCCGACGGCGTCAATACGCCTGACGGGATGTCGATCCCCGAGGAGCTGGAGCGGCGCGAAGAGCGCCTGGCGGCGATCGCCGAAGCGAAGGCAAAGATCGAGGCACGGGCCGAGGAGCGCCTCGAGCGCGACCAAGCCGAGCATCAAAGCAGACTCGCCGCTCGGACCGAGCAAGAGCAGCGTTCGGGCAAGAAGCCTCGTGGCCGGCCACCCGAACCGCCGAGCGGCGGGGTGAAAGACAAGGACCAGGTGAATCTGACGGACGAAGACTCGCGCATCATGAAAGTCGCCGGCGGGGGCTTCGATCAGTGTTACAACGCCCAGGCGGTGGTAGCCACCGGCAGCATGCTCATCGTCGCCACCGAAGTGACGCAAGCGGCCAACGACAAAGAGCAGCTTAAGCCGATGATCGAGAAGCTCCAGGCGCTGCCTAAGGAACTGGGTCGCACCCGACGAATCCTCGCCGACAGTGGCTATCTCAGTCAGGGCAACGTCGAGCAATGCGCGGCGAAGATCGAGCCGCTGATCGCAATGGGTCGCTCTCGCCACCATGTCAGCTGGAAACAGCGCTTTGCCGCCGCGCCCAAATCCCCACCCGACTCGGCGACACCGCTGGAGAAGATGGCGCATCGGTTGAAAACCCCGCGGGGCAGAAAGCTCTACGGGCTGCGAAAACAAACCCCCGAGCCGGTGTTTGGGATCATCAAATCGGTGATGGGATATCGGCAATGTCTGCTTCGAGGACTGGAAAACGTCAAAGGCGAATGGAATCTGGTCAGCCTGAGTTGGAACATCAAGCGCATGTTCGCGATGCAGCCCTGCTAAGAGAGCATCGCGAGTACTCGCCTCACCGGCATCGGTCAACATCACCATGAATCCACGCTCGATACCCGCCTTTGTCCGTTCAACCAAAACTGTCAACCCGACAGGCTGCTAGGGCGTTGAAATGAGAGGACCCGGTGGACTTGCCGTGTACTTGCTGAAGCGTGTCGGCCTTTGGGAAACGCGCCGCGTGTGTGTGCATGGTTCGACGCCTGCTGGTGTAATTACCGAGGCGCTCGCGCATGTCTCATGCGCCGGACGGTGAAAGACCATCTGGAGTGAGATAGAGTGGGTCTGGACTAGCCAGTGGGTGCCCACTGTTTTTCTCAAAGTGTCCGACCTCTTGGTGTTTACCATCAGTTCGATTGCCGAGAATGCGGAACCATGAGGTTGAAAAGGACACCATGAGATTGTGGGAGTTTTGTGGAAGTCAGTCATGCTTTATTGTGCTCCGTCGTGCTCTGGGGTCGATTTGCAACGGACATCCCGCGAGCAAGGTTGTTAAAAATCAACTAATTACAAATTCAAAAAAATCGATATTCAATGCGACCGCTATCTCATAACCCGAAGGTCGTAGGTTCAAATCCTACCCCCGCTACCAACTTCAATGTAAGTGCAAGTTCCGTCGCCGGTTTTTCTGCTCGTGACCGACGCAACTCGCTACCAATGAATGCGTATCAATCTCTGAGCCAGTTCTCGACGCGCAATCCATCGATGCGGGAAAACTCCTTGTCGTTATCCGTCACCAGCGTGTGGTCAAGTGCGAGCGCCTGTGCCGCAATGAGAAGGTCATTGCCTCCGATCGGCGTGCCGGCCAACTCCAGTTGGGTGCGGATCGTCCCATAGAACTCGTCGGCTGGGGAATCGAAGGGTAGGGCGTCCATCGCTCCGAGCACAGCCTCAACCTGCGTAGTCAGTCGAGGCGACGCCTTCTTAGTCGTGCCATAGCGTAACTCCGCTGCGACGATAATGCTGGTGCAGATGCTCTGTTCGCCTATCGCCTTTATCCGATCGGCTAAGCGACCCTGCGGATTCCTGACCAGGTTCGACACGATGTTGGTGTCGAGCAGATAGCGCATCAGATTTCGACTTCGTCAGGGGTCTCGTCAGGGATCGGCGGAAATGCTTCGTCGAGCGGCTCCAAGGTCGCGAGTAGCGAGATCAATGAGCGCGGCGGGACCGCTTCGATGATTAGCTTGTTTCCGTCTTTGCGCATGATGGCATCATCACCGGGGAGTTCGAACTCTCTGGGAATCCGGACGGCTTGGTTCCGGCCATTTTTAAACAGCTTGACGTGTCGCTCTGGCATATGTCTTAGCATATGCGTCGCTTTATCCGCTGGCAAGTGGGCTGTGCCCAGGACGGGCAGTTGTCATCTGAGCACTATTATTTGACATAAATGACTTGCTTGGGTCCATAGCAGGCCCCCGCTACCAATCAAATCAATGGGTTACAGGCGCTTCCAACCGCTCAATTTTGGGCACTGTGACCAAAACGTGCCCAAACTTTTCGGCACCCACACTCAAGGCACTCAAGCGATCCGCAAAAGGGGCCAAGTGATCGGCCGCGAGATGCGCATAGCGGCGCACCATCTCGACTGACTCCCAGCCCCCGAGTTCCTGCAAGACGAAGAGGGGCGTGCCGCTTTGCACGTGCCAGCTTGCCCACGTATGGCGCAAATCATGCCAGCGGAAATTTTTGATTCCCGCTCGCCTCAAGGCTCCATACCAGGCTTTGGTGCTGACCTGCACGATCGGTTTACCCCGGAAGCTAAACACATGCGTCGAATGAATCCCTGTCTGCTTCTGCACGATCGCAAGCGCTTCCCCGTTTAAGGGGACGGCGATCGCTCGGCGTGCTTTGGCTTGATCGGGATGTACCCAACACAGCTTTCGCTCCTCATCGACTTGCGTCCACTCAAGACCGGTGACATTCGCCGCTCGCAGTCCCGTTGCGAGCGAGAATGTCGCCATGTCCGCCAAGTTCGGCGGTAGCTCGGCGAGGAGTCTTCGGGCCTCTTCTTGGTTCAAGAATCGGATACGTCGGGTCGGCTCTTTGAGCATGCGCACAGAGGGCGCCCGATCCAACCATTCCCATTCGTTCACGCATTTTCGAAGCACGGCTCGAAGTATTTCCAGCGTCCGATTGACCGTCGCGTTCCGATGCCCTTGAGCAAGTTTTTCCTGAGTTACATGATCGATGAGCGTGCGATTGATGACGTTAAGATCCTTGTCTCTCAAGTACCGGTCGAGGAAGCGTAACTTGCTCACGTCCTCGTTCGCCGTTGCCTTGTGACTCGTCTCCTTCAGCCATCTCACCACGGCATCGTTCCAAGTGTGCTTTGGTTTGACATCGAGTTTGTCGATGCGCCACAGCTCCACCTTGATGCGATCGTGAAATTCCTGCGCTAGGGCTTTGTTGGCAGTCTCAGTAGTTCGGCGTATTCGCTCCCCTTGCGGAGAGCGGAT
>Ga0302319_10006579_pt1 | contig 23020 bp, 19 predicted proteins | sample Bog_T0_2_FD_203319 | JGI IMG/M metagenome (GOLD analysis project Ga0302319, IMG submission 203319) | Peat permafrost microbial communities from Stordalen Mire near Abisko, Sweden - Bog_T0_2 | ecosystem: Environmental > Terrestrial > Soil > Wetlands > Peat | place: Sweden: Abisko, Stordalen Mire...
TTCCCACATTCCCACCGCCACGACGACGGCTGGCAATATATTCTTCCCGAAAGGACAAAAACCCGCCTGCCCGAAAAATACTCGCCTTCAGGCTCATTCCTCGATTGGAAAAGACTCCGAGTTGGAAGAAACACGTGGAGTTAGCGGGGTTGGCGGGATGAGCGGAGCTAGACCTGGGCCGCCTAAGCGTGTTGCCGCTTTTCCGCGCCGCCTGGGTCGGCCAGATTGTACCGCGAGTCTCGAAATCTGTGATACTTTCGGCCATGGTCTCGAGAGTTGCTCTGTGCGCGTTGGCGTTCGGTACTGCAATCGCCTATTTCGGCGTCCTTCCTGCGCTGGCCGACGACTCCGCGGCATCCATCGCCGCTGGCGGCCTTGTTGCGCGCCGCGAAACGCGGATCGTGATGGCCAAAGAGGTCCTCCGCATCAGCCCGGCCAAGATTGTCGTCGATTACGACTTCCGCAACGACACGAACGAAGATGTGACAACGGAAGTGGCGTTCCCCGTACCTGCGTACACCTACGGGCCCGACAATCCCGCGATCTCCGACGCGTCGTTTTCCGGCTTCCAGCTTCTTATCGGCGGAAAAACCGTCGTCTTCCAAACTGAGGCCAAGGCAACGCTCAGCGGCAAAGATGTCACCGCGATCCTGACCGCCGATAAGATCGACATCGCCAGCTTCGGCCACCTCCGCCAACCCGATCCGGCCAGCTCGCAGACTCAGACTCCGGATGTGGATCGCCTGCCGAAGGCAGAGCAGCAGCGCCTGGCGAAGCTGGGCCTCTTCGATGCCGAGGACGGCTGGGGGTTGTGGACCGTGCAACTGAAGTACCACTGGACGCAGACCTTCCCGGCCCACTCCACGGTGCACATCCAGCATCAGTACACGCCGGTCGAGGGGTCGGAGCTGATGCTGGCTGACACCCTGAAAAATGTCTCCGAACACAAGCAGCCCACCGGCGACGCCGACACCGTGAAATATGCGCTCGAAGACATGCAGCGGCTGCAAGGGCTTTGCCCCGATCCTACCTTTCTGAGCAAAATGATCAAGCAAATCGAAACCAACAAAGAGGGCTACGGTGCATACGCGCACCCTCACTGGGTCGATTTCATCCTGACGAGCGCCAACACCTGGAAGCAGCCTATCGAGGACTTCACGCTCATCGTCGAGCGCGGCAAGCCGGAGGAAGAGAACACCGAGACCGCCGTCAGTTTTTGCTCTCCGCAGAATGCGTCCGTAGAAAAACTCGACGCCAACACATTTCAGGTTCACCTGACCAACTTGGTTCCGCAGTCGGAGCTGCGCATCGGCTATTTTGACGTCCCAGAATCCGCGCCCACGCCGGCAGGGCCGGGCCAGAGCCACTAAGCCGGGAGTACCGTAGCAAACACACGATTTCTTTTGCACAGGTGGACGCAAGGCGCGACAATAGCGGAATGAGAAGGCTTTGTCTTTTGGCTCTGGCTGTGCTCACTCTTGGGCCGGGGCTTTCCCCATTCCGAGCCCCCTTCCTCCACGCTCTCGACAAGCAACCTTCCGGAGTATTCCACTCGCGCCGCGTGGCGCTGGCCGGCAAGCTGCAGGGCGGCGTCGCCATCTTCTTTGCCGCGGAAGAGCCTGTACTCGACTTCATGCCCTACCGCCAGGACTCAGATTTCTACTACTTGACCGGTTGGAATGAGCCGGGCGCGGCCCTCATGATCGTGGGCGATGTGCCGCAAGGGTCCGCGCAGCACGCCTACAAGGAGATTCTCTTTCTACCCGCGCGCAATCTGCGCTTGGAAAACTACACCGGAGTGAAGATGGATGCCGCCACTCCCGGCGTGGCCGAGGCCGCGGGCGTAGACAATGTTGAGCAGATGACGGAGCTGCCGGCAGACCTGAACCGGCTCATCTCTACCAACCGCTCACTCTTCACCAATCTATGGACGCAACCGGACTCCGCCGCGGCCACAGCGCTGTTGAGCTTTACCGCGACCACGCTGGGTAGCGGAGACGTGCCGCACGCGCACGACGCGACTACCCTCACCATGCCCTTGCGCCAGATCAAGGACGATGGAGAGATTACGCTCATCAAGAGCGCATCGTCGGCGTCCATTCTGGCGCAACGCGTGATGATGCAGTGGTGGGTCAAGCCCGGGATGACGGAACGCGCCATTGCCGGAGCCATGACCGCGGTGTGGATGGAAAACGGATGCGAGCGTCCCAGCTACGCGCCCATCGTGGGCTCGGGACCAAACTCGACGATTCTGCACTACTCCAACAACGACCGCACCATGCAGGACGGCGAGCTGCTGCTGGTCGACGCGGCCTGCGAATACTCCATGTACGCCGCCGATATTACCCGCACCGTCCCGGTGAGCGGACACTTTACCGCGCGGCAACGGGAGATTTACAACATCGTTCTTGGGGCGCAGCAGGCGGCCATCGACGCTTTTGTCGCCGGCAAATCGTCCATCAACGATCGGGATCGCGCGAATCCGAACTCGCTCGACACCGTGGCTTACAACTACATCAATACCCATGGCAAAGATCTGCACGGGCAGCCTCTGGGCAAATACTGGCTGCACGGCCTCGGCCATATGATGGGCATCGACGTGCACGATCCCGGCAACTATCCGGTGGTGCTCAAGCCCGGCATGGTCTTCACCATCGAGCCGGGAATTTATATTCCCGAAGAAAAAATCGGCGTGCGCATCGAGTGCGATTTCCTCGTCACCCCCGATGGCAAGCTCGTGGATCTGGACGCAAATTTGCCGCACACTGTGGATGAGATCGAAGCGGCCATGCATGCAAAATGAGCGCGAGACTATACTCCGGATGAATCCCGAATGAATACTGACCCGCGCGACGCCATGGATCCCGCCGAAGTTGAATCGCTGAGCCGCGCCTTCAGCGAACAACTGCTGGCGTGCCTGGATGAGTGCGCCCGCGGCCGCCGCGGATTGTTCTCTGAATATATTGACGACGGCGAAGAAGAGCGTCCGTGGCCTGAGGCCGCCCGTCTTCGCGAACTTGCTGTGGCGCTGCAAAGCATCCTCGCGCAGCAGGACGAGCGGAACGCTCTCTGCGACGAGTTCCTCGACCTGTGCACCATGCACGGCGAAAGCCATCCCGGCGAACGCAAGCTGGCGCGGTCGTTTCTGGAGCGGATCGAGCGTGGTGACGTGGGATCGCCAACCCAGGAAAAGCTGTGGTGAGCGTGTTCCAGAAATCCGTTTTGTAATAAGGGCACGGCTTCAGCCGGGCCGAAAGAGGCCGCAAAACGCGGGGTTTTAACCCCTGAGATTCTCCCGGAGGTTGCTTGCGCCGGAAATGCCGGGTGGGACGGTGGAATTTCGTGCCACTTTTGATTGACGTACCACTTTGATAGGATAGTGTCACAACTTGAAAGGAGGGACACATGGAACTTCAGGCACGGGTGCAGGTAGGCGAGAAGGGCAGGATCGTGATTCCAGCCGAGATTCGCGAGGCGATGCGAATTCGCGTCGGCGATTCGCTCGAGTTGCGTTTCGAAGGTTACGAGTTGCGGGTGTCGACGCGGCGAGCTCGGATTCGGCGTGCGCAGGAACGCATTCGACAGTTGATTCCGCCCGGAGTCAGCCTTTCTGAAGAATTGAGCGCGGAAAGGCGCGAGGCGGCGAAACATGAATGAGTCCGTGCTCGACGCATCCGCCATTCTCGCCTTACTTCAACACGAACGTGGCGCGGATAAGTTGACGGACGAAATCCTGGAGAATGCGATTGCCAGTACGGTGAACCTCGCCGAGGTGCAATCGAAGCTCGTCCACCAGGGCTACCCTCCGGATGAAGCCTGGGAAGATGCTCTTTCGCCTGTTACAGCCGCGGAGCCTTTCACCGCAGAACAGGCAAGAATTGCAGGCGACCTGATCACGACGACCGAAAAGCACGGTCTATCACTCAGCGACCGTTCCTGCCTGGCGCTGGCCATTGCCCTCAAGGTGCCGGTCTATACCACCGAACAAGCCTGGCGAAACCTGAAGCTGGGAGTTCCGATTCATGTGATCCGCTAGTCTTATGGATTTTCGAGAAAATTGCGGTCATCCCGGTTTGTTGCCCTCGGGATTAAGTGGAGAGCGGTTGTATGGCACTTAAGTTGCATCAAGTACATAGCAACCTGAAGCTGCTGGAAGGGTTAGAATTCTTGTACTTCCTTTGGTTCGTTATGCGGGCTGATTGCATCGAATTACCCCAAGGCGGTGTAGATTTGGAACGAAGAGCATTTTCGTCCAGTTTTTGCACCGGCAGCCAGTTAATTCGCCAGATATTCCCTTTACGGGTGCGCAAAGTCGTCCAGAATCGGGTTGACAACCACTAAGGGATGGTGCAACATGACATTCACACGACCGTTAAAGCGCAGAGGAACGTCAAAGTCTATGGCTAGTGCAGCCACTATGCCCCTCGAAGTGGAAATCCAGTTTTTTGAGAAGAGTAAGGCCAAGCTCCTGGCAGATCACGAGGGAAAATTCGTCGTGATCCAGGGTGAGCATCTTCTGGGTGCGTACGACACCGTCGAGAATGCGTATAACGCAGGGCTTCAGGCATTCGGAGATAGGCAATTCCTTGTAAGAAAGGTATCCTCCGTTGAGCAGAACCGGACGAATCTGGCTCTGCTGCACGGCCTGATCAATGCCCATCCATAAGTTTCCTTTCGATCAAAAGGCAGGCGACCTATTAGCTGAAAAAGGACCACTTATCCCCGTGATGGTGAGTCTCCCCGAGAAGCTCGCCGCACTCCGTATGAGCGACGAGAAGCACATTCCGGGGCCGGTTCGCGGCATGGCGCTCTTGGACACCGGTGCATATACCTCTGCAATCGATGTCGCTGTCTTCCGGCATTTCTCCATTCCCGCCTTTGACCACGTGGCGATTAATTCGGCGGGCGGCCATGTTATGTCCGAAATATTTCCCGCCAATCTATCATTTCCCGAACTAAACGTCCCCATGCTTGAGATGGAGCAGGTTATCGGTTGCAATTTTGGCTGGAAGGGCAAGAAAGACGATGAGTTCTTGATGGTTCTGGGTAGGGACTTTCTTAAGAACTTCCTGGTGGTCTATGACGGGATGCATGGCGAGTGGCTGCTAGGCCATTGATGCCGTCAGGCTGGCTTGCGATCCCGCGCGCCCGGTAACTTAAATCGGTATCGAAATCTCTGCATTGCATAAAATCAAAGGCCGGAGCACTCGCTCCGGCCTTAGGCTGACTCGCCAACTTGCTGACTTGCCAACTCGCTGCCCTTATCCCTGAATGTCGAACTGCTCGGGATGCAGCGTAGGATCGCTCTTGAGCAGAAGATTCTTGCCGATCAGCTCCTCGAATTCCGTCAGCCACTTGGCGTTGTTGCCCTTCAGCACCTTTACCGTTTCGGGATGCACGCGCAGCATCACGTCTGCGCCCTCAAAATGCTTCCGCATCTTCCGCATCTCGATGTAAATCTCGTTGCAGACGGTGGCGGCGCTCTTTACCATGCCGGTGGCCTGGCAGGTGGGGCAGGGAACGCTCAACGTACGCTCCAGTGACTGCTTCACGCGTTTGCGCGTAATCGCCACCAAACCGAAGTCGTTAAACTGCAGCACCTTGGTTGGCGCGCGGTCGCTCTTCAGCGCTTCTTCAAGAGCCGCCATCACCTTGAAGCGATTCCGGCGCTCGTCCATGTCGATAAAGTCGATCACGATGATGCCGCCGAGGTCGCGCAGGCGAACCTGGCGCACGATCTCCGGGACCGCGTCGAGGTTGGTCTTGAGAATCGTGTCTTCGAGCCGCGCCGACTTGCCCACGTACTTGCCGGTGTTGATATCGATCGCGACCAGCGCCTCGGTCTGGTTGATGACGATCGAGCCGCCGGACTTGAGCCAGACTTTGGAGCGCAGCGCCTTGGAGATTTCCTCCTCGATGCCGAAGTGCTCGAAGAGCGGTGTCTCCTTGTTGTAGAGCTTGACGCGCCGCACCAGCGAAGGCGAGAAGCGATTGAGGAAGCGCACGATGCGCTCGTAGTCGGCTTCGGTATCCACCCAGATGTTGGAGAAGTTGGTGCTCACCTGGTCGCGCAGAATGCGCTCGATGAGCGACAAATCGTGATAAATCAGTGCCGGCGACTTCGACGATTCGGAGCGTTGCTTGATGTCGTTCCACAGATTCATCAGGAAGCGCAGATCGGCGCGCAATTCCTCTTCCGACGCGCCTTCGGCCGCAGTCCTCACGATGAATCCGCCGGTAGATTCGCCGCGCTCGTGCGTCAGAATCCGCTTCAAGCGATGGCGCTCCTCGTCGGAGGCAATTTTGCGGCTCACGCCCACGTGCGTCACCGTGGGCATAAAGACCAGGAATCTTCCGGGGAGCGCAATGTGGCTGGTGATGCGCGCGCCTTTCTTGGCGATCGGCTCCTTGGCAATTTGCACCAGGATCTCCTGGCCAGACTTCAACAGATCCGAGATGATGGGCAGGTCCGAGGTTTGTGCGGAACGGCGCGAGGGGCCGCGTCCGCGCTGAGGAGCGCGTCCACGTTGACCGCGTTGTCCGCGATCGCGGCCGCGTGCCGGCCCCCTGCCCGCCCCAGGAGCCGCACCGGTACCCGCCGCGGTTTCCTCTTCTTCCGTGCCCTCGTCTTCGTCTTCCTCGCCCGCCGGCTCGTTCAGGTTGCGTTGGATGCGATGGTCGAGATGTGCTTCCTGGAACATTTCTCCCAGGTCGCCCGCCCGCATGTTCGCGGGTAGTGTCTCCTCTTCGTAAACGTCCAGGTCGTGTACTTCGGGCTTGTGGCGGCGCGCATGGGCATGGCCGTCGAACTCCTCGCCCTCAATCACTTCCTCTTCCACAAGGCCTTTGCCCGGCGCGTAGGTTGAAACGGGAGCGGCGGCCTTCTTTTGGGCAGCCTCCTCCTCTTCCTTCTTCTTCTTTCCGAAACCGAAGAGCCGGAAGCCTGTCGGCGACGAAGGATCGACGCGATGCGAAGCGGAAGCATCCGATTCGTCGTCCAATTCCGCCGGGGCCGAATCCGTCGTCTCTTCAAATTCCTCTTCCGCTGCAGTCGCGCCCGCAGCTTCGAGCTCGGTCGAGTCTTCCTCTGAGAGATCTTCGTCCCCTTCCGGGTCAAGGTTCTCTTCCTCAAACTCAAAAGCGGGCTCCTCGGCTTCTTCCGTCTCTGCATCCGCTGCGTAACGCGGCGGCTCAGTCTCCCGGATCTCCTCAGTCTCCTGCATCTCCTCGTCCATCGGCTCTATGGTGGCGCTGGCTTCAGCGGCAGGTTCGCTTTCGCTGGGCAAATCGGGTTCAATCTCCGGCTGGCTTCCGCGATGGCGGGAGATCGATTCTCCCGGCATCAGGCCGCTGCCATCCCAGGTGATGGGCGCTTCAATCAGCGTGGAAGGCTTTGAGGTGTAGCTGCGGGGCGGCGGAGCAGCCTTCTCGGGTGTGGTTCCGCCAACTGGCGTGCCGCCATATTTCGAAAGCGATTCTCCCGGCAACACGCTGGTGGCCGGCGCTTGATGCACGTGCGAAGCAGCTGGTGCCTGATAGGCGTGCGGTGCAGGCTGTGCGGGATGGAATTCACGCGCGGGCGGCGCTTCTTTCCATGCAACGGACTCGGCCGGCTCGGTCTCGATGACAACGCCTGGCTTGGCTTCGCCAGCCGCTTCCATGGGAGAGCCTTGCCCCCGACCGCCGCGACGGCGACGCCGTCCGCGCCAGCGGCGTCCGCCGGCTTCTTCCTGTTCCTCCGCTAACTCTGCCGATGTGGGAGCACTCGCGGACGCCGGGGCAGCCATCTCAACGGGCGCTCCGGCCGGCGGGCGGCGATCTTGACGGGGTTCTTGCCTCCCCTGTCCGGGGCGCGCGGTGCGTTCCTCTGGAACTCGCTCCTGCGGCTGACGTCCGCCGCTGCGGTCAATCACCTGGGGCGCCTGAATCTGGGGAGTGCCCTGCGGATGCCTTATCTCGCGGGGAGCCTGGCCGGTCGACGCGGCCTTCTCCAGCTCGTCGGTCTCTTCCTGGTCTTCCAGCTCGATAAAGTCGGTTACGTAGAGGAACGCATCGCGCTCCAGCCCGAGGTCGACAAATGCCGACTGCATCCCGGGCAGAACCCGTGTTACGCGCCCGTTGTAAATGGAACCCGCCAGGGTGTACTCGTTTTCGCGTTCGTAGTAGATCTCCGCGAGTTGATCGTCTTCGAGAATCGCAAGCCGCGTCTCATGCGGCGTGCTTGAAATGCAAATTTCCTTCGCCATCGTACCTTTCCGTCCGGCTGCCTGAAGCAGCCGGTACATCCGGCAAGGTTGGATGGAGTCGCGCGAAGAAGGCAGGGGAGGGGATGGCCAGGTGACCAAGCAGATAACCGATAAGCCGGAGCGGCCCGGACCCGGCTGTGCGCCACAAGGGCGGAGAGCCTGGGCAATGAGACCGAACGTGCTGCTGATTGCGGGTATCCTGTTGCAGAGTGTTTCGGGCGGCTATGGCCGGCGAATGTGCCATCTGACCTGAGGCGTAAGAGGGGAAGCTCCACGCGGGTAGAACGGCGTTCGCTTGTCCAAATAGAGTTGCTCGGTTCGCCAGAACCTTGCAATGTGCCAGCCGCGAGCCGTGCCGCAAACTCCGCCGACCGGATTCAGTCGTTGGAGTAGAGCGGCGATCCCGTCTCTGCGTGCTCATAATCCCAATCCTGCCGGGCGCGATCCATCGGGACCATGCCGGCGTAATACTTCAAAATTTCTTGCTTTTGCAGCCCGAAACAATCCCAAGTTGCTGCAGGCCGCACACCACTGAATCTTTTACTCGCGACTCTGAAATCGATAGAATCGCGTCAGTTGACGAACCGGCGCATGCGGACATTCATTGCCACGCCGAGCGCCAGAAACGTAAACAACACCGAAGATCCACCGTAACTCATTAAAGGTAAAGGGATTCCGGTGACGGGCATAAACCCGATGACCATGCCTACGTTGACCGCGATCTGAAAGGTCAACACAGCCACTATTCCCATGATAATGAGGGAACCGGGCAGGTCGGCGGCTGTTTGAGCGTTCTGAATCAAACGCATCAATATAAAAAAGTATAGCAGCAGCACAAACACCGCGCCCACAAAGCCGTGCTCCTCGCTGAAGGCGGCAAAAATGAAATCCGTGTACGGAATAGGTAGGAAATAGCCCTGGGTTTGCGTGCCTTTTTGGGTACCCTTGCCCCAAATCCCACCTGACCCCACGGCAATCTCCGACTGCAGCACCTGGTAGCCCGCTCCCTTGGGATCGTTCTGGGGGTTGATAAAGCTGGTCAGGCGGGCCTTCTGATATGGCTTGAGAATTTTGCCGCTCGACCAGACACCGACAGCCAGAACTGATCCGCAAACAATCAATGTCGCGGCCTGACGCAGGTTGATCCCTCCCAAAAACAGGCCCGCGATGAGGACCGGCGCATAGGTAAGAGTGGTGCCCAGGTCGGGCTGGATCAGCACCAGGATCATGGGAAGGCCGACCATGCCAAAGGCCTTGAAAATCTCCTTCCAGGTGAGATTGCGGCCCCCGATGTTGGCGATGTAGCGCGCCATGGCAAGAATCAGCACCAGCTTGACCCACTCCGAAGGCTGGAACTGGATGGGTCCAAGCGCAATCCAACGCCGTGCTCCGAGGGCTTTGTGGCCAACGAGCCGGACGGCGACCAGCGAAACCAGAAAGATGCCGTACATCCAGGGTGACCAGTCGATCAAACGGTGGTAGTCGATCTTGGCCAGGATGAACATGCAAACGATGCCCACCGAAATAAAGAGGATTTGTTTCGACTCGAAGCTCGCGAAGCGGGTGTGCACCGTGGTTGAGTAGATCTCAAGCACAGAAACCACACCCAGCATCAAAACCAGGCAGAGCAGCCACCAGTCGAAGTCGCGAAAACTCAGGAATCGGCGCAGGGCCATGGCGCTACGGTTCCTTTCGCGCTTCAGGCTTGCGCGTGGGCAGCGCCACGGCTACTTCGGTCGGCGTTGCCGTGGCATTTTTCGCCGGCGCCGGGCTCTTCGCTGGTTTGCGGCTTGTCTGCGCGGCGGTTTGATTCGCGGCCACAATCTGCCCATTCTCGACGAAGAAATGCCCGCTATGAATCTGGTCCCTGGCCGCGAGCTTGTTCTTCGCGCCTGAGTGTGCGTCGGGAGTGGTCCACACCGCGCCGACTTCGACGGGGGCCGCAGGTTTGTCCGGCGGCAGGTTGCCCGCCAGTCGCCGCTTTTTGTTTACAAAGGCCTCCACTACCTGTGCGCCGATGCGCGCCGGAAACCAGCTATGGCTCCCATTCTGCCAAAGCACGGCGACAACCAGTTCGGGGTTGCGGCGCGGCGTGACGCCGACAAACCACACATTGGGCTCCGTAGCCCGGCCCTGGTTGCTCTTGGCCAGCGCCTCGTGGCTCATCACCTGTGCGGTTCCGGTTTTACCGGCGAAGTCGATGCCCGGCAGGCCCTCCCCGCCAGCCGTGTGGTATTGGCCAGGCTGCGTGACGTTGTACATGCCGTCGGTGACGATCTCCCAGTTCGCCGGGTCCATGGGTACATTCGCAGTACCCGATCCAGGAAAGCTATCGGCAAGCGACTTACGAAATTCCTCGGGAAGCTGGTCGGGAAATACCACGTGCGGTCGCACCAGATGGCCGCCCGACGCAATGCCACCGATAATGCGTGCCAGTTGAATCGGCGTAGCTTCAACCGCACCCTGACCGATGGCAACGTCGAGCGTCTCGTCCGCCATCCAGCGGCTGTGGTAGGTCTTCGCCTTCCATTGTGCGCTCGGCATCAGTCCGGCCTGCTCGCCGGGCAAGTCGATTCCGGTCTTCTGGCCGTACCCGAATTCGGTCGCATATTTCACAACGCGATCGATGCCCAGCCTGTCGCCCAACATGTAAAAGAAGGTGTCGCAGGAATAGGGAATGGCGTTATACATGTCCACCGCGCCATGACGCTCGTCGCACTTATGGAAGTAGCCATACGGGCCCCATCCACCGTTGCACACGATATGCATGTTCTGCATGATGCCTTCCTGCAGGCCGGCTACTGACATCATGATCTTGAAGGTCGACCCCGGCGCAAGCTGCGCCTGAATGGCCTTGTTCAGCAGCGGATGGTCGGGATCGGTCACCAGCTTGTTCCACTCCGCGCGGTCGATCTTGACCGCAAACGCATTGGGATCGAAGCTCGGCCGCGACACCAGGGCCAGAATTTCGCCGTTGCGCGGGTCCATGGCAACAATGGCGCCGTTGCGGTCGCCCATCGCCAATTCGGCGGCGCGCTGCAAGTCGTTGTCGATGGTGAGCTTCAGGTCCTGGCCCGGCACTGCATGCTGGATGCCGAAATAGCCCACTTCGCGTCCGTGGCTGTCGACCACCACTTCGCGGCTGCCGTCCTGACCGCGGAGCAACTCGTCGTAGGTCTCCTCCACGCCCGCCTTGCCCACCACGTCGCCCGGTTCGTAGTAGGCAAACCGCGAGTTATTGAGGTCGTCCTCGCTGACCTCGCCCACGTAGCCGATCAGGTGAGCGGCAAAGCCATCGCGCGGATACAGGCGGCGCTCCTCGTCGATGGTTTCGAGTTCCGGTAATTCATTGCGGTGCGCCGCGATAAATGCCTGTTCGTCGGCGGTCACCTCCAGCTTGATGGGGATGGGCTGGTAGCCGGGCTGGTTGCGGAAGCGGCGCAAGGTCGCCCGTAACTGATCCAGGTCAATATCCAGGCCCTTGGCGATCTGCGGCAGGTCGGCGTCCACACTCTTGCTCTGTTCGCGCACCAGGAAGCAGGTAACGGAGGGATAGTTGTCCACCACAAGCCGGCTCTCGCGGTCGAAGAGTTTGCCGCGTGGCGCCAGAATCGGCTCTTTACGGATGCGGTTCTGCTCGGCCAGCACGCGGTAGTTGTCCACGTCCAGCACCTGCAACCGCCAAAGCCCCGCGGCCAGTCCCAGCATCATGACAAGAATGCCGTACTGCACCACCGCCGCCTTGATCGGGGAGAGTTTTTCGCCGCGACTGCTGAAAGAATCCATGTCTCTACGCTTCAGAATACTCTGAGTTCAATTTCCTGTTCAGGCGTTGACCCGTTGAGAGCGATCATCGCGTCCCACGTTCTTCACGAACCAGACGGGCAGTGTCCAATGCGGCAGGAATGGGCCTGCGCGTGCACAAACGTTCGCGAAACTCTGCGAGCGTAGGACGGCTGGCGATTTCCTGGAACTCCCCAAGCAAATAGTCGGAGAGAGACATCCCCACCGTGGCGGCTCTGGCTTTCAGTCCGCGGTGAAGAGCCTCCGGAACATTTCTGATCTGGATTATTCGTGCCATAGGTTAAGCATGTTTGCAGATGCTACACATGTCAAACCATCCTTGATCCCTTCGCCCTTGGTCCGTGTCTTCTTGCCCCCTCGTGCCCTCGTTCCCCGTCCTTCAGTCCCTGCTCTGCAGACGATCCAATGCAGGAAACAGTACGATCGCAATCAGCGAATTCCCTACCGCCCGCATCAGCTCCGTAAGCCAACTCCACTCGAGCGTCAGTCCCAGCAGGCCGCGATAGGTGAAGTAGTAGATCACGCTCGACAGCAGGGAAAGCGAGAAGTTGAGCAGGAGGCGAATGATGTAGTTCTCGACTTCGATGCGAATGCCCACCGAAGCCGCAAGAAACCCCACCACGGTTTTGGCAATACCATTTACGCCGATGGCATGATGCGAAAGCGCATCTTCAAACAGGCCCATTCCCGCGCCCATGATGGTGCCCTGGATCGGACTGCGGCGACCAAGCGCGAAGTAAATGGTGACCACCAGCGGCAGATCGAACCAGTCATAGCGCCCTACCACGCGCGGCAACCATGCTTGCAAGACCAGCGAAGCCAATGGAACCAGTGCGTAAACCAGCAGGGGATAGCGGCGAATCTCCATATCGCGCCTGGAGTCGGCGCTGAGAATGGACATGGCTATGGGTTCCTCCGCGGCGGCGTTTGCGGCTTGGAACCCTGTGCGGGTTGTGGTGTGCCGCCTTTGTGTTCAGCGGCGGGTGGAACGGCGGGCTTCTTAGGCTGCGGCTTGGGCGTGGATTCCGTGTCTGTCTGCGGTGCGGCAGTTCCCCCAGCGCCCGGCGAGAATTCGTCGGGATGCAGCGGCTGCGGCGGATGGGCAGGAAGATTAGGGTTGCCGCTGTCATGCAGTGGTTGCTGATCGGGCGGGAGGTTGGGATCGATGAGGCCCGGCAGTTTCTCGGCCATGATCTCCGACGCCTTCACCTGGTCTTTGATCGCGGTCGGTACGACGTCCTTTTGCGATTCGCTGGTGGTGATGTCCTGCTGTTCTTCGGGAGAGAAGCGCGGCTCTGTCGAGGTAATCACCAGCACTTCGTCCAGGCGCTCCAGGTGCGCAGCCGGTTTCAAAATGATGTCGATGAACGAGTCGCGATCGGGGTCGCGCACAACTTTCTCCACCACGCCGACCGGCAGTCCCCGCGGAAAAATCAGGTCGCCCCCGGCTGTCAGCACCTGCTCGCCGGGCTGAATGCGCTCGTCTGCCAGAATGCCGACCACCTCCAGCCGACCCAGAGCGTCGCCCTTCAGAATGCCGCGAATGCGCGTCTTCTCCAGAATCACGCCCGCGCCGCTGGTGGGATCGTTCACGGCCAGCACCTGCGCCGTGTGGGAAAAGACATCGCGCACCTTGCCCACAATGCCGTCGGCTGTAATTACCGCCATGTCCGGTTTAAGGCCGTCGTGCGCACCCTTGTCGATATAGAACACCCGCGAGCGATCGCTGCCGCTGGACCCGTAGGCCTGTGCCGCCACCGTAGTGTAAATATACTTTTCCTCAAAGCCGAGCATCGCCTGTAACCGCTGGCCCTGGCGCGCGTCTTCAAGAAGCGCCGCCTGCTCCAGCCGCAGCCGTCCTACGGTTTTTTCGAGGTCGGCATTTTGCTGGCGCACGTGACGCAGATCGATGTAATTCGTCCACATCGCCGCCACGCCGATTTTTGTTCCGTGGATCAGCCGCTCCGGCGGCGAAATGACGGCATTGCCCCATAGCCGGATCAGGCGAACACCGCTCGGGTCGGTGGCATCGAGCGAATTCTGGCCTGCGCTGTTGCGGCGCACCTGCACTGCCAAGCCGGCGATCTGCGCCATCAAGATGGCCATCAGCACCACGAGGTTGCGATAGCGGTCGAAGAACGATTCCATGGCGACAACTCGGGCAGGGTAGAGAGAACTGCGGAACGAGAGAACAATACCAGTATACTGGCGGCGATCGAAAGTCGTGGCAGTCCTCTTTTCGGGGCGTAACGCTATGAAGAGAAAGGGCGAAAGTTGCAGCGCACGCGGTGGGAACGTGATCAAAATGGAACAGCGCCGCCGCGCCGGACCCCATACCCTGATTGCTGCATGTAATAAGCGCTGGCTCAGGCGCCCTGCTTTTTCGGGGCGCGCAAAATGCAAGAAAGAGCCTCTTGCCGATTTCAAGTTCTTGAAGATCCCATAGGGACGTTTGAATATACAATCATCGAGCTAATTCATGACGGAACCCAAGCAAGCACAACATAGCCAAAACCGGTCGCTCCGGCGAACCCTGGCGACCTCTAATCATCGGCTGCCTCGATTTCTGCGCCGTTCCCGGCAAGCCGTAATGAATTTCGGCCTGCCACGGATTCCCCGACTTTTCTCGCGGCCCCTCGTTGCCGTCTGTGTGCTCCTGCGCGAGGTCTACTACTTCGCGATGAGAGTGTTCATTTGTGAGCCCTTCTTCAAGGCGCATTGCGCCACCTATGGACGCAATCTGCATACTGACGTCTTTCTTCACTGGATACAGGGCCGCGGAGAGATCATCGTCGGTGATAATGTTTTGATCGGCGGCAAGTGCAGTTTTGGCTTTGCCGCGCGCTTCTCCGATAAGCCAACGCTGATTCTGGGAGATAACGTCGAGATCAACCATGGATGCACTTTCACGATCGGGAAGAAGATTGTCATTGGACGAAATTGCTTGATTGCATCTGAAGTGTGGATCGTAGATTCTTCAGGCCACCCCTTGGATCCCGTCGCGCGCATGGCCCGATTACCTCCGCTGGCTGACAGCGTTAAACCAGTCACCATCGAAGAGAATGTATGGATCGGCCGAAGAGCCATCATCTTGCCAGGCGTTACGATCGGACATGGCAGTATCGTGGGGGCCGGCGCGGTGGTGACCAAGGATGTGCCGCCGAATACAATGGTCGCGGGCAATCCAGCGCAGCAGAAGCGCAAACTGGCCAGCCCGGGCAAATGGCGGCGGATCTTAAGACATCCGGACAGAGAGAAGAGATCGGCTCCGGTTCTGGAGCGCTCCTCCACATCGTCAGATACGCATGAAGTAGCCGGCGCGATTGGCGAATTCCAAATCCCTTGAGAGGGTCGGTTACCGAATAACCCATCAGCAGAGCGACTGCAACGATGTGGCCTGAATAAACTCCTCATCAGTGAACCTCAACGAGGAAATGGCTTGATCTCTCGTAAAGCAAGTCTGGGGCTTCTGATCCTTCTCACGGCGGGCGTTGCACTGGTTTGCTGCATGCTTCCGCGGATTCCGCAGCCGTTGTCCTACCATCACTTCGCGGACCGGCGCAGTCTTCTCGGCATTCCCAACTTCGGCGATGTCGTCTCCAACCTGCCCTTCGCCGTCATCGGACTCTGGGGCCTCGTGTTTCTGCGGCGGTCGAATTCCAACCCCGACGGGCATTTCATCGACCGGCGCGAGCAATGGCCGTATCTCTTCGTCTTTCTGGGATTGCTGCTGACGGCCTTCGGCTCCTCGTACTATCACCTCGATCCCAACAACGCGACTCTGGTGTGGGACCGTCTGCCCATGACCATCACTTTCATGTCGATGGTTGCAGCAGTGATCATGGAGCGCATCAATCTAAGGCTCGGCCTCTGGCTGCTACCGGTCCTGCTGATCGTCGGCATGGGAAGCGTCTGGCAATGGAATTGGAGCGAATTGCGAGGCGCGGGAGATTTGCGCTTCTATGCCGCAGTGCAGGCCTACGCAGCGATGGTCATTCTGCTGGCGCTTCTATTTCCTGCCCGCTACACGCGCAGCCGCGATCTTGGTTTTGTCGTGGGGTTCTACGCACTGGCGAAGGTGCTGGAGTATTTCGATCGGCCGATCTTCGCGACGCTCCACATCGTGAGCGGCCACACGCTGAAGCATCTCGCGGCGGCGGCAGCGGGATATTGCATTCTGCGCATGGTTCAGAAGCGGCAGCCTGTCGTTGCTTGCCTTTAGTCAATTTTGATTTTGCGCAGCAGCTTGAAGTCCGAGAGCATCTTGCCCGTGCCCAGAACCACCGAGGCCAGCGGGTCGTCGGCCACTGAAACGGGCAGCCCGGTTTCCTCGCGGATGCGCTTGTCGAGATTCTTGATCAGCGCGCCACCGCCCGTCAGCACTATGCCGCGATCGGAAATGTCGGCCGAAAGCTCGGGAGGCGTGCGCTCCAGCGCTACGCGAATCGCGTTCATGATCACCGCAATGCACTCGCCCAGCGCTTCGCGGATTTCGCTGTCGTCGATGGAGATGGTCTTGGGTACGCCCTCGATGAGGTTGCGTCCTTTGATCTCCATGCTGAGCGGCTTGTCGAGAGGGAACGCCGAGCCAATTTCAATCTTGATCGCCTCGGCCGTGCGTTCGCCGATCAGCAAGTTGTATTTGCGCTTCAGATAATTGGTAATGGCCTCATCCATCTGGTTGCCGGCCATGCGCACCGAGCGCGAGTAGACAATGCCGGAGAGCGAGATCACGGCAATGTCCGTCGTGCCGCCGCCGATATCCACCACCATGTTGCCCGAGGGCTCCGTAATCGGCAGTCCCGCGCCGATCGCCGCCACCATGGCCTGCTCCACGAGATAAACTTCGCTGGCCTTGGCGCGATAAGCCGAATCCTCCACCGCACGCTTCTCCACTTGCGTAATCTCTGAAGGCACGCCGATTACGATGCGTGGATGCACCAGCATCTTGCGGTTGTGCGCCTTCTGAATAAAATAATTCAGCATTTTTTCCGTGACTTTGAAGTCGGCGATCACGCCATCCTTCATCGGCTTGATGGCCACGATGTTGCCGGGCGTGCGTCCCAGCATCTCTTTGGCTTCTTTGCCCACGGCTTCCACTTCGCCGGTCATTTTGTTGATGGCGACAATCGAAGGTTCGTTAACGACGATGCCCTTGCCTGCCGCGTAGACAAGAGTATTTGCGGTGCCCAAATCGATGGCCAGGTCGCTCGAAAACATGCTGAAGAGCGAGCGAAACCCGTGGGAACGTGAAGAGCGCGATGGATATCCGTTTGATGACATGGAAAAGCTGGATCTGCCTCGAAAAAGCTGGAAATTTAACCTGCCTTGATGTCTATTGTACGGCCAGTAGAACCTGGCCGCGAATATCGTTTGAATTCGGAACGAATAAGGGTGATCCAAGGCTCTGGCCGCTGCTTCGGGCCCCTGGCTGCGGCACTGGCCGGTGGCATTGGTCTTCCGGGCCGGAGTCTGGGCGCGCGGCACCGCTTGTCGTGGGGTTGGCTCATCGTGTAAAGTGAACCCATATATCTTCCCTTTCTTCGAAAGGATGACTTCTCCCGTGAATTTCCACGAAGACTTGGAGCGCTCCGAGGCGCTTCGCGGCTCGTCGGACCGAACCTTTGGATTGGTCTTTGCCGCTGCCTCGCTGCTCGTTGGTCTCGCTCCGCTCAGGCGCCACGGGCATGTTCGTCTATGGGCTTTGGGCCTGGCTTTGGCTTTTCTCGCCGTGGCTCTCGTTCGTCCCTCACTTCTGCGGGTTTTCAATCGGCTGTGGATGAAGCTGGGATATCTCATGGGCCGCATCGTCAACCCCATCGTCATGGCGATTCTCTTCTTCACCGTGTTCACGCCGGTTGGTTTCCTGATGCGCCTTTTCGGCAAAGATCCTCTTCGTCTCAAACACGATCCCGTAGCAGGCTCCTACTGGATTCCGCGCCTGCCTCCAGGGCCGAGTCCCGACTCGATGCCGAGGCAGTTCTAACCAAAGGATTCGTATGTCCATCCTGATTGAGTTGTGGCGTTTTCTGAAATCCAGAAAGAAGTACTGGCTTATCCCCGTTCTGGTGATGATGTTCGTTATCGGCGGGTTGCTCATCTTCGCACAATCCAGCGTGATCGCACCGTTTATTTATTCGTTGTTCTAGAGCCGGCTCTAGGAAGAGGACTTGGGTGAGGATTCTTGGAATCTCTGCTTTCTACCACGATAGTGCCGCCGCTTTAGTGCGTGACGGCGTTATTGTCGCAGCGGCGCAGGAAGAGCGATTTACACGAAAGAAACACGACTCCGGCTTTCCGGCGCGCGCCGTAGAGTTTTGTCTCAAACAGGAGGGCGTCAGTCTCGACGAAGTTGACTATGTGGTGTTTTACGAAAAGCCCTTCCTGAAGTTCGAGCGGCTTCTCGAGACTTATCTTGCCTTCGCCCCGAGGGGATTGCGCTCCTTTCAAATGGCGGTGCCGCTCTGGCTGCGAGAAAAGCTTTTCCAGAAAGACCTTCTGCGTCATGAGCTGGAGCAGTTTTCGACGGATAAGTTCGACTGGGTGAACAAAATGCTCTTCGCCGAGCACCACCTCAGTCATGCGGCCAGTGCATTTTATCCCTCGCCTTTCGAAGAAGCCGCGGTTCTCACCATGGATGGCGTCGGGGAGTGGGCGACAACCTCACTCGCCATTGGCAAAGGCAACAGCGTTGAGATCATCAAGGAGATGCACTTCCCGCACTCTCTTGGGCTGCTCTATTCGGCATTTACCTACTACACCGGCTTCAGGGTCAATTCGGGCGAATACAAGGTGATGGGGCTGGCGCCTTACGGCGAGCCGATTTACGCGCAAAAGATTCTCGACAATGTGATCCATCTGAAGCCGGACGGATCCTTTCGCCTGAACCTCGATTATTTTGACTATTGCACGGGCCTGACCATGACCAACCGCAAGTTTGCCGACTTGTTCGGCGGTCCTGCGCGCAAGCCCGATCAACTGCTGACGCAACATCACATGGATCTGGCAGCCTCCATTCAGGCTGTCCTTGATGAAACGGTACTGCGCCTCACCCGTTCACTGGCTGAGGAAACGAAGGCTGAGAATCTTTGTCTGGCAGGGGGCGTGGCGCTGAATTGTGTCGCGAACGGCAAGGTCCTGCGGGACGGCCGTTTCAAGAACCTGTGGATACAGCCTGCCGCCGGGGATGCCGGTGGCGCGCTTGGCGCCGCACTGGTGGCTTATTACGCCTTTAAGAACCGGCCGCGCACTCCAAACCATCTCGATGCCATGCAGGGCTCTTATCTGGGACCTGCTTTCGCGCAGTCCGACATTGAAGCGCGTCTCAGGACCGCCGGCGCAAAGTTTACCGTGGCGGACGATGCCGAAATGTTCAAGACCGCCGTCGACGCTCTTGTCGACGAAAAAGCCGTGGGATGGTTCCAGGGCCGCATGGAATTCGGACCCAGAGCTCTTGGCGCCCGCTCGATTCTTGGCGATCCTCGTTCTCCCCGGATGCAGGCCAATCTCAATCTCAAAGTGAAATACCGCGAGAGCTTCCGGCCTTTTGCTCCATCGGTGCTGCGCGAAGATGTTGCCGATTGGTTCGAGCTCGACGCAGACAGCCCTTACATGCTCCTGGTCGCGGACGTCGTTGCGCCTCGCCGCAAAGAGATGACTGAGGAAGAAAAGAAGCTTTTTGGAATCGACAAACTCAACGTTCCCCGGAGCGACATTCCGGCAGTAACGCATGTGGACTACTCAGCGCGCATCCAGACTGTTCACAAAGAGACCAACCCTCGTTATCACGAGTTGCTCTCCATCTTCAAACAGCGCACGGGTTGCCCCGTTCTGGTGAACACGAGTTTCAATGTCCGTGGCGAGCCCATTGTCTGCACGCCGGAAGATGCCTTTGCTTGCCTGATGGGAACGGAGATGGATCTTCTGGTTGCCGGCAACTGTATCGTGCGCAAGGAAGATCAGGATCCCGCGCTGCGCAGAAACTACGAATCGGCCTTCGCGCCCGATTGAGCCGGCCGCTGAAAGAACAAGTAGCGCCGGCCTCCGGGCCGGCTGTCGCGTGGACCTCCCGGTCCACGCTGCCCTCTACATAATTGAAAAAAGCCCTACTTCTGCGCAGCCTTCACAGCGCCGACGAGCTTTTCCTGCTCAAGGAACTGCGCAATTCCCAAGCCGCTCGCCCTGGCGCCTGAGATCGACGGATGGACGGGATCGAAAGAGACCGATCTGTTGCGCAGGAACGGCTGTTCGTTCTCCACCGAACGCAGGGCGTCCAGCGGATCGAAAACGGGAAATCCATCCTCCTCGCCAACCGCCTCAACCCATTTTTCAGGCTGACGATCGGTGACCACATTCGGAGGAAAATCGGAGTGCATCTTAAGCGAATAATCTTTCCGTGTTTGATCCGAAATCTGAGGCTCCACGGGAAAAATGACAACAACAAGCGGGACCTTGAGTTGATTTGCATCGCGGGACAGCCGATCGAGATAGAGCTTCATCATGGTCCGCGCATGCTCCTGCAGCGGAGAAGGCGGGGCGATGGCCAGAAAGCCGTAGGCGTCGTTGTCCTTGAGGTCCAAAAGACCCATCTTGTACGCCACCGACTTCGCCGGAACGTAAAGTGCGTTGTATAGGTACGAGTGCGTGAGCATGAACACGTTGAAACGGTGCCCGGCAGTGTTCGGTGGATGCGGTTCAACAGGCTCTGGACCCAGTTGCGGATCGATATCGTTCAACGCCATGCAAACCAGAATCAGATCCGGTTTGAGCAGGGAGCCAACCTCTTCGACTCTGTGCGTGTAATAGTCCAGCCCGGTGGCGGGAATTCCAGCATTGAGCACCTCGTAGTGCTGCTTTCCGCCGCTATCGGCATTCAGTTTGTCTTGCAGTACATCGAGAAATGTATCTTCTTCGGGAACGCCATAACCGAAGGTGACTGAGTCTCCGACCCCCAGAATTCGGAACGTGCCGGGGGCCTTTTCCACTGAAACATCCGGCCCGCGCATGCCCAGGTTGTTGATCCGCACCATCACGCCGACGTATGACTCGGCCCGGGTGTGGGGTTTGAATGCCCAATTGGATTGCCTGAATGCACGGTCATCGAAGTTGATTGTCTTGTGGTGAATCAATCGCAGGCCTATCTCCGCGGCCACGATCGGGAGCATGAGGCTGAAGCAGAGGAGTAGTAGATTGACAACCCAACCCGACTTCTTGCTCGCTTGATCTTTGTTCTGCGTACCCTTCGATTTCTCTGTCATCTGCCAATCCTCGATTTCTAACAAAACAATCCCGCACAGGACGCCGCTCGAATCAGCCTACATCGCTACCGCACGAATCGATGCGACTTGCACGTCCCGGAGATCCTCTTGAGTTTTTGCGACTTTCACTTCAGTGAGCATCGGGGTCTTCAGTCGCCCGAATCATTCTGGTCATTCTTCGATGTAGTATACATTCCTGCTCGGTTTTGGCGGTCTCATTACATCGGCTGGCAGTAACCGCAACCGCGGGGTTATGCTGTCTTGCGGATTGAAATTTGCCGATTGGTTTCCGAACGCAGTCTCCGGCCCATGATCACGGTCCGCGAATCACGATTTACGAACCACGTTCCACGAGGTTTCTCATGTCCTATCCCACCTATCACAACCTTATCGGCGGCGAGTGGGTCGCCGCGGCGACCGGCAAAACCATTTTGAATCTCAACCCCGCCGACCACTCTGACGTTATCGGCGCATTTCCCTCCTCTCATTCCGAGGATGTGGCCGCAGCCGTAGCTGCCGCCAAGCAAGCCTTCACCACCTGGCGGCTGGTTCCCGCGCCCAAGCGTGCGGAAGTTCTGCTGCGCGCTCGCGACATCCTCGTCAATAATAAGGAAAAATACGCGCGCGATATGACGCGTGAGATGGGCAAGGTGCTGGCCGAGACGCGCGGCGACATACAGGAGGCCATCGACGAAGCTCTTTATGTTGTAGGCGAGGGACGGCGCATGTTCGGCGTGACCACCCCCTCGGAGCTGCCCGACAAATTCGCCATGAGCGTGCGCATGCCCGTCGGCGTTGTCGGCCTCATCACGCCGTGGAACTTTCCCATGGCCATCCCGAGTTGGAAGCTGTTTCCCGCGCTTGTCGCCGGCAACACCTGCGTCATCAAGCCGGCCACCGACACGCCGCTCTCCACCTACAACCTCGTCCAGGCGCTTGTCGATGCCGGGCTGCCGCCGGGCGTGGTCAATATCGTCAGCGGCTCCGGCTCTACGGCGGGCGCGGCGCTCGTCGAGCACCCTGACGTGCGCGCCATCAGCTTCACCGGTTCCAGCGCGGTCGGTTCGCTCATCGCGCAGCGCGCCGCCGCCACCTTCAAACAGGTCTCGCTCGAAATGGGAGGCAAAAACGCGCAGATCGTCCTCGACGATGCCAACCTCGATCTCGCTCTCGACGGCGCGTTGTGGGGTGCATTCGGTACCACTGGGCAACGCTGCACCGCCACCAGCCGCATCCTGTTGCAGAAGGGAATCGCCGCGGAGTTCACCGAGAAGTTTGTCGCGCGCGCGAAAAGACTCAAGGTCGGCAACGGCCTCGACGAGACCGTCGAAGTCGGTCCGCAGGTCAACACCAATCAAATCGAAACCTCGGCGCGCTATGTCGCGATTGCGCTTGGCGAAGGCGCACAACTCCTTTGCGGAGGCCACGCCATCATGGGCGGCGCGCACATGCACGGAACCTTCTTTGAGCCCACGGTCTTCGCCGGCGTCACACCCTCAATGAGAATTGCCCGCGAGGAGGTCTTCGGCCCGGTCGTCGCGATCATGGAATTTTCGACATTTGAAGAGGCGGTCTCGATCGCCAACTCCATCGACTACGGACTTTCGACGGCGCTCTACACGAAGAATGTGAACCGCGCCTTCGCCGCCATGCGCGACCTCGAAGCCGGCATCACCTACATCAACGCACCCACCATCGGCGCTGAGGTGCACC
>Ga0302319_10006580_pt1 | contig 23019 bp, 17 predicted proteins | sample Bog_T0_2_FD_203319 | JGI IMG/M metagenome (GOLD analysis project Ga0302319, IMG submission 203319) | Peat permafrost microbial communities from Stordalen Mire near Abisko, Sweden - Bog_T0_2 | ecosystem: Environmental > Terrestrial > Soil > Wetlands > Peat | place: Sweden: Abisko, Stordalen Mire...
CGCGCTGGCGCGCTGCGTCCCCCTCCCAACCCGCCTTGCGGAGAGCGCATTCTGATCGCAACGACGGTCCATCGTAGTTCTTCAACACCCTGCTAGACCGATGGCTGGAGATCGAAGATTGTGCAGATCTTGTGCGATGGCAGTGCGGAGTTTTACCCCGTATCCGCGTCGCTTCGCCCCTGATTATTTGCAATTCGTCCCATAAGTATGTTCGCAGCCTGAATGTTGAGGTGATGCTTCGGACGCCTAAGGGACCCATGAGCAGAGCCTTGAGAAACTTCCTCCCTCCACTATTGGGGGCCAGACAGCCAATTTATGCGTTGCGTGGGCCATCCCATGACCTTCATGGCGCAACGGGTGTTGGGTACATTGAGTTTATGTCACAAGTTTGGGTTGCCATGGCTGATTGATTCTATACTATCCAGGTATAGATTAATTCACTAATTGTCGCAACAATCTGCAATCAAACATGATAAACGCTGACATAAATCCCAAAGTCGGCGCCCCTAAAACCAGGGCCGCCCGGGATACCGGCCGGTTTCGATTAAGACTTCTTCCCAACTGAGCTGAAACGCCACTTTCGACATTTCGTAACAATTCCGACGCCAATCCGTAACAAGACGGGGATATAAAGCGACGAACCCGACAAACACCCTGCTCCAGTTTAGACCATGCAACCCAAAACAAACTACACACTGCTACTGATCCTCGCGGCCACTGCGGCCGCCTTTACCATGACCGGGGCGATTCGTGCCGCCGATGCGACGGCGTCCGCGCCGGCCGCGACCCCGGACTTCACCACTCCGGATTTCACAAAGCCGTCGTGGCTTAGTGACCTGTCGCTGGGCGTGAAGGAGTCCTACGATGACAACGTCCTGCTTGTCTCGGGAAATGGACTTCAGGCCCAATCATCCTGGGTCACGGACCTGTCGCTCAAGGTTGGCTTCAATCTCGCCGACCTGCTGGGAAAGCCCGACGGGCTCCAGACGTTCTCGCTGGTGTACCAGCCGGACAGGGTGGTTTATTCCAAAGCCTCGTCGGAGAACTACACTGCCCACAAGTTCATCACGGCGATCAAGGCAAAGCAGGGCGATCTGAGCTTCGGTCTGGATGAGTCCTTCCTGTACAACGACGGCAACAGGCTGGCGCCGACCTACGCCCTCAACCAGCTCGCGGGCGCGGCCGCCAATCAGGATGACAAATACCGCAACAATTACGCCCATTCGATCGCCCGCGAACGCCGCAACCAGGACCAGGACCGCTACAATACGTTCTTCCAGTACGACCAGCCCGACTTCTTTTTCCGGCCGGTCTCGACGCTCACCTTCTACAAGCTGAACACCCTGCTGTTCAACACATCCAACGCCCCCTACAAGGGCTACCAGGACTACATCGACAGGTACGATGTCAACGCCGGCGCGGACATTGGCTACAAGTTCGCCCCAAACCTGGCTCTGACGGTGGGCTACCGCGACGGTTACCAGAATCAGGCCGGCTACGCGCCCGCGATCAACAGCGACCACCACTATTCGTCGAACCATTATCAGCGCCTCCTCGCCGGCATAGAGGGCAAGCCCGAAAGCTGGCTGTCCGTTAAGCTCGCCGTCGGACCCGACTTCCGGGATTACAATCCCAGCACGCCGATCAGCAGCCTGCACACCACGCGGTTCTATGGAGAGGGATTGATCACGGCCACGCTCCCCAACAGCCAGTCGCTGAGCCTCACCTACAAGCAGTGGTACTTTGTCTCGAGCACGGGCTTGGTTCCCTACGAGGACATCAGCTACGTCCTGAACTACCATGTTGCACTCGACAAGCAGTGGGGATTTGACCTCGGGGCCAAGTACCTTGAGGCGAACTATACGCTGGGCAACGATGTCGCGGGTTCGGCTCCGAGCCTCCGCGACGACCTCGATTACGGCCTTGTCGGGGGCATCACCTACACGGTCACCCCGCAACTGATCCTCACCCTCACGTACAACTACGACGACGGCAAGAATGGGTTGAGCAACCTGGCCGCCGCATATTTCCCGGCGTACCGTGAATTCACCCACAACGTCACGAGCCTGGGAGTGCAGTACAAGTTCTGATTTTGGGGACGCGTACGGGCCGGCGGTTCAACCGCCGGCCTTTTTTTTTGGCCCCGGGCGATCGCGCCCGGCCTTGCGGCCTACATCCGGCCATGCCTGATCATCGAGACGAGGAGCGCCCCGCCCATCAGGCCCGCAAAGGTGTAGCCGGCAAGCCCGATCAGGGAGATGCCATGCCATATCGGGGGGACCCCCGAACGGATGACGAGCGCCGAGGCGACGAGGATCGCGGCGAGAACCAGCGCGAAGGCCAGGCGGTTGGTCACCCGATCGAGCGTATCCGTGAGCGGACCCAGACCATCCACGCGGAAGGTCACCTTGGCCTTGCCGTCCCGGAACTGTGCCGCCATCCGGCGGACCTCAAGGGGCAGGCACCGGAGGGTTGTGACGGCCTCGCCGCCAAAGGTGAGAAATTCGCGCATCATGCGGCGCGGACTGATCCTTTTCGCATGGATGTCCCGCATGAACGGACGCGCCTGCTCGAGAAAGTCCGCATCCGGAGCCAGGATGCGCACAAGGTGCTCAACCTGTCCCAGCGCCTTCACGACCGTGAACACCTCCGGCGGCAGCATGAGATCGTGGCGCGAGGTGATTCGAAACAGATGCTGGAGGAACCGCATGAACACGAAATCGCGTCCCGTGCCGGTGAGGTCGCGGTAGATGAAGTCGGCCATGTCGGCCTCGAGGCCGGCGCGCGGCGGGTCCAGCTCCGCCCCAGCCAGGACGAGGATGGCGCGGGTGGCAGCCCGCTCATCGCGCCTGACGACGGCGACCAGCAGCGAGGCGAGCGTGTCGCGGATCTCGAGCACCAGGAATCCCGTCATGCCGAAATCGAGATAGCACACCACGTTGCCCGGGAGCACATGCACATTGCCGGCGTGGGGATCGGCGTGGAAAAAGCCATGGACGAACATCTGCCGCAGGGTGAGGTCGCCCAGCCGTCTCGCCACCTCGCGGCGGTCGATTCCGGAGGCGTCGAGCCTTTCCACCTGGGAGGCCGGAATTCCATCGACCCTCTCCATCGTGAGGACGCGCTGGCTCGAGAGGTCCTGGAAAACCCGGGGCACCCGGACGGTCAGGTCGCCCTCGAATTGCCGTGCGAACCGTTCCATCGCCGCAATCTCGGAGGAAAAGTCCAGCTCCTGCTCGATCCGCTTCCTAAACTCCGCCACGACCGCGGTGGGGTGGCGCGCCTTCCACTCCTCCAGCTGGTTCTCGAGGATCTCGGCTATCCCCGCCATGATCTCGAGGTCGGTCGCGACGATGGCCTCAATGCCGGGCCGCTGCACCTTGACGACGGCGTCCGTGCCGTCCAGCAGGGTGGCGGGGTGCACCTGGGCGATCGAGGCGGCGGCCAGGGGTTCCTCCCCGATGACGCGATAGCACTCGGCAAGCGGCCTGCGAAGCTCGTCCTCGATCACCGTCCGGATCGCCGCAAAGGGAACGGGAGCCACCTGGTCGTTCAGCTTGGCGAGCTGCTCCGTGTAGGCCGGAGGCAGCAGGCGGGTGCGGCTCGCGAGAAGCTGGCCGAGCTTCACGAAGGCGGGCCCAAGCTCCTCAAAGGCATGCCTGAGACGCTCGGGGCGCGAGAGGAGCCCGACGGCGGCGTACCTGCGGCGAAATCGGGACGTCCTCAGCCAGAGCCAAACCCTGGGCAGCGGAAGCTGCCGGGCCAGGTCCTCGTATCCGTATTTAAGAAAGACGTGGACGATCGTCCGGAATCGCCGGGCGTGATCGACGGCGCGGCCGATCTGGCGGAAGCGTGATACCAGCATCAACGGGTGCGCGCCTTGGCAGGGAGCGGCCCGAAGTGCTTTTTCGCCCTCAATGCGGCCTCGCCGAGCTCCGACCATGCTGCTTCGACGCCCTTTCTCATCTCCTGCCAGGCGCCGTCGCCTGCATCCCGCAGATTGGCCAGCCGCGCTTTCAGCTCGGCGAGCCTCTTGTCCGTCTCCGAGCATTCGGCCTTGGCGGAGGTTTTTGCTGCGGCGGTGAATCGCTTGGCTTGGGCTTCCATCAGGGAAAGCCTCGCGGTCAATTCCCTGATCTGGGCTTCGACCTTCTGGCGGTAGGTGTCTTGTGCCTTCATCAATTTGGCTTCCGGGCGCCTGTTATTTCACCAGCAGATCGTTTTCCACATTCATGACCCCGGCAACCCCGGCGGCGTCGCGCGCGGCCTGGGCCTTCTGGTCCGACGTGTCCACGAAGCCGCTGAGCTGCACGGTCTGCTTGTTGGTCTTCACGTTGATCTCAAAGGACTTTACCCGGTCGTCCGAAAAGAGCGCGGTTTTCACCTTGGTTGTGATTGTCGAGTCGTCGACATACTGCCCGGTGCTGTCGCTTGTCCGGGTTGCGGCGCAGCCTCCGGCGAGTCCACCGGCGGCCAGGGCGCTCGAAAGCGCGAATAGAAGCGTGATTTTTGATTTCATGGTAGTGTTGTGCCGGCAGTGTAGCCGGCGGACCATGGGGGGGATATGGGGTGAAACCCGCGGGGGCCCCCTTCGGATCATCCCCGGCGGAGGCGCGAAAAATGGTCGGCGAGGATGGCGAGCGTCGTCCGGTCGCAGTCAAAAACCGCATTGAGGCCCGGCGCCTCCTGGAGCATGTCGCCCGCGCCGACACCGTCATCGGGAGTCTGTCCGCCGCCAGGGAGCGGACGGCCCTCGCCGCCCCAGAGCCAGAAATTTGAACCCGCGGCCGACCCGCCCTTGGCGGCGGAATCCTCAATCAACCCGAGCAGCCCGCCATAAAGCGCGTCCCGGGAAGCTACGGCATGTTCCGTGGTGACCCCTCCGTCCCGGTCCAATCCGAACTCCTCCAGGACAAGGGGCTTGTCCAGCGCATCCGCCGCCTCGACATGGCGGCGGAAGTAGGCCGTGGCGTTCTCGAGTGCGGCGGGAAGCGTTTCCCGGTGCCTGTCGCGGTCGAACCATCCCCAATTCTTCGGCCAGAGGTGGAACACGGCGTAATCGACCGTACCCACCGCGTGCACTCGGCTGAAGTAATCCATGGAATTGAGGCACCCCTGGGAGCCCTCGCTCCCGGTCGTCACCAGGTGGTTTCCGTCGAGCGAATGGAGGTAGGCGGACGTCGATTCCACCCACCGCAGGAACGCCGCGAACACAGCGGGCTCGTCCTCCTCGCGCTCGCCGGGACGCGGCTCGTTGGCAAGCTCCCAAGCCATGATCGCCGGGTCCTCGCTGTACCTGAGGCCCGTCAGCGAATTGATGCGCCCGAGGATCATTGCGATGTAGTCCCGGAACAGACCCTGGGCGGCGTCATTGGTGTAGAACGTGCTCTGCAGCCGGTTCCATTGGGGCCAGGGCAGGTCGGCCAATCCCTTGGGCGGATTTCCCGTGGCCCATGCCAGGTACTGCGGCACGCCGCCGGACCAATCCCAGAAGTTGTTGAGATAGACGACCAGCTTCATGCGCCGCAACCCGGCCTCCCGGACCAGGAAATCCAGCCCGAGCAGCATGTCCTCGTTGAATTGCCCCGGCCTCAGGGTGATGGCGGGCTTGAGCGTGAGGGCCACAGCGCAATCTTCCGCCCCGCCCAGCACCCGCAGGTTGTTGACGCCAAGTTTCTCCAACCGGTCGAGTTCGCGCAGCAGCCGGGACCTTCCGAGCGGATTGGATGGTCGTCCCAGGGTTGCCCCGTACCAAAGGTTCGCGCCGCAGGCGCGCCAGGGCTTCTTTCCGAGGACGAAGCACCTGCCCTGAACCGTCACGAAGGGGGAGGAGCGGCGGGATTTCATGTTGGGGGGCGCCAGGATTGATCCAATCTCCCTAATTCAAACGGCGCAAGGCATCTCAAATGTCCGCTAACAGCCTGCTAACCCCTGAAAATGTCGAAGGGTTCGATCTTGAGGACCTTGCGGACGCCTACGTAGCTGGAAATCCCGGCGATCAGGATGACCATGCCAAACGCCATGGTCAGATTGCCGTAGGTGATCATTGCCGCGTAGTTGGGCATTCGGGACCGCGCAATCCAGATCACCAGCGTCACCATGCCGACGCCGAGCCCGTAACCCGTGAGCGCCGTGAAGGCAGCCATGAAGAGGATCATGTAGACCAGTTCCCGCCCCTTTGCCCCGATCGCCTTCAGGGCCCCGAACTTCTCCAGATTCTCGAGGATGAAGGTGTAAAAGGTCTGGCCTGAGATCGAGAGGCCGACGATGAAGCTGATCACCGTCATCAGGAGGATGTTGGTGCCGATGCCTGTCTGGTAGGTGTAGAAGTCCGTGATGCGCTTGTTGAACTCATCCTTCGTGAACGCGACGAACCCGAGCTTGGCGACCTGCCGCTTGATTCCTGCGACGGCTGCGGCGCTCTTGGGCCTGACAAGGATATACGAGATCGTGAATCGCGTCGACGGTATGTATTCGATCGCGCGGTTATAGGTCGTATAGAGCGTCGGCACACCGTTCAGGCCGTTTGCCGCAACCCTGGCGATGCCGACAATCGTCCCCCGGTGGTCGTTGAGCTCAAAGGACGTTCCCACCCTGGGATTCTCCAGCTTGGGAAACTCCGCGTCGTCGACGGCAAAAAAGGTGTTGTCGTCATAGATGTCCTGGATGTTTCCCTGTTCGAGCTCGGGGCGGCCAAACAGGCTGTCGTCGTCCAGCCCCACGACGTTGACGGCCTGGTAGGTTCCGTCCTCGAGCTTGACGAGCGCGCCGCCCATGAAGAGGGGGACCGCGAAGTCGACTCCTTCCATGCTCCGGACCGCGTCGAGGAGGTAATCGGGCATGGGTATTGCGCTGGTTGCGGTGTTGACTGCGGGATCCATCACCCACATCTCGGCGCCGATGTTCGTGACGGTCGAATAGGCACGGTTGAGGATGCCCGCAAACATCGCGGTCATCATCATCATCAGGAAGACTGCGAAAGTGATTCCGATCAGCAGCGCCGTGAACTTGGCAGTGTCGTTGACCAGCAGCTTGTAGCCGATCCGAAGGATGCCCCGGTACTTCATGGCGCGCGTTCCGTGCCCTGCGGGGAGGCCAGGCTCCACCAGCCCCCGCCCAGCGCGACGAAAAGCGCGACGGTGTCCTGGTGGCGCTGCGCCACCGCCTGCAGCCAGGCGATTTCGGCCTGATGGAGCTGGACGTCGGCGGCAAGGACGTCGGGGTAGGCGACCAGGCCCGCGGTATAGTTTGCCTGGAGGAGCCTGAGGGTCTCCCCGGCGGAAAGACGGGCGTCGTCCTGTGCCTTGAGTCCCTGCGCGTCATGGTCGAGCGCGTTCAACGAATCGGCCACCTGAGCAAACGCGGCGAGCACGGTCTGGCGGTAGGCAGCCTGCGCCCCCTGAAAGGCGTCGACGGCGGCCCGTCGACCGTGCCATAGGCCGCCTCCCTGGAAAAGCGGGATCGTCGCCGAGGGACCGATGCTCCAGAACCTTGCGCCGCCCGCCGACAGCCCGCCGAAACTGGAGCTTGCGCCGCCGTAGGTTCCGCTCAGGGAGATGCTTGGGAACATCGCGGCTGTCGCGACCCCGATGTTGGCGCTTGCCAGATGCAGCTGCGCTTCCGCCGACAGGATGTCCGGCCGCCGGCGCACGAGATCGGAGGGCAGGCTGAGGGGAAGCTCGGCGGGCAGCGCCAGGGCGGCGAGATCGATGTCGGGCAGCGCTGCCTCGGCAGGCGTCGCCCCCTCCAGGCTTGCCAGCAGGTCCCCGGCCTCGCTTTCCCTCTGCTCGAGGGGCGCCAGCAGCGCCTGGTTCGCCGCGATCAGGCCCTGGACGCCGAGCAGGCTCGAATAGGGAGCGGTGCCGGCGCTCACCTGGGCGGTTGAGAGTTGCAGCTGCTGCCGCTCCAGGTCGAGCAGCTGTCGGGTCGCACGGATCTCGGCGGCATAGCCCGCCCGGGCGATGGCGGCGTCGACGACGCTTGCGGAAAGGGTGAGATAGGCGGCAAGGTTTTCATAGCCCTCGTAGTCGTACTGGGCCCTGAGCCCCTCCGCCGTCCGGCGTTCGCCGCCGAAGACATCGAGCGCGTAGCCAACGGTGCCGCTCAACGTGAGGAGGGTGAAAGTCGTCCCGGGCGTCTGGACTCCCTGCTGCAGCGGCGCCGTGTGCTCGCGGGCCGCTGCCGCCGCGGCGTCGAGTCTTGGATAGAACACGCCCTCGCCGGCGAGGAGGTTTTCCCGGCTCTGCCGCAGGCTCGCCTCGGACGCCTGGAGGGTTGGATTGCCGGCGATCGCCCGCAGCACCAGCGCATCCATCTGCGGGCATTCGAAGAGCCGCCACCAGTCGGCGACGAGGGGGCAGCCCGCCGCAAAGTCCTGGGTCCGGCCAGCCGCCGCGACCGTCGACATCGGAACCGGCTCGAGAGTGTAGCGACCGACGGTGGGCGGAGCCGGCGGAACGAAATCGGGCCCCACCGCGCAGGCGCCGAGCAGCGCCGCGACCGCCCCGAGGCCGGCGCCGATCCGGAGGGATGATCGTGGGATTTTCATTGCCTTCGCCCCCGGGGAGGGGAGCTCACTTCTCCCCTATGTAGACATCCACGAGCTGACCCGGATAGACCGGGATGTCCCTCTTCTCGAAACGGAAGATCACCGGGAGCACGCGAAGGTCCACCTTTTCCTGACGTTCGTTGGAGAGCTCGATCTTTGGCGAGACGTAGGGTTGCACACGGACAAACTCCAGCGGCACCTTGATGTCCGTGCCGGTGACCGACATCTGGGCGGTGATATGCCACTTCGACGGCAGCCGCGAGACCAGGATTTCGTCTACGTAGCAGCGTACCGCGAGGTAATCCTGCGGCGGCCCCATGATCACAAGCTGGTCGAATCCCTCCGTGTAGGGATCGTAGATGCCCTGCTGGGAGACATAGCTGCCGACGGCGGCGTAGACTGAAAGAACGATCCCGCCGATCGGGGCCTTGAGGAGGAATTTGCGGAGCAGGGCGTCGGCAGCCTTGTAGGACTGAAGCAGGGCGTCGCACTGCTTCTGCTGGCTCGCGATGTCGTAGCTCCAGGCGCCCGCCCGCGTGAGGTCCTCCTGGCTTCGGGCGACGCCGAGTGCGGCGGAGGCCTGTTTTACGGCGTCCTCCGCAGTGTCGAGCACCTCCCGGCTGACCGACTTCGGGTCGATATCATAGGAGGCGCGGTATTTGACATACTGGTCGGCGGCAGCCTTTGCGCTGGCTTCAGCGAGCACGGTCTGGGCCTCGGCGATCGCGAGGGTTTCCTTTCGCGGCTCCGCCTTGAGTTCATCCAGGAGGGCCAGTGCCGCCTCCGATTGCAGGCGCAGCTGTTCGGTGCTGGCCCGCTGCACGGAGTCGTCGATGGCAAAAAGGGGGTCGCCCGCCCGCACCTCCTGTCCCTCATGCACAAAGACCCGGGTCACGGGCCCCGATACTTCCGGATAAATATTGACGTTGGAACCGTTCGACTGGTCGCTCTCGACGATTCCGTCGGCGTAGATTGCGGATGCGTAGGGGCTGCTGACCGGCTGGAAGACCGGAGGCTGGGCCTTCCGCTGGATGCCGAAGAAATAGGCGGCGACCACCGCGGCCAGCACGCCCACGATCGACAGGGCAAAAATGGCCGTGTTCCTGTGGTTGGGCTTTGCCTTGGCAACAGGGGCGTCGGTCTTTGGCTCCGGCAGTCCGGCCGCCTTCGCCTCAGTCTTGGCATCGGGCGCCTTTTCCCCGGAGTTCTGTTCCGTCGGGGTCATTCGGTACCCTTGTCGGTGGCGGACAGGTGGCCGTCCTCCATGTGAAGAATGCGGTCTGCGAACTCGTTGATGCGGGCATCGTGGGTGACGATGATGATGCAGCGGCTCTGGTTGAGAATCTTCTCCTTGACGAAGGCGATGATCATCCTCCCGGTGTCGCCGTCGAGGGAAGCGGTCGGCTCATCGAGGATCAGGATTTCAGGCCTGCTGACGATCGCCCGGGCGATCGCCACCCGCTGCTGCTCGCCGCCCGAGAGCTTCACGGGCACGATTTCGCTCCGGTTCCTCAAGCCGACGATCCCGAGGCAGTCCCTGGCCTCGGCGATGGACTCGTCCCAGTTGTGCCTCTTCAGGATAAGGGGAATCGCGACATTTTCAGCCGTGGTCAGGCGCGGGAACAGATGGAAATCCTGAAAGACAAAGCCCACCGTATTGAGCCGGAAGTCCGCCAGCCTGTCGTTGTCCAGCGTCCAGATGTCGGCGCCTTTCACCTTCACCTGGCCCGCGTTGGGCCTGAGGATCCCGGAGAGCATGCTGAGAAGGGTGGTCTTACCGCTCCCGGAAGGGCCGATGATGAAGAGCATTTCGCCGAAGTGGGCCACCAGGGCGACACCGTTCACCGCCACCGTCCTTGTCTCGCCCTCGCCGAACCATTTTGTGAGCCCGGTGGCGACAATCGCGTCGGACGGTTCCGGGCCCGCGGCGTTGGAGATCATGATGCGTGCGGGTCGCGGAGAAACCGGAGCTCCACCTGCCGGCGTTCGCCGTTGTGCCACAGCTCGCAGACCAGGGGCAGGGCCCGGCGGCCGACCCCAAGGTTTCGGCGAAAGTGCTCGATCCGGCGAACCTCGCCAAGGGCTTCCTCGTCGAATGCGGAGTCGCCGCCCCACGGGTCCGGTTGGGCCTCGATCAGCCCCAGCCTGCAGTAGTACCGCAGCATCTCCGGATGCACGCCGGTGAGGCAGGCGGCGGCATCCATGGAAAACAACGCCCGGGCGGGGGAGGGAGAGCGGGCGAGGGCCACCGTCGGATTTGAATAGAAGATGAAGTTTGGCATGATTGATGAGACCGGGCGGAATGGAGGCCGGCGATCGGTTCACATCCGCAGGCCGACTGCACTTCCCGACGCCGCAGTGTGCCCCCCGGGGGGCATCCCGGACTATGGGGTGAAACCCTATCGCCGATCCCGGCGGGTGCGCGCGGCGACAAGCCTGACACGGGTCCCCCTCGATCGCCCCCGGGTGAATTCCGGAATAGCCCGGAGCCAAAGGGGCGCAAATCCGGGCCAGCAATGCCGGGAGGCGGGTAACACCCCATGGGCACAGGGCCGCGAAGGCCCTAGTGTGGCGTCCGCTGGCGGCGTGGTCCGCCCCAATCGGGCCTTCAAACGAGAAGGCTCAACCAAAAAGAAAGCACAAACATGAGACAGAATCGGTCCTTTGCCTTCCTTATCTTCGTCATCATCCTCGCCGCCGGCGGGGCGCTGGCCTTCGCGGTCCACCCCGTGACCGGCAACCGCGAGGTTCTCGGCATCGAGGCCGGAACGTTCGTCCTGGCGCTCGTCATCTATTCGTCAATCAGGGTCGCCGACCAGTGGAACCGGGCGGTGATCCTGCGGCTGGGGCATTTCCACGCCCTCAAGGGACCCGGCCTGTTCCTCATCTTTCCCGTCATCGACGCGATACCGTATTGGATCGACATCCGCGTGATCACCACGGGCTTCAAGGCGGAGAAGACACTCACCAAGGACACCGTGCCTGTGGATGTGGATGCCGTGCTCTTTTGGAAGGTTGTGGACCCGAAGAAGGCGTCCCTGGACGTAGCGGACTACCAGAGCGCCATCAGCTGGGCGTCCCAGACGGCCCTTCGCGATGTGATAGGCAAGACCATGCTTTCCGACATGCTCGAGGGCAGGGACAAGATCAGCGACCTGCTGCAGAAGATCATCGACGAGCGCACCGAACCGTGGGGCATCAACGTCATTTCGGTCGAGGTGAAGGACGTCCTGATACCCCCGGCCCTTGAGGACGCCATGTCGATGCAGGCCCAGGCGGAGCGCGAACGCCAGGCCCGCGTGATCTTGGGGGATTCCGAGCGGCAGGTGGCGGAGAAATTCGCCGAGGCCGCCAAGAGCTACGAGCACAACCCCGTGGCCTTTCACCTCAGGGCCATGAACATGCTTTACGAGGGGCTCAAGAAGAATGCCACCATCGTCATCGTTCCAAGCACGGCCGTGGAAACCATGCAGCTCGGGGGGCTGGCAGGGGTCACCGCGCTCACGATGGGGCTGGGCCAGGGCAAGGGAGCCCCGCCGTCGATCGAGGAAACCAAGAGTTCCGAATGACCGCCAGCCTTACCATGAAAACCAATACGAAAGTCAAGGAAGCGCCGGGCCGGACACCGGTGGTGTCGTCCCATGCGGAGATCTCGGCGAGGGCCGCGGCGCTCTGGCGCCAGAGGGGATGCCCGCAGGCGCGCGACAGCGAGATCTGGCTTGAGGCCGAGCGGCAGCTCAGCGAGCCGCCGAAATCCGACGCAAAGGGAAGGCACACGGCCGGGCTCATCGCCCCCGGGTCCAGCTTCAGCAGCGTCGATGTGATGAACGAGCTGGACGAGGAGTTTCCAAGCCCGGACGGCCGGGCGACGACATCATTGTAAGATCAAGAAACCAAAAACAGGAAAACAAAATGAACACGAATCTTATCACGGCAGGTGCCCTCACGGGCTGCCGGTTGGACAGCCTCAACGGGGAGTTTGGAAAGGTCAAAGACCTCTATTTCGACGACCGTTTCTGGACCACCCGTTACCTCGTTGCGGACACCGGAAAGTGGCTTTCGGGGAGGCAGGTGCTGCTCTCTCCCTATTCGCTCGGCGCGGTCGACCGGGAGGAAAGAAAGATAGCCATATCCCTGACAAGGGAACAGATCGAGGCGAGCCCTTCGCTGGACAGCGAAAAACCCGTCTCCCGGCAATTCGAGGAGGACTACTACCGGTACTATGGATGGCCCAACTATTGGAACGGGGGATATGGCTGGGGTTCCGGCCCGTATATCGAGCGCGACAGGAACAGGTGGGCTGATTCCACCCGCGAGGAGAATTCCTGGGATCCCCATCTGCGGAGCGCCCACGATGTCGTCGGCCATCACATCGAGGCCACCGACGGCGCGGTCGGGCACGTCGAGGACTTCATCATCGACGAGGAGACCTGGGCCATCCGCTATCTCGTCGCGACCACCCGGAACTGGTGGCCCGGAAGGAAGATCCTGATCTCCCCGAAATGGATAGAGCGCGTGAGCTGGAACGAGTCCAAGGTGTACGTCAATATAACCCGCGAGTCCGTCAAGCAGGCCCCCGAATACGTTTCCGGCTCACTGCCGAGCCGGGACTTCGAGGAAAGCCTGCACCATCATTACGCCCGCAGGGGATATTGGATCGACGAGCTCGCCTGGCATGAGGCGGCCTCGCGCTGAGGCCGCAAGTCACACCCTGAAGGGCGGTCTGGTGGGTCATCACCCCATGGCTTGGGGGCGTGGCTGTCGATAGGCTCGGCTGTGCAAAAAAAACGACGAAGGGCGAGACCGGGCGCCTCCAAGGCGGGCCCCCGGACGGGTGGCTTGCCCAAGTGCCCGACGGGCATCCAGGGCTTCGATGAGATCACCGGGGGAGGGTTGCCGCTCGGCCGGCCGACGCTGGTGTGTGGCGGCGCCGGCTGCGGCAAGACCCTGTTCGCCGCGGAGTTCCTCATACGCGGGGCCGTTCTGTTCGGCGAACCCGGCGTCTTCATGTCCTTTGAGGAGACGGCCGAGGAGCTTAAGGCGAACGTCGCCTCGCTGGGGTTCGACCTGGCGGGGCTGGTGCGCCGCGGCAGGATCCTGCTCGAGCACGTGCACATAGAGCGCAGCGAGATACACGAGACCGGGGAGTACGACCTGGAGGGGCTTTTTGTCCGCCTGAATCTCGCCATAGACGCGATCGGCGCCAAACGCGTGGTGCTGGACACGCTCGAGGCGCTCTTTGCAGGCCTGCCGAACGAGGCGATCCTGCGGGCGGAACTGCGCCGGCTCTTCCGCTGGCTGAAGGTCAAGGGCGTGACGGCGGTCATCACGGCCGAACGCGGGCGCGAGCAGCTGACCCGCCACGGCCTGGAGGAATACGTCTCAGACTGCGTCGTCCTGCTCGACCACCGCGTCAACGACCAGATCGCCACCCGACATCTGCGCGTGGTCAAGTACCGGGGCGCGCTCCATGGGACCAACGAGTTTCCGTTCCTGATAGGCGACAAGGGCATAAGCGTGCTGCCGATCACTTCCCTGGGCCTTACCCATAGGGTGTCAAATGACCGTGTGTCCACCGGCATCCCGAGGCTCGACGCCATGCTCAGCGGGAAAGGGTTTTTCCGCGGCAGCAGCATTCTGCTCACGGGGACTCCCGGGACGGGCAAGACGATCACGGCGGCGTGCTTCGCCCAGGCAGCCGCGCGGCGCGGGGAGCGGGTCTTGTTTTTCTCCTTCGAGGAATCCCCCAACCAGATCATCCGGAACATGCGGTCCATCGGGTTGCGCCTTGAGCCGCTCATCAGGCGGAACCTGCTCCGTTTTCACTCCGCGCGCCCCACGGTCTACGGCCTGGAGATGCACCTGGCGACCATGTTCAGGCAGATCGCGGAATTTCAGCCCCACATCGTCATCATGGACCCCATCACGAGCCTGATGGCGGCGGGCACCGATTCCGAGACCAAGGGGATGGTGACGCGGCTGATCGACTATCTCAAGGGAAGCCAGGTCACCTCGCTGTTCACCAGCCTGACCCACGGCGGGCACGCCCTCCAGCAGAGCGAGATCGCGATGTCCTCGCTCATGGATTCCTGGCTGCTGCTGCAGGACTTCGAGGGCAACGGCGAGCGCAACAGGGTGCTCTACGTGATCAAGGCGCGCGGCATGGCGCACTCCAACCAGGTGCGCGAATTCCTGATCTCAAGCAAGGGCATCGATCTCGTGGATGCCTATATCGGTCCCAGCGGCGTCCTGACGGGTTCGGCCCGGGCGGCACAGACGGCGCAGGAGACAGCGGCGACCCTGGCGAACCATCAGGAGGCATCGCGGCGCAAGCGCGAACTCGACCGAAAGCGCTCGGCGCTTGAGAGACAGATCGGGGGTCTGCGTTCCGAGTACGAGGACAGTGCGGAGGAGCTTCGTCAAATCGACAGGCAGGTGGGGACCCGGGTGCGGCTGCTCAGCAGCGAGCGGACCGAGCTGGGCCGCCTGCGCCACGCGGATGTCTCGGAGGCGACCAGGGTTCTCGGGAGGAATGGGGCGAACGGCCTGAAAGTGTGACCCTCGCAAGATGAAGAAGATCATTTCCGCCGTAGGCAGCCGCAAGGGAGCCGAGTGGCGGCTGCGCCTCTACGTGGCCGGCCAGACCCCGAAGTCGCTGGCCGCACTCTCGAATCTGAGGAAGATCTGCAAAGTCCATCTGCGCGGGCGCTATCGCATCGAGGTGGTCGACCTGTTGAGGCAACCGGAGCTTTCGAGGGGGGACCAGATCCTGGCCATCCCCACGCTCGTGCGAAGGCTTCCCGTGCCCGTTCGCAAGATCATCGGCGACCTTTCGAACACCGATCGCGTGCTCGTGGGCCTGAATCTCCGCCCCGCCTGTTAACCCACCGTTTCCCCTGAAATCCAAGAAGCCAGCGCGCGCAGCCGGGGGTCCCGACAAGAGGGCGGCGGCCCGATCGGCAGGGAAGAGCATCCTGCGGCTGTATGTTGCCGGCGCCACCGACAGGTCGCGCGAGGCGATACTGCGGGCGCGCCAGCTGTGCGAGCTCGAGCTCGCCGGCAACTATGAGCTCCATGTGGTCGACGTCTACCAGCAGCCCATCCTTGCGCGCGACGGCCAGATTGTCGCAACGCCCACCCTGGTACGGGAATTTCCGCTGCCCGTCCGCCGTCTCATTGGAAACCTGTCGAGCACCGCCGGCTTCTTTATGGGATTGGACCTGGGCTCAAAGGGCCAGACCGACGCGTGAAGGCCGGGGCGCGAAAGACCTCAATGCCCGGTGCATCCGGCCGCGGGCCGGGAGGCCTCCGCGCGCGGCTGGCCGATGCTGAGGAGACCATCCGCGCAATACGCAACGGCGAGATTGACGCGGTCGTCGTGGCCGACAGCGAGGGAGAAAAGGTATTCACGCTCGAAGGCGCCGGGCATGCCTACCGGGCCCTCATAGAATCGATGAATGAGGGGGCGCTGACGCTGAAGTCGGACACCACCGTCCTGTACGCAAACCGGTGCTTCGCCGGCATGGCGCGATCCCCCCTTGAGCGGATTGTGGGCGGATCGTTCGGGCGCTTTCTCTTCCCCGATGACATTGCGCTGCTGGAGGGCATGCTGAAGCGACCCGGCAGGTTCGGCAGAAAACTGCCGATGGCGCTGAAGGTCCGGGGCCGCATGCCACTGCCGGTGCAGATATCAGTAAGGGCCCTCCCAACCGGGGGCTTGAACGGCGCCGCCCTGAGCATGGTGGTCACAGACCTCACCGAGGCCCGCAGGTCGGAGGATATCCTGCGCGCCCTCAACCACCGGGTCGTGCGGGTGCAGGACACCGAGCGGGGGAGGGTGGCGCAGGAGCTTCACGACAATATAACGCAGCTGGTATGCGCCGTCGTCTTCCGCAGCCAGATCCTCGCCGACCGCCTGACGGCCTCCGACGGCCGCTCGAAGGTTGAGGCGATCAAGCTCAGGGAGATGCTCGGAGGCATCGCCAACGAGATTGAGCGCATCTCCCATGACATGGGGCCGGGCGTGCTGGATAACCTGGGCCTCGTCGCCGTCCTCCGAACCACGAGCGCCGAGTTTGCCGATCGCACGGGTCTGAAGGTCAGGCTCGCGGGGATGCAGTCGATGGCCCGGCTGTCCGCCGACACCGAGATCGCGCTTTACAGAATCCTGCAGGAGGCCCTGCGAAACGTCGAGAAGCACGCGCGGGCGAGCAACGTCTCGGTGTCCCTGAGGCAAAAGGGGGAGTTTGTCAGGCTGCTGGTCCGCGACGACGGTATCGGTTACAATTCGCTGGGTCACGCCGCCCGCGGCCTCGGCGGCCTCGGCCTTGCCAGCATGCGGGAGCGGGCCGCCATTGTCGGAGGCAGTTTCAAGGTCAGGTCAAACTGCCACCCGGGGACCGAGATCGAGGTGCAGATGCCCCGCCGGCTCAAGCGAGCCTGAGGCGGGCGAGCAGGGGAACCTTGGCAAAGTCGAGAATGAAGGCAAAGGCCGCCGCGGCCCCGAGTACGGCTCCGACAGCCCCCACGGGCAGGGCCTCCATGCCCACTCCGAAGGTCGCCAGCGACGAGGCGATCAACAGGTCGGCGACCGACGAGCCGACGAGCCAGGGGCTCGGACAGGAGGACCAGAGGCGCCGGCGCTCGCGGTTCGTATAAGTCGTCGCCTGGTTGCCAAAGACTATGGCCAGGAACGCGAGGGTTCTGAGCGATTCAAAATCCATGCCGAGGCGGTATTTTGCGACCGCGAGCACCGCCGTGCAAAAGACCAGCTCGGAAAGTCCCATGAAGACCCCGGCGACCGTCAGCCGGCCGATCAGCCATGCGTTGGGAGCCGGGGAGGGTCTCACGTTGTCCGTCGCGAGCGACATGCCGAGCAGGTCGCCGGTCAGCATGATGATCACCATCAGCATCGGGGTGAGGATCGCATGCCCCGTCATCAGCAGGCAGACGGCGAGGAAGAGCACCTGCACGGTCTTCTTGGTGACGGAATTCAGGGCGTACGTCAGGATGCGCTGGAACGTCACCCGTCCCTCCCTGATCGAGGCTACGATGCCGCCGAGGCCCGGCTTGTTAAGGACAATGCCGGCCGCCGATTTGGCGACATCGGTTGCGGTCGAGACGGCGATTCCCATCTGGGCCTGGCGCAGCGCCGGGGCGTCGTTTGCGCCGTCGCCGCACATGCCCACAATGTGACCGCTCTTCTGGAAGGCCTTCACGAGGTTGTACTTTCCCTCTGGAAGGACCCCCGCAAAAACGGAAAAGTCGGCCGGCCGCACACCGCCGGGGATGGGCCCGGGAGGGCAGACGGGCCTGTCCAGGCCAATCGCCCGGGCGACAATTTCCGCGGTTGCCGGGGCGTCGCCGGTCACCATGACCGTCCGCACGCCAAGTCCGGTGAGCTCCGCTATCAAAGCGGACGAGTCCGACCGGGCCGGATCGCTGAGGCTTATGAGTCCGGCAAGCTTCAGGGCCCCCGGGGGGCCGGCGGCGACGGCCAGCACGCGATAGCCGCGGGCTTCGAGCTGTCCTGCCGCCGTGGAGGCGTCCGGGGACGGCTGCGCCAGCGCGATGATTGCGTCGAACGCCCCCTTTACTATGCGGACGGCCGCTCCGCCCGGGCCGGCGGCCTCGGCCTCGGAGGTCTTCAGGGCGGGATCGAACGGCACGAACCTTGCCAATTGCGGCAGGTCGGGTGCGGCGGCCTTCGGCGCGGCGGCGCGGATGGCGGCGTCGACGGGATCCTGGCCGCCGTCAGAGCTGGCGAGTGCGGCGAATCCGAGAACGTGGGCGTCGTCAAAGCCGGGCATGGGATGCACCGCCGTCACCTTGAGCTGGTTGCACGTCAGCGTGCCGGTCTTGTCGGCGCAGAGCACGTCAATGCTCGCCGCTTCATCCACTGCCGAAAGCCGCGTGGGAAGCACATCGAGGCGCGCCAGCGCCCGTGCGCCGATGGCCGCGGCAAGCGTGAAGGTGGCCGGCAGGGCCACCGGTATCGACGCCAGCACGGCCGTCAGGACCAGCGGGACGATTTCGGCAACCGGCATCCCGATGCCGTGGGCGTAGGCAACCATCGCGGCCGTGACTGCGCCGTTGAACAGGGCGAGGTTTCGCACCACACGAAACACGGCCTTCTGCTGGGAGCTCTCGACATGCGCGGTGCGGACCAGTTCCGCCGTCCGGCCGAATTTGGTGTGCGGCCCGGTAGCCGTGACCTCCGCCACCGCCTCGCCACGCCTGACCAGGGCGCCCGCATACGTCAGCGCACCCGGTCCGGCCTCGACGGGCATCGATTCGCCGGTCAGCATGGATTGGTCGAGCAGGACGTTTCCCCCCGTCAGCCGGACGTCGGCGGCGACCACGGCGCCAAGCGAAAGCTTGACGATGTCGCCGGGCACGAGCCCCTCTGCGGGGACTGTCGCCCACAGGCTGTCGCGGCGCACCGACGCGTTCAGCGCGAGCCTCGACCTGAGCGCCGCAAGGGTTGCCTGGGCGCGGCCTTCCTGGACGAACCCGAGCGCGGCGTTGAACGCGAGAAGGATCGCTATGATGGCGGCCTCGGCGTACTTGCCCAGGACAAGCTCGAGCACGATGGCGGCCTCGAGCATCCAGGGAACGGGGCCCCACAGCTTGGCGAGCGCCCTGCGGAGCGGCCGCAGGCCCGGATTGGGAATCGCGTTCGGGCCGGACTCCGCGAGGCGACGGCGAACTTCATCGGCCGCAAGCCCGGTCGCGAGCCAGGAGTCGCCGGCGAAAGGCGGGGGCGTCGTTGACATGGGGCTGTTTTCGGGCGCCCGGAGCCGGATCAGCGGATCCTCATTTCGACGGAATGTTCCCGGCGGTCGTCCGCGAGAGGGAACGTCTCTCCGGTTTGCTCCTGGCCGTCGAGCGAGAGGGAGACCCCGGTGGGAGGGGCGGCCGCGGACCGGCTGATCGTTATGTGATAGGGGGTGTTTCGATAGCGGTAATGGACCTTGAAGGTCGTCCACGCCAATGGCATCCGGGGGGACAGGCGCAATCGGTCCCCTTCCAGATTGGCGCCCAGCAGCGTCTCGACGAGCAGCCGGTACATCCATCCGGCCGAGCCGGTGTACCAGGACCAGCCGCCCCTTCCCACGTGCGGGACGACAGAATAGACATCGGCCGAAACAACGTAGGGCTCGACCTTGTAGACGGCGATCTGGCCGGCGGTCCTGGCGTGGTTGATGGGATTGAGCATGCCGAAGAGCTCCCACGCACGCTCGGTTTCACCCAGCAGCGCAAATGCCATGGCCACCCAGACCGCACCCTGTGTGTATTGGCCGCCGTTTTCGCGCACCCCGGGCAGGTAGCCCATGATGTAGCCTGGATTGGGCGAAGACTTGTCGAAGGGCGGATCAAACAGCCGGATGATCGCGGCAGGGCCCTGGACCAGGCGCCGGTCGGCGGACTGAAGCGCCTGGCGCGAGCGGGACGGTTCGCCGGCTCCGCTGATCACGGACCAGCTCTGCGGCAGGGAGTCGATCTGGCACTCGGAATCGGCGCTCGAACCGAGCGGCTCGCCATCGTCGAAGTAGGCGCGCCGATACCACCCGCCATCCCAGGCATTGCGTTCGATGTTCTGGCGCAATTGAAGCGCCTGGGCGGTGCAACGCTCAGAAAACACGGCGTCGCCGCGGGCGCGCGCCAGCCGGGAGAACTGCGTGAGCACGTCGTGGAGAAAGAACGCAAGCCAGACGCTTTCGCCCCTGCCCTGGCTGCCCACCCGGTTCATGCCGTCGTTCCAGTCGCCACCGCCCATCAACGGAAGGCCGTGCTCCCCGAATCTCAGGCCATGCTCGATGGCCCTCACCCCGTGCTCGTACAGGGTCCCGGATTCCTCGGACCGGCTCGGCAGGTCGTAGTATGCCTCCTCGTCCGGCCTGACGGGCCTGCCCTCGAGGAAGGGGATGCTCTCGTCGAGAATCCCCGTGTCGGCGACGCAGTCCACATAGCGGCAGGTGGCGTAGGGCAGCCAGAGATAATCGTCGGAGGAATGCGTCCGCACGCCGCGCCCCGAGGGCGGGTGCCACCAATGCTGGACGTCCCCCTCGCGGTACTGGCGGCCTGCGGCCCGCAGGAGATGCTCGCGCATGATTGCAGGCTCGGCGTGGACAAGCGCCATCACGTCCTGCAGCTGGTCGCGGAAGCCGTAGGCGCCGCTTGACTGGTAGAACCCGGTCCGTCCCCAGACGCGACTGGCGATGGTCTGGTAGAGGAGCCAGCCGTTGGCCATGATGTTGACGGCGGGGTCGGGAGTTTCGACGTTTACCGCCCCGAGAGTCCGGTTCCAGTGCGACCAGACCCCTTCCAGCGCAAGATGGCTGGCTTCGGGCTGGCGAAAACGGCGGATCAGGGATTGCGCGTCGTCCGCGTTCCGGCCCGCGCCGATGCGGAAGATGCATTCACCCTGTCCCCCCTCGGGCAGGTCGACGACAACCTGGACGGCTCCGCAGGGATCGAGACCGGCACCGACCTTTCCGGAGAGACGGGCCCGCCGCAGGGCGGCGGGTCGGGAAAGGCTTCCATTCCGACCAAGGAACTCCCTCCTGTCGCCGGTGACGGTTCGGTCGGGGTCGTTGACATCGAGAAAGAGGACGCGGTCGGGAAACCCGGTGTTGTAACGGTTGCGCGCCAGCAGGGCCCCTGTCTCGAGGTCCACCTCCGTCTGCACGTGCATGAGGTTCCCCTGCCTATGGTCCCCCATCACCCATTCCCAGTAGCCGGTGGCGGACACACGCCGCGGACGCCCGGAGAGGTTCCTGAGCTTCAGGACCATGAACTTCACCGGCGCATCCATTGCGACATAGATCCACAGTTCCGACGCAATGCCCCACTCGGAATGCTCGAAGACAGTGTAGCCGAATCCGTGGCGAATCACGTAGGGAGTCGCTCCGCGCGCAGGAAGCGGGGTGGGCGACCAGACCTGGCCGGTCTGCTCATCCCTCAGGTAGAGGGACTCGCCGGGGGTGTCCTGGACGGGATCGTTGCTCCAGGGGGTCAGGCGGAATTCGTGCGCATTCTCGGCCCAGGTATAGCCGCCGCCACTTTCGGAGACGACGGTCCCAAAGGTCGGATTGGCTAGGATGTTCACCCACGGCGCCGGGGTCACCCGGCCGGGGCCGAGGGTGATGACGTATTCGTGTCCGTCGCGCGTAAACCCGCCGAACCCATTATCAAGGACCAGGTCCCGCTGGGGAAGAGGGAAGGGGGCCGTGGTCCAGGCCGGGCGCGCGGGGACGAATGCCGCGACCGGGGGCTCCTGGACAACCCGCCACTCCAGCTGTTCGGCCAGCGTTCCGTTCCCGTCGTCGAGCACAATGCGCGCCGCGGCCTGGAGCAGGACGCGATCCTCGCTGGGAATGTCCTCGAGGCGCCGCAGGAAGATGCCGCCGGGCTTGCCGACCATCTGCGCCTCGATCCCGGACGCAATCAGGCCGGTGATCTGGTCGTGGAGCGAATCCCTGTAGACCGAGGTGTCGCCGTGGAGGATGACCAGTTCGACCGTCAGTCCCTTCATGCGCCAATAGGAGTGCGCCTTGATGAGCTGCCTGACGATCTCGATGTTCTCGGCGGCGCCGATATGGAGGACGACAATCGGAGAATCGCCTGAAATACCGTAGCTCCAGAGGCCGCTCTGTCCGCGCCGGTTGCTCCGGAGCAGGCCGGGTCTGGCCCGGCGTGCCGGGTCGGCAAAGACGAGGGCGCCGGCCAGCCTCCCGTAGAGCTGGGCCTCGCCCTCGGTGGCATTGAGTTGGCGAAGGGTGACCTGATTGTGGGTCCACGCCAGGTCGAAGGCCCTGTCCGTCATCCGAATGCTCTGGTACTTCTCCACGAGCGCAAGGGCCGACCCCCTGTCCCCCGCCATGCCGATGACGAAATCCACGACGGCGGATTCATTTGGAGCCAGCCCGACCGTACGCCGGAGGGAGACAACCGGGTCCAGGACCGCCCCGGTTGTGTTTGAGAGGGGAGCGACGGCGCCCATGGCGGACGGCCGGGATGCGGTGCCTCCCCTCCCGATGAACCGGGAGCGATCGGTCTCGCAGGAGACTTCTCCCTGCTCGCCACCCCGGCTCACGATGAGGTGGACCATCCAAGGCTGCTTCTCGTCGGGCGAACCGGCCCGGCGGGTGCAGAGAAGTGCGGAGGCGGGGCCCAGAAACTCGGTCTGCACGAACAGGTTCCCAAATGCCGGGTGCGAGAGATCCGCGGCGGGAGTGGCCATCACGACTTCGGCGTAGCTGGTCAGTTCGACAACGCGGTGCCGGGATGAATGATTTGTGAGCGTGATCCGCCGCAGTTCGACGTCGTCCTCCGGCGAGACGCTGATTTCCGCATGCGACTCAATCTCGGCCCAGGTCTGCCGGAACTCGGCCCGAGCCTGGGTGAAGATGGCCTGATAATCCCCCGTCGCCCGCCGGACGGGCTGGAAGGAGGCCGAGCAGAAATCC
>Ga0302319_10006581_pt1 | contig 23016 bp, 25 predicted proteins | sample Bog_T0_2_FD_203319 | JGI IMG/M metagenome (GOLD analysis project Ga0302319, IMG submission 203319) | Peat permafrost microbial communities from Stordalen Mire near Abisko, Sweden - Bog_T0_2 | ecosystem: Environmental > Terrestrial > Soil > Wetlands > Peat | place: Sweden: Abisko, Stordalen Mire...
CACAATTTGATTTCTATTGGGTCGCCTCCCTTTGTTTAATGGACGAAGACCTTCGATGAGAGTAGGCTTTTCACATGGCGCTGGTCCGCATACTGATTGACGGATATTCCCTGCTGCACCAATGGCCCGAACTGGCTCCCGGCCAGCCGCGCCACTCTGCCCGCGCCCGGGAAGCCCTTGTCGAAATCCTGACCCACTATCAGGATGCCGCGGGCACCCCCGTAACCGTTTTTTTCGACGGCTCCGGCAAGGTGGCCTCCGCCCCGCGCGATTCCTCCACACCCGCCGTGGAAGTTTTGTTTTCCCACGCCGGCCAGACCGCCGATGATTTGATCGAGCGGGCCGCCCATCGTTTTCAACCGTACGGCGAAGTAATGGTGGTCACCGATGACCGGGCCGAGCGCGATACGGTCACCGGTTTCGGCGGAACCACCTCCAGCTGTGCCAATTTTATCCGCACCATCGGCGATGCCTTGGATCAATTGGCCGAAGATTTGCAGCGATATAATCTTTCCGAAAAAAAGCGTTTTTCCCGCGGTCAAAATTGAAAATGAAAGCCTCTTCCTCCCTTCTGCTAGGTCGCGTTACCCTGGCCCTGCTCGCAATGTGCTGTCGTCCGGCAATCGCGCAGGACCAGCCAGCACCGGCGACGCCCAAAATTGAAACCCGCTTCCTCTTCATCTTCGATACCTCGTCGGCCATGAAGAAACGCGTTCAAGGAGTGCAGACTCAAATCTACGGGCTACTGGCCGGCCGGGTCGGAAGTCACTTGCAGGACGGCGACACCATCGGAGTGTGGACGTTTGCTGCCGGGGTCCATATGGGCGACATGCCCTTGCAACGATGGACCGCCCGGAACTCCTCCATCATTGCGGATAATTTGACCGCATTTGTTGGAACTCAGGATTACGAAAAATCCACGGATTTTAAGGAATTGCAACCATACCTCAACAGTTTGGTCGCGCATTCCGGTCGGTTGATCGTATTGATTTTTTCCGACGGAGACGGCGAAATCGTAGGCACACCCTATGACAAGAATATCAGCAAGAACTTCCAAACAGACAGATCCGCCCTGAAAAAGGCAAAGCAGCCCTTCGTCCTCGTGCTCGCCTCGCAACAAGGCCGTTACGTCGGGGCGAATTTGGGCGAGCCTCCGGGAGCGGTATCGATACCCAATTTCCCCGCGTGGCCGGTCCCCCCCGCGCCCACCAACGTCCCGCCGCCCGCCCCACCAGTCGTAATCCAGCCGACCCCTCCGCCGCCGGTGGTTCCATCGCTGATTCTCATCGGCCACCCGAACCCGCAGCCAGCTCCGGCCCCGACAGCGGTCACGAATGCGCCGCCGGTGGTAGTTGCCCCTCCGGTGGTTAACCCGGCCCCTGTCACAACACCCGTTCCGCCCGTACTATCCCCCGCGCCAGAACCGGCCACGGCGTCAAACCCGGTCGTGCCGCCCCCATCAGCGCCAACCGAAATTGCCACGGTGTCGCCGCCGACCGGCACCATGGCCACAAACCCGGTGGAACAAGTCAAAAATACTGTCCCGGAGACTATGACAGCCACCAATCCAGCCATTTCTACCAAGACCAACGCCGTCCCAGCCCCCCCTGAACCGGCTGATTCCAACACCAAGCTGCTCATCGGGATTGGCGTCGGTTTGTTGATCGCCGCCGGCATTCTGGCCGTGGCTTTGCTGACCCGTTCCCGACGGAACCACAGCAGTCTCATTTCAGATTCCATGCGGGAAAAATAATTCTGCGCGTGACATTTGACCGAGTCTTTGGGAAATTTCGCGCTCATGAAATCGCTGAGATTAAATCTATTTTGCGCCATTGCCGTCGTGTTTGCGCTGGTGACCGGCTGTTCCAACGACAGCAAAAAGGCGGCGGCAACCCCGGATAAAACCGACGCCGCCATTCCCGACATTACCGATCCCTCCAAGCTCACGGCAACCGCGCCGGAAAGCTTCCAGGCGCAGTTCGACACGACCAAAGGAAAATTCACCATCGAAGTGACCCGCTCTCTCGCCCCCCTGGGCGCCGACCGGTTCTACAACCTGGTCCGTTCCGGCTATTTCAAGGACATAGCCTTCTTCCGCGTGATTCCTGGTTTTATGGCCCAGTTTGGTATTTATGGCGATCCGAAAGTGGCCGCCAATTGGGCGAACGCAAACATCAATGACGATCCGGTCAAGACCAGCAACGCGCGCGGCACGATCACGTTTGCCGACGCCGGCCCCAACACCCGCTCGGTCCAGTTGTTCATTAATTTCGGCAATAACGCCAACCTGGATGGCATGGGTTTTTCCCCGTTCGGCAAAGTAACCGACGGGATGGATGTCGTCGACAAGATCAACAGTGAGTATGGAGAAGGAGCCCCGAGTGGAATGGGGCCGGAGCAAGGCCGCATTCAGGCGGAAGGCAACGCTTATTTGAAAAAAGATTTTCCGAATCTCGATTACATCAAATCCGCAACCCTCCTTCCGGCCTCCAGCGCGAAATAACCGGAATCAACCCGCAATAAATTATGAGCGAAATCGCAATTATAAAAACCACCGAAGGCGAAATGACCCTGGAATTCTGGCCGGACCTCGCCCCCAAGACGGTTGAAAATTTCAAATCCCTGGCCAAAAAGGGCTTTTACGACGGCACCTGCTTCCACCGCATCATCAAAGGTTTCATGGTGCAAGGCGGCGACCCGCTTACCAAGGATCCCAGCAAGGAAGCCATGTGGGGCACCGGCGGTCCCGGCCACCAGGTCAAGGCCGAATTTAACGATCGCTCGCATCAGTTCGGCGTCATATCCATGGCCCGCAGCTCCAATCCCGATTCCGCCGGCAGCCAGTTTTTCCTTTGCAACGGCGACGCCTCGTTTCTGGATCGTCAATACACCGCCTTTGGCAAATTGATCAAGGGCGACGACGTCCTGACCAAGATTTCCGGCACTCCCGTTGCCCCCAGCTCCTCCGGTGAACCGAGCAAGCCGCTCAAACGCATCGGCGTGATCAGCATCACCATCGCCCCGGCGGAACCCAACAAGTAAATCCGCCCGGCGGCAAAAAATTACGCAGGGCGCACTCCCGGCCAGTGCGCCCTTTTTTCTACCATGGATGACACCTCAAATCTGGCAAAAGTTTTGACGATGCTGGGCTGTCCCGCCGCCAAGGCGGAAGAAATGGCGCTTCAACTCGATAAACGAGCCCGGCAATTGGCGGAGGAAAAGAACCAGAGTTACGAAGAAGCCATGCAACATCTTCTGGGCCTGATGCGCCAAGGCTGGGCCGCCCAACAAAAGCGCTAACTCTGGATAAAATCCCTGACCCCCCCAGCACAACTTCACCCGGCCAAATTCATCCTCATCTCTTTTCTTCGCGCATCGCCGTCAAGGCTTGAGCCATTGCACAAACCAATCAATCATCGCCTGTTCGGATTCCGGACGCACCTGGTGGACGCTGTTGCGCTGGATGATGACGCGGAAATGGTCATCCGCCGCGGTCGCGTGATAAACCGGCTGCGTCGCCGCGATGCACGCTTCCACCCCCGGCAACGGACAGTTCGGGTCGTGATCGCTGTTGATAATGAGGAGCGGCCGTGGCGCGATAAGCGGCAGCATTTTGGGCCCGTCAAATTCAGAATAGATCCCCGGCACAACGCGGTCGTAAAACTGTTGCACAAACGCGGAACCGGCATTGGTGACGCCGGCTTCGCGCGCGATCTCGTCAAAGCTCTTCTGGATGGTTGCGATGCGCCCGTGCCAGTCGTTGTTCTGCAGCGCCCATTCAAAGCTTTGGACGCCGATGATCGGCACGGCGGCGGCGATACGCGGGTCCACGGCCGCGGCAAAATACGTTTCAATTCCACCTTTGGAAATTCCAGTCAGCCCGATGCGCTCCGCATCCACGTCCGGGCGCGTGCCGAGGTAATCCACCAGCCGCAAGAGGTCCCAAACCGTGTCGTAGAAAAACGGATGCTCGCCGTTCCCATGCCAGGCACGGACGATGGCTTTTTCATACGACTCCATACCCGCGCCTTCGCGGGCGCGGGCGCCGTGGTAACGTCCGTCAATGGCCACAGCGATGAATCCGGCCACCGCCAGCCGCTGCAACAGTGGCGACAAATCTTCCTTGCGCCCGCCGGTGCCGTGCATCACGACGACCACCGGACGCCGGCCGGGCGAGTTCGCCGCCTTGATCAAAATGCCCGTCACCCGGTTTCCGGCGTCTGCGGCGTAAGAGAAATTCATCCGCACCAGGCCGTTGGTGCCCGGCAGTTCCCCGACCTGAGGCGCGAGGGGAACGCGCGGCCGGTCAACAAGCTTGAGAAAATCCCCGCGCGCATCTTCGCCGCGCGCCGCGCCAAGGCTCAGAATGATAACGAGGGCAAAAATGAAACACTTCATCCTCCCATTTCAAACACCGGGCCGGAAATTTCAAGCAGATTCCGCAGGCGGAATGCCTCTTTACAAGTTGTACCCGTTTGATCGTTGCCATCAGCCCTCCCTGCCGTTAACTATGGGGCATGATTAAACCATGGCCGAAGATTCGCTCGAAATTGGTCGGCGATTTCCGCATATTCAAGCTCCACTCGGAGGTAAAAATCTCACCCCGCACCGGCCAGGAGCATGATTTCTTCCTGCTCAACACCGTGGACTGGGTAAATGTAATCGCCGTCACACCCGACCAACACCTCGTCATGGTGGAACAATACCGGCACGGATCCAACACGGTGGAGCTCGAGATTCCCGGCGGCATGATGGACCCCAACGAACTCGATCCCGTCGTCTCCGGGGTGCGGGAACTTCGCGAGGAAACCGGTTACGATGGAAGCCGGGCGCGCATTCTTGGGAGCATCTGGTCCAATCCCGCCATCTTGACCAACCGAACGCATACCGTGTTGGTGGAAAACTGCGAGCTAAAGCACCCCGTCGAATTCGACAGCGGCGAAGATCTCATCACTCGACTGGTTCCGATAAAGGACATTCCCCGGCTCGTCGCAGACGGCAAGATCATGCACTCCCTGGTAGTCGTAGCCCTCTATCACTTTGAGCTCTGGCAGCGCGGATTGAAATCGCTGCCGGATGTTTGAACGCAATCAAGCGTCCACGCTATGCTTGAAATGACAAGTGACGATTCACCGTCCAGCTCAAAGAATACCTTTTTTGCGCTTCAAATTTCATTGCTCATTTTATGCAGCACGTCCGCCTCCTGTTTTTCTGAGAATGCTGTCTGGGCGGGCTGGACCAAGATGCCGTTGCTGACACCGGAGCAACGTCTGGCCGGCATTTTTCCAGGGGGTGAAGGCTCACAATGGCCGCGAGGCCCCATCGCGGTCAGTCCGGCCGATTCGGATTTTCTTTTGCTCCCGATTGACGTGGGCGGGGTGTACCGCAGCCTGGATGGCGGCAAATATTGGGAGATCGCCATGGCGGGCTGGAATGCGCGCGGAGCCAACGGCTTTGGCATTGATCCGCGCAATGCCAGCCGGGCCATCGGCATCGGGGCTAACTCAATGAATTGGAATCCCGACTGGGGACTTAGCCCGAATGGACTCTATCTGACAACCAACCAGGCCGCTTCCTGGAAACAAGTTAAGATGCTCACTGGTGCTTTTGGGGGGAACGTTGCCTTTGATGTTACCATGACAAAACGACTATTGACACCTACTGTATGTGTGCTACCATACAGTTATTTACTTGCGGGAACAATCGCGTTTTAACATTAAACGAATATGAAACATCTGCTTTTGGTGATGATCTAGGGAAACCTGCTTTGAAAACCTTGACCAATCCCAACCCTGCTGTCATAAAATGACTTGCTGAAAAACCATGCTGCATTTTCAGATCAATCCCCACTCCGGCCTGCCGGTCTATCGGCAAATGATCGACCAGATCAAGTACTACATCGCCTCGGAAACGTTGAAGGTCGGCGATCAACTTCCCTCCATCCGGGAGCTGGCGCAGAAACTGGCCATCAATCCGACCACGGTGGTGCGCGTCTATGGTGAACTGGAACACGAGGGAGTCATCGAAATGCGCCACGGCAAGGGCGCTTTCGTCACCGCGGCGGGCTACCGCATGAGTGCGGCCGAGCGCGAAAAAAGTCTCCGAACTCTGGCCCGCCACCTGGCGGTCGAAGCGTCGCAAATGGGCGCGACAGCGGCCCAAGTGCTAAAAGTAGTCCGCGAGGAATTGGCGGAATTGCCCGGGACGGATGAAAGTGAGCCGCCCGTGAAGATTTCCGTGCTGCCCAGGAAATAAAACATGAGCGAAACTGTCATCGAAGCGCGGGGTCTGACCAAGACCTTCCGTGACAGTGTCGTTGCCGTCAACGACCTCGATTTGACCGTAAAGCGCGGCGCAGTTTACGGGTTGATCGGACGGAACGGATCCGGCAAAACCACCGCCCTGCGCCTGCTGTTGGGATTGCTCCAGCCGGATTGTGGCACAGCGCAGATTCTTGGATGGAATTTCTGGCAGGCCCCCCGCGCGGTGCGACGGCGCGTCGCTTATGTCTCCCAAACTCAACGTCTGCCCTCGGGGCTGGCCTTGGACGAATTATGCCGCTGCCTAAAGGGGTTCAACGAAAAATGGGATCAAGGGCGCGCCGACCAGCTGGCCAAACTTTGGAATCTGCCGCGGAACCGGCCGATTGGCGCCCTGTCGACCGGCGAACAATGCCGGGCGGCGCTGCTGCTGGCCTTTGCCGGGCGCCCCGAGGTGTTAGTGCTCGACGAACCGGCCGCAGGTTTCGATCTGGTGGCCCGTCGTGAGTTGGCGGGCCAAATTCTCGATGCCATCAGCCAGAGCGATGGTTGCACCGTGCTGCTCAGCACACACCTTATCGGCGATCTGGAAAGAATGGCCGACGAAATTGGGATCATGCATCGCGGGCGCCTGGCGCTGGCTTCCCCGTTGGAGGCGCTCTTGAACCAGACCAAACGCGTGCAGCTGATTTTTGAGGATGAACCACCGCCGCACTTTGCCGTTCCCGGCGCTTTGCGTACGCGGCGGGAAGGATTGGTGATCAGCGCCATCGTTCGTTGGCCCAACGGCTCCGAGCTGGATGCCGTGCGCGCTTCGTCCCGAGCTCGCGTGCAGATTTTTCCCATTGGCTTGGAAGAAATATTCATGGAACTGTTTGGCAACGGCGACCCGGAAACCTCCGTCCAAACCGATCCAGCTATTTATGCGACCAGGCAATAATAAGTTGCGGCCGGTCCGCCGCGCCTTCTCCTTGATTGAGTTGCTAACCGTGATTGCCATCATTGCGGTGCTGGCTTCGCTGCTCTTAACGGCCCTCATGTCGGCCAAAAGAAGATCGCGAACGGTGACCTGCACCGGAAATCTTCATCAGTTTACCCTGGCGCTAAACATGTTCATGGATGATTCCTCCGGCCACCGTCCGTCGGTGGATGATCTGATTTCCAGCGGCGATCTTGCTTCTCCCAAAAGTTTGATCTGCCCCGAAGATAAAACGGGTGATTGGGGACAGTTGGTGCAAACGGAAGGTGAGGCGAGCCTCTTCGTGGGTTTCCCCACCAATAGCATAACACTGTCCACCAACAATTATTCCTATCTATTGCATCCCTTGAGCTGGAGCGATGCGGAATGGAAAACGTTGATCACCGCCGGCAGCCGGGCGGGCGTGGCTGCCTGCCAGTTGCATGGGTTGGGCAACCAGAATTCTCCCGCCGTGGAAAATTATTCCGGCCTGCTCCTTCGCGCCCAACTCGACGGCTCGGTCATTCGCCGCCAGTTTTTTTGGACCCCGCTTTCTTCCAATCCTCCATCCGGGGGTTCTGGCGCCGCTCCTGCAAATGTGAATGGATTCACGGGCAATCCCCTCGATCAGCTTGAGATTTACTTTGATGACCCCGCCAATTGGCAAAACCTGCAATGAGACTATGGGGAAACCACCAGGCATGTCGTCCGAACCGGTCAAAGAAATGGAGACTAATATTGTTCCGCTGCCGGGGCTGGCTCAATCCCGGGTTTTCGCCGGGAACCGGTGGCGGCCATTTTTCGGCCTGCTTTGGTGTGAGTGGTTCGCGCACAGCAAGCTCCTGCTTTTCGTTCTCGCCGCCTGGGTGGCTTCGGTCTGGACACTGCCACTTTATGTCAACCCCGCTTGCATCCTTCTGTTTGGCGCATTGTTTGCCGTGGCCGCGGGCCCGGTTTATGGCGGAAGCGACACCAGCGAAGGGTGCGAGGAATTCACTTTTTCCCTGCCGCCCACCCGCGGCGAGCGTTATCTCGCCCGGTTGACTGTCGGCCTCGGCGCGCTCCTGATCCTTACCGGAATTGATCTGCTGACGCTGGGATTGGACCTCTCCCAGATTCTCGCGAAGCTATTTGTGGACTCCGGTTTGATCCGGCCCTGGCCCGTATTCAAATCCGGCTTGCTCTACGGTCTTGTGCTGGCATTGCCGGCAACCGTGTTTGCCTTTTCCTTCGCCATCTCCGCCATTACCCATTCACGAGCCGTCCTTTTGTCGGCGCCCCTCTGGGCCGTCCTGATTTCCCTGACCGCTCTGCGGGTGGGATTTTGGTACGAAGAACTGGTTTGGGAAAAATTAAACGGTTTGTTTTCCTGTCCGCTGCTGGCCTTCCTGTCCGTCGCGGTGCTGTGGGGCGGGTATCACGCTTACCGGCGCAAGGAAATCGGCCATCCGGTCGCTCCCCTCGCCATCCCGGCGCGCTGGTGGCTCTGGATCATCCTGTTCGTTGCCGGAGTGGTAATGACCCTCACCCTGACCGCCTCCCTGGCCCGACACTATTTATTGATGCTCACGGGGTCGTGAATTAACTAACCCCTGCTATGCAGTGGAAATGTTACCAGCCATATGGTCGTCGTAAAGGTCTTGGTAAGTTTGTGCATAATGTCCCCTGTCCCATTGGAAATGCTATTCGAGAGCGAAGTACTTTGCGACTGGCTTAGAAACGTAAAAACCCACCGCAAATATGGATGCCATCGATAGAATAATTGTTATTACTTTTACGAGATGATCAGCGCCTGGCAACTGAGCCGAATTGTAAATTGTAAACATAACATAGCTGTAACTAAGGCTATATGGCAGCGCAAGGCAAATTAGAGTTTTACGGCCCCAGTTCTTTAAAGCGCCCAATCTTAAGGCTGCCAAACATAGCACCGACCCAACCGCAGCGAATTCGTAACCAACATATTTAAAAGATGACACGCTCATTCCGAACGGATTTGGATGAGAGATCACCTCAATATATTTATTAGAATCTATGCATGCCAAGAGTAAAACGTTAAAACCGTCAATTCCTATAACGGCAAAAATACACACAAAGGTGAAATGCGCCACCTTTAACAAAAACGGAACTTTTGCAAGCCGGGGGCGAAGCCTTGTTAATAAAATTATAACGGCCACAATTGCTGCAAATTCCAGTTTAAGAAAAGTCATTCTGAGCCTATCTCGATTCCCAGTTTTATATTATAGATGCCGACTGCCCGCGGATTAACTCCATCAGACATTCCCGTAAATCCGGTTAATGAGATTGCCACATCTCTAGCTGTTGCGCGATCAATTATTTTTATACCAAAACCGCCAGCGCCACCGCTTACGCCGCGCCGGTTTGCCTCAGGGTTATTTACACGATTTTGGCTCATTGCCAACCGTAAAATCAGTTTGCCGCTGATTGTGGCCGTACGGCGCCGCTAAAACAATATGAGAATTTCTTAAGTGACCCCTGGATTTCAACACCAATGTTTTGTTTTACTGATATTCTTGCGATCTGGACACAGAAAATCTAATTTAACAACCGTAATGTCCCCGGTAAAACATTCAAGCAATTCCAAAGCAAGGGCAAACCTTGTCGGCATCATCAAGACCCCATTAAGCTTTTATGTGCTGGCCCTGTTAATTGTCGAGGCAACCCTCGCGATCGTGCTCTCCTTCTCCAAGCTAAACGAACAGCATGTGTGGGAGGGATTCAAGCTGATGATCTGGGTTTTAGCGGCCGTTCTTTTAATCGTGACGTTGTTCGCTGTCTTCAGCCCAAAAAACTTGCTTTACGGGAAAGAGGAGCATCTAAAACCCCTGCTTGAGCCTTCCGCGCTCAAAGATCAAATTGAAGACTTGATAGTTGCGAATGTAAAATCTGAATGCTTGAAATCAACCGGACAGTGAGGTATAGATTAATTGTGAACTGGCAGCAAACAGTGACCGATCTGGATGAGACCAAAGTATTTAATGCTTTGGATCGGCCTGAGTATACCTGGCGGACGGTAAGCGGCATTTCCCGCCAGACCGGTCTCAGTGAAGATCGTGTTTCTCAAATTCTGGCCAAATATGATTTGAAGCTCACCCGGTTGTCGGATATCCCCTCCCTTTCCGGTTCCGCACTCGTTGGTTTGATCGAAAAAGTCGGCGCTTAGGAGCCGGAAAGCAGGAACCAGTTTCCTGATTCCTGCCTGAAAAATTTGATTACTTGATCAATTCTTCCGCGATCTGCACCGCGTTGAGCGCCGCGCCTTTGAGCAGCTGATCGCCGCTCACCCAGAACGCCAGCCCGTTATCGAGCGCGCAATCCAGCCGCAGCCGGCCCACTTCGCAATTATATTTTTCAGAGGTGAACAGCGGCATCGGATATTTTTTATTTTCCGGATCGTCCACCACATCCAAACCGGGCGCCTCTTTCAATACGGCGCGCGCCGCGGCCAAAGTCACCGGCTTCTCGAATTCCGCGCTGACGGCGATGGAATGCGAGCGGTACACCGGCACACGCACGCACGTGACGCTCGCCTTGAAGGTGGCATGATGCATGATCTTGCGGCCTTCGTTTTCCATCTTCATTTCTTCCTTGGTGTAACCCGTGGGTAAAAACGAATCCACGTGCGGCAGAACGTTAAACGCGATCTGGTGCGGATAAATTTCCTTGGTCACCGGCTCGCCGCGGACCACCTGTCCCACCTGGCGTTCCAGTTCTTCGATGGCCCGCGCGCCCGTGCCGGAAACGGCCTGGTAGCTCGACGCAAAAATTCGTTTCACGCCAAAGGCCTGATGCAGCGGATACAGCGCCATGAGCGTGATCGCCGTGGTGCAGTTCGGATTGGCTATGATGCCCTGATGCTGGCGGACATCCTCCGCATTGATCTCCGGAACCACCAGGGGAACCTTGTCGTCCTGCCGGAACGCGCTGGAATTATCCACCACCACGCAACCGGCTTTCACCGCCACCGGAGCGAACTCCTTGGAAATGGTTGAGCCGGCGCTGAACAGCGCAATGTCCACCCCGGCAAAAGAATCCTTCGTCAGCTCCTGCACCGGAATTTCTTTCCCGTTAAACTTCATTTTCTTGCCCGCCGAGCGAACCGATGCGAGCAAGGTAAGCTTGCCCGCCGGAAATTTTCTCTTTTCCAAGGTCTTGATCATCTCGATGCCGACGGCGCCGGTGGCGCCGACAATGGCAATGTGCGGATTGCGGTTCATAAAGGGCGCGAATTATAACAGAAACGGCGCTCGCGTCAATTGCGTGTCCGCTTCGACAACCAAAATAGTTTGGCTTTCTCATTGACCGGCGTAGCAGGTTATGACGAAATGGTTAGTCTAAATTTTTCAGATGCCGAAGATTTCTGCCAGAAACACGAACGGTGCGCGAACGAGCGCGACGAAGTATGATGCCCACCATAAGGTGCTGTCTCAAACCTACGGGGCTTTTGCGGATTTGCGCCGTGAGTTGTCCGACTCTAAAAGCACCGTGGCCGAGCGCGAGGAAATCTTGCGCGCGTTTGCCGCCTGCCCGGATTCCCAACGCGCCTGGCTCTCGCTCGAGGACTATTTCGAGAAGCTGTCCCTTTCCCGCAAAGATTTTCCCGCCACCGATTGGTGGCCGCGAATGCTGGCCGCCGAGGGACGGAACCGCCTGGAAGAGCTGGCGTTTCTTTTCCTGCGCGCGAAACGTTCCGTCCCGCCGGAATTGCAACCGCACGCCAGCCTCGATCGCTTTGCCCGCGCCGAGGAGGCTGAGCAGGAATCCCGCCTCGTCAAAGAGTTGGAGAACTGGCTGTCACCCCCGGCCCCGCTTCATCTGGACACGCCCCGCGCCACGCTCCGGGTCGTTTGTTATCCCCAGCCCGATGAGGAGGAGGCTTCCCGTTTTCGCCTCAGCGTCCAGTTCCTGCTCTCCCGCCCCCGCACCGGCGAAAAAGCCCGTTCGTTGCATGACCTGGTGGATCTGGTCGTCCGGGCAGCCCATGAACAAGAATTGTTTCCGCCCGCCGACTGGGAGTTTATCCATTGGATCGCTGACACTCACCGCACGCGCACCAACGGCACGGATACCCTGGTCCTGACCGACGCCGAACTGTTGCAGTGGCTCGCCCGCTGGGGACACACCAACCGCCTCGAATCCTCCGAAAATCATAAGCCGTTCCATTTTGACGGCCAGATTGTCGCCCTCACGCCCAGTTTGGAAAACGGCGACAAAGAACTCTCCTTTACCCATCGCATCACCCTGCCCGATGGCTCAAATTACTTGGTCTCCGGCGCCCGCTTTTTTAACCGGCAGTCTCCCATCGCCCTCGTCGGCAATTCATTTTATCTGCTGCGCAACGCCCCGCCGTCCGGCGTGTTGAAATACCTGACGCAAAAACCATCCATCCCCGTTCGGAAACTGAGCCATCGGCTGCTGCTGCACTTGCGCAAAACCCAGTCCGATCACGGTGTCGATTGGGAGCAGCTCTGTGTGGCCCACCCCGCCATGCCGCAGTTTGTGTTTGAATTGTTGGATGATTCGGTCCGCCTCCGCCTGCTCGCGCGCAGCGACCGTGACAATTCCCTGTGGACCTGGACCGGCCATGAATGGCTGCAGAACGAACACAAGATCCGCCCCGGCGAAAAACCGGAGATCCTCGACGATGCCCGCCTCGAACCCGCCATTCAATGGTTGCGCCAGCTCGACTGGTTCATGCAGGAGCAAGGGCTCTGGGTCGGTGACGCCAATGAAAATTTCCTCGGCGCACTGGCCTCCGTCTGGGCCACCCGCCCCGCCGAAGCCGAATTCTTAGGCAATCCCGCCTTTCATCGCCTGTTCCTGACCCCGCGCCAGCTCAAGCCTAAACTGATCGTCAAGGGCAGCGGCATCGATTGGCTCGCCGTCTCCGCCGAATGGGAAGCCGAAGGTCTCAAGCTCACCAAATCGGATTTGGAACGTCTCGCGAGCGCCACCAGCCGCTTTGTTAAATTGCCCAATTCCGGCTGGGTAGAACTCGATACCGCCGCCGTGCAGGGCGCCCACGAAGCCATGGCCGACATGGGCGTGGAAGGCCTGATGGCTGTTCCGCAAAAAGTCGGCCTGGAACACGTCGCCCACCTGGATGAAAACGAGTTCACCCGTTTCGCCGATACGCCGGAGGCCAAAGCCCTGCGCGATCGCGTCCGTGATTTCAAGGGCGTTCCCGCCGCCCACCTGCCCAAATCGCTCCACGCCGATTTGCGTCCTTACCAAAAAGACGGTTTTGATTTCCTGGCGCATCTGGTTCAAGTGCGTTTGGGCGGTATCCTGGCTGACGACATGGGCCTGGGCAAAACGCTGCAAACCCTAACCTGGCTCGCCTGGCTCAAGGAACGCAACACCAAGAATCCCAAGCCGTCGCTGGTCATTTGCCCGGCCTCCGTGTTGCACAACTGGCGGCGTGAATCCGAACGATTCACTCCCACCATGAAGGTGCTGGTTCTGGAAAGCGGCGCGGCGCGGCATAATCTCCGCAAACAGATTCCGCAGCACGATTTGATCGTAACCAATTACGCGCTCCTCCGCCGCGACCTCGAAGAGCTGCAAAAGTTTTCCTTCCGCGCCGTCATTCTCGATGAGGCCCAGTTTATCAAAAACCCCGGCGCCCAGGTTACTCAATCGGTGAAGCAGATGAAGTGCGAGCACAAGCTGGCGCTAACTGGAACCCCCCTCGAAAACCGCCTGCTTGATCTGTGGAGCATCGTTGACTTCATCCAGCCGAGCTACCTCGGCAATCAGGAACAATTCCTGACCACCTACGAGCCCCGCGGCGAAAATGCGGAATCCGAACAGCGGATCGCCCGGCGCCGTTTGTCCGCCAAACTGCGCCCGTTGCTCCTGCGCCGCATCAAGAAACATGTGGCCAAGGATTTGCCCGACCGTATCGAGGAACGTCTCGATTGTCCGCTCGGCGAAGATCAGCGAAAATTATATCTGGCCGAACTCCGCCGCAGCCGTGACAACGTCATGCGCGCCGTCGAAACCCAGGGACTGAACAAGAGCAAGATGCATGTTCTCGCCGCCCTCACCCGGTTGCGCCAGATCTGCTGTCACCCCACTTTGGTCGGCAACGACACCGCCTCCGGCAAAACCGAAACGTTGTTTGAACTGCTCGATCCGTTGATTGCGGACGGTCAAAAAGTTCTCGTTTTCAGTCAGTTCGTGCAGATGCTCGAAATCCTCGATCGTGATTGCCATCTCCGCAATATCACAACCCACATGCTCACCGGTCAAACCAAGGATCGCCAGCAAGTAGTCAGTGATTTCCAAAAGGACACCCGCGCGGGAGTGTTCCTCCTCAGTTTGCGCGCCGCCGGCACCGGACTCAATTTGACCAACGCCAGCTATGTGGTTCTTTACGATCCCTGGTGGAATCCTGCCGTGGAGGCGCAGGCCATCGACCGTTCGCACCGGATCGGCCAAACCAACACCGTCAATGCGTACCGCCTGATCGCGCCCGGAACCGTCGAAGAAAAAATCTGGGAGCTTCAGCAAAGCAAGGCCAAGACCATCGCCGACGTGCTCGGGGAAGAAGGCTTCGCCCGCAGCCTCACGGCCACCGATCTGGAATATTTGTTCTCCGAAGACTAGCCCGCATGTTCGAGCTGCTCAAAACTGATCCCAGCACCAAAGCCCGCCTGGGAAGCTTGACGACCGCGCACGGCGTCGTGGAAACGCCTGTTTTCATGCCCGTTGGCACCCAGGCCAGCGTCAAGGCTCTCGATCCGCGGGAACTGTTGGAAATGGGCACGCAGATCATCCTCGGCAACACTTACCATCTGAATCTCCGGCCCGGTCTGGAAATCATCACCGCCGGCGGCGGCCTGCATGAGTTCATGAATTGGAAAAAGCCCATCCTCACCGATAGCGGCGGCTTTCAAGTTTTCAGTCTCGCCAAAATCCGTAAAATCAAACCGCACGGCGTCGAATTTCGTTCCCACCTCGACGGTTCGCCGCTTTTCCTTGGCCCCAAGGAATCCATGGAAATCCAGCGTGTCCTTGGCTCGGACATCGCCATGGTATTCGATGAATGCCCCGCGCACGATGCTCCCGCCAAGGAACAACGACTGGCCGTTGAGCGGACCATCCGTTGGGCGTCCGAATGCCGCGAACAACCGCGCGCACCCGGTCAAAAAGTCTTCGGCATCGTTCAGGGCGGGTCCAACGCCGCCCTGCGCGAAGAATGCGCCAAAGCATTGGTGGCAATGGAATTCGACGGTTACGCCATCGGCGGAGTCAGCGTCGGCGAACCCGAACCCGAGATGCTCAAGGCCATCGATTTTACCGAACCACATCTTCCCGCGCTCAAGGCGCGCTATGCGATGGGCCTGGGCACACCGGCACAAATGGTCGAGCTGATCGCCCGCGGCGTCGACATGTTCGACTGCGTGCTTCCCACGCGCGTCGCTCGTAACGGCACCGCTTTCACCAAACGCGGCACGTTTGCCATCAAAGGCGGCGCGGTCAAAGCCGACTTCGGTCCCATTGAAGCCGGTTGCGACTGTTTTGCCTGCCGCCATTTCACACGCGCTTATCTCCGCCACCTGTTGAACGTCAACGAAATCCTCGGCCTCCGCATGGTCAGCGTCCACAATTCCCATCTCTATTTGCGGGTGATGAAAGAAGTCCGCGCCGCCATCGCCGCCGGCACGTTTGCCGACTACTACCGCGAATTCATCGCGAATTACACCCCCTCCCAAAAAGTCCTCTCCCAGCGCAAAAAAGAAACCGAACGCTAGTCGCGAGAAGGATTTGCCGAACCAGGGTTTCTATGGCACTTTATTGTCATTGCAGTAGCAATTTTTACATTATATGAGCAAACCCACTATCATCGCCTATCTGAAACCAACCTGCGGCTGGAGCCAGGGCGTTCGCGCCGTCTTCCGCAAGTATGATCTCGCCTTCGAAGATCGCGACATCATCAATGACCCGTTACAGCGGCAGGAAATGATCGAAAAAACCGGCCAGATGCTCAGCCCCTCCGTGGAGATCAACGGCCACATCCTGCCCGATGTGAGCGGCGAAGAAGTGGAAGCCTGGATGCTCGCCAACAATGTTGTGTCACCCAACACCCGCACGCCCGAGGCCCCCATCAATCAGCCGTGCGCCCACGAGATGCCGGCCAGCAGCCCCTTAAATTTCCAGCCGCGCTAAAACTCTCGGATTCCGCCAGCCGCACCGTTCAGTCGGTGCGGCTGTTCTATTTTCCCTGCATCATTTGACCGGTTGACAATCCGGCGCGGCGTGGTTGAATCTTAGTGTTCCTATGGTCAAATGCGTTTTATGAAGATTTCATGGGCAATCATTTTGGCAGCGCTTCTGGTCGGATGCTCCAGCACCCGGCAAAGCACAACATCGACCTCCACTGCGCTGACCTCACTCCAAGCGACCAACCTCGCCATGAAGCTGGCCAACGAGAAGGCCTTGACCGCTTATAATTGTGATCCGTTTAAAACGCAGGAGCCGGTTCTTTTCCTTCAGGGGCGTTGGGTTTGGATCGGACGCGAAGGTTACGGTCACGGTGATATCCAAGCCACGGTCGAACTCGCAGCCGACGGTTCCACCAACAACATTGTTCTCCAGCTCCTCTCCAATCAGATGGTTCTACCCTATAGGGGGGGATCATTCTAGAGGCCTCGCGGTTCCGGATTTGCGTTGATAACCAATCATTTTCGCCGCAATCTTTTTGGCCATGCAAATTATTTCTTCGGTGGCCGCCATGCAACGTCTCGCCAAAAAAGGGCGCCGCGACGACCAGAGGACCGGCTTTGTTCCCACCATGGGTTACCTGCACGCCGGCCATATGAGTCTGGTTGCCGCCGCCCGCCGCCAGGTTGGCAAAACCGGCCGCGTCGTGGCCAGCATTTACGTCAATCCCACCCAGTTCGGTCCCAAGGAAGACCTCGCCAAATATCCCCGCGATTTGAAGCGGGACCTCAAGCTTTGCCGTGAAGCCGGCGTCGATATTGTTTTCACTCCCACGGATGCCGAGATTTATCCCGGCAAAGCCGAAGGAAATTACACGACCTATGTCGTGGAGGAAAAATTGTCGCAAACCATGGAAGGCGCCGCCCGGCCGGTCCATTTCCGCGGCGTCACCACCGTCGTCGCCAAATTGTTCAACATCGTCCAGCCCGACGTGGCGATCTTTGGACAAAAGGATTTTCAACAAGCCACGATCATTCGCCGGATGACCAATGATTTGAATTTCCCGGTCAAAATCGTTGTCGCCCCCACGCGCCGCGAGGACGATGGACTGGCCTTGAGTTCGCGCAACAAATATCTGACCGGCGACCTTCGCCCGCAGGCCACTGTGCTCTGGCGGGCGATTGAATCCGCTCAGGAAAGCGTAAAGAAAACCTCCTCGGTCGCCGCCATGAAGCTGAAAGCGGATTTGAAAAAACTGATCGAATTCGAACCCGACGCCCGTTTGGATTACGTCGAATTCTTTGATCCGGAAACTTTAACTCCCGCCGATCGCGTCCAGCGCGGCCATCAAATCGCATTGGCGGTGTTTGTAGGGAAGACCCGGCTGATCGACAATGCCGGGCTATAAATGAAACAATTCGACACCATCATTTTGGGCAGCGGTATCGCCGGTCTTACACTGGCGCTAAAAATTGCCGCGCACGGGCGCGTCGCCATCATCACGAAGAAAAACCGCGCGGAATCAAACACCAACTACGCCCAAGGCGGCATCGCCTCCGTCACCAGCAAGGAGGACACCTTCGAATTGCACGTCCGCGATACGCTGTCAGCCGGGGCCGGCCTGTGCAAAGAAGCGGTGGTTCGCACCATCGTGGAAGAAGGTCCGGCGCACATTTCCAAGCTGATCGAACTCGGCATGAAGTTTTCTGAACGGGACGCCCCGAGCGAAGATGGCGGACGCGAGCTGGACTTGGGGAAGGAAGGCGGACATTCCAAACGCCGCATCCTGCACGCAAAAGACGTCACCGGCCGCGAAATCGAGCGCACGCTGCTCGCCGCCGTGGCAGCGCAGCCGAATATCGAGATTTTTGAAAATCACATCGCCATCGACTTGATTACCAGTCAAAAGCTCGGATATGTCGGAGAGAATCGTTGCCTGGGCGTCTACGTCTTTGACAAGGAAGCCAGTCATGTGACAACTTTTGTGGCCTCAAACACAGTTTTGGCCACCGGCGGTTGCGGTAAAGTTTACCTTTACACCACCAACCCCGACATTGCCACCGGCGATGGCGTGGCCATGGCCTATCGCGCCGGAGCCGCCGTGGCGAATATGGAGTTCATCCAATTCCATCCCACCTGCCTCTTCCATCCGCAGGCAAAATCTTTTCTCATCAGTGAAGCCGTGCGCGGCGAGGGCGGAATTTTAAAAAGCATCGCCGGGCGCGAATTCATGGATGAATATCACCCTCTCAAATCGCTCGCTCCGCGCGACATCGTGGCCCGGGCGATCGACAGTGAAATGAAAAAAAGCGGCGCGGATTTTGTCCATTTGGACATCACCCATAAGCCCGCGCGGTTCATCATGGACCGGTTCCCCAACATCTACCAAATGTGCCTCCGCTATGGCCTGGACATTACCAAAGATCCCATTCCGGTGGTGCCCGCTGCCCATTACCAGTGCGGCGGCGTCGTGACCGATATCAATGGACAGACCGACATTTCCGGGTTGTTTGCCGTAGGGGAAGTGGCCTGCACCGGGTTGCATGGCGCCAACCGGCTCGCCAGCAACTCCCTGTTGGAAGCCTTGGTCTGCGCCGGGCGCGCCGCTGCTCAAATTATGCGGCAGCCGGCGACTGCCCAAAATAAATTCAATATCCCCCTGTGGCAATCCGGCTCCGCCACCAACGCTGATGAACTCGTGGTTGTTTCCCACAATTGGGACGAAATCCGCCGCTTAATGTGGGATTATGTCGGCATCGTGCGCACCAACAAGCGGCTCCAGCGCGCCGCCAAGCGGATTGCCAACCTCCAGGAAGAGATTCATGAGTATTACTGGAATTTTATTGTCACCGCCGATTTGCTCGAGCTGCGCAACATCGCCACCGTGGCGGAATTGATCATTGAGTGCGCCCTGCATCGGCCGGAAAGCCGCGGCCTGAACTATAATCTGGATTTCCCCAACACCAATCCCGACTGGTCGCAACGGGATAGTTTGGTTCGAAAGAAGTCCTGATTAGGCGCAAGTTTTCTGGATTTGGGCAATCACGACCGCTACTTTATCCCGTCATGACAAAAATTCAGCGCGCTTTGCTTTCCGTTTCCGACAAAACCGGTCTTGTCCCTTTCGCTCAAACCCTGGCCCAGGCCGGCGTGGAATTGATTTCCACCGGCGGGACCGCCAAGGCCTTGCGAGAAGCCGGTCTCACTGTGAAAGATATCAGTGAACATACCGGTTTTCCCGAAATGATGGATGGCCGCGTCAAAACCCTTCACCCCAAGGTCCACGGCGGCCTTTTATACATCCGTGGCAATGCCAGTCACGAACAGGCTGCCAAAACCCACGGCATCACGCCGATTGACCTCGTGGTGGTGAACCTTTACCCATTCGAACAGACCGTCGCCAAAACCGGCGTCTCCCTGCATGATGCCATTGAGAACATTGATATTGGCGGTCCTTCCATGCTCCGTAGCGCCGCCAAAAACCACGAAAGCGTGACGGTGATCGTGGATCCGAGTGACTATGCCATCGCCGCCAGCCAAATCGCAGAAAACGGGAACACCACCCTGGAATTGCGCCGCACCTTGGCCACCAAGGTCTTTGCCCGCACTGCCGCGTATGACGGCGCGATTGCCGCCCATTTGACGAAAACCTTCACGACCGGACCGGATCATTTCCCCCCCTCACTGGCCATTCAGGCTCCATTGGCTCAGCCATTACGCTACGGTGAAAACCCTCACCAAACCGCGGCTCTTTACGGTCATTTTAAAGAATATTATCTCCAGCTGCACGGCAAGGAATTATCGTACAATAACATCCTCGACCTGACGGCCGCGGCGGCCCTCATTTCTGAATTCCTGGCCGATCCGCCCACCTTGGCGATCCTCAAACATACCAACCCATGCGGGGTGGGACAGGGAACAACCTTACGCGAAGCGTGGGATAAAGCCTTTGCCACCGACCGGCAGGCGCCCTTCGGCGGGATCATCGCGGTAAATCAACACTTGGACGCTATCTGCGCCGAAGCCATTTCCGAAATATTCAGCGAAGTCATCATCGCCCCGGATTTTAGCGAGGACGCCCTCGCAATTCTGCAGAAGAAAAAAAATCTCCGCCTGATTAAAATCCTCAAACCCGTGAGCGCCGCCCAACCGTGGGACATTCGCAGCGTCGGAGCTGATTCGTTCCTGCTCCAAAGCCGCGACTTGAAAATGGTGAAGCCATCAGAACTTAAGATCGTTACGAAACGCCAGCCCACTGAAGTAGAACTGAAGGCGATGTTGTTCGGGTGGCGGGTGGTCAAGCACGTCAAATCGAATGCCATCGTCTACGCGGGCCAGGATCGGACATTAGGCGTCGGCGCCGGCCAGATGAGCCGCGTGGATTCCAGCCAGATCGCGGTTTGGAAAGCGGGAGAAGCCAAACTGGCATTGCAAGGATCAGTCGTCTGCAGCGACGCGTTCTTCCCCTTTCCAGACGGATTGATCGCAGCTGCGGAGGCTGGAGCCACCGCCGCGATTCAGCCAGGCGGTTCCAAAAAAGATCCCGAAGTGACCGCCGCGGCTGACGAGCGAGGCATGGCCATGGCCTTCACGGACACCCGTCATTTCCGCCATTAGAGCGACTCAATTATCGAACCAATTGGTAGATTAGCGCCAGCTGGAAAGCGCTCACAGCGATCAGGAGCGCCCAGATCAAAAATTCGCGCAGGCGCAGCCCGTGCTGCTGCACCGAAGCCAGCCAGAACTGAAGCCTGGCCGAGCCCGCGGTTATGATGTCGCCGTTGAACAAGCGAACCGTCTCGAACGGCTGGTTGTTAACGGTGACAACAGCGTCGCCATCTTTCGTCACAAAGTAGCCTTCGTGACGTTTAAAGCTCAAAGTGAGGTGTTGATCCCATACGCCGGGATCATCCAGCTGTAGTGCGTTCCCGGCCTGCCGACCCACGCAAAAAGGAAAACGGCGGACAGCCACATGACTGCCCGCCTTTTTTCCCGAAAGAATATTTAATTGAACCATCAGATCCAGGGTTTACCAGATGGTCCGGGGAACGAGAATCTGATCGCCTGGATAAACCTGCGGATCGGCCGCTTCGCCCTTCAAAACCTTTTTGCAATTTACCTTGATATGCTGACCATTGCTGCGAATCAAAATCACTGCTTTACGATTCGCAAAATCGGTAAAATCACCTGCGGAAGCGATCGCCTTGGTCACCGTCACTTCTCCGACATACATCAGGCGATCGGGGGATTTTACCTCGCCGCGAACATAATAAACGCGGTCGCCAATGTTAACGGCCACCGTCAAATGCGTGTAAAACTGCGGCACATAGGCATCATGAATTGCATTTTGCAACTCACCGGCAGTTTTCCCGACTGCCATAATCTTCCCAATTTCTGGCATGGTGATCGTGCCGTCTTCCTTGATGGGCTCTTGATGGGGCGGCGGAGTTTCTGTCTCAGGGAGACCCGAAAGTGTCACCGTCACAGTATCCCCGACATGAAAGCGGGCAGCGTCATCAGGGACCCCCGCGGACGGAGCCGGAGCAGACGAGTTTGAACTCGCGATAGCCGGGGCAGTGGGATTATCAGTCAATGCCATGTCCGAGCTGTTTGAAGAACAGCCGGACAACAACACTGTCATGAACGCAAAAGCGGAAACGGTTCCCATTAGGGAACGAAAACAATTCAATTTCATTGGCACTATCCTTGTGAAATCACTCACTAAATCAATACTTTTGTTTGATTTCCGAGTCAGCAACGCCAGTTTCCGGTGGTTTTGTCGCCGCCGCTTCCTGTTCGTCCTCGGTTCGAGTGTAATAATAATCGTGATAGTAGCCGCTATAGTAGTAGTAGCTTTCGTCCTGCGACATGTTAATGTTGTTGAGGACAATGCCGACAAAGTTGCCGCCGACCTTCTCAATCATCTGCTTCGCCCGGATGTTCATCGGCTGCGGATAGCGCCGATACTGAATGACTTGAATCACCAGATCGACTTCGCTCGCCAAGACGGAGGCGTCGCTTACGCCCAGAATAGGCGGGGAATCGAAGAAAATGAAATCGTACCGCTGCTTGAGCTCGGCTATCATTTCCTTCATCGGTCCAGAACCCAAAATCCCGAGAGAACTGTTCGGCAATTTACCGCTAGGCATGAAATGCAAGGTCGGAACCGCCGTTGTCTGCACGACTTCCGGCAGGGTATTCTGCTTGAGCAAATAATTCGTTAAACCCAGATTGTTCGGCACGCGCATGTGCTTGTGCAACGTGGGGCGGCGAAGGTCGGAATCGACCACCAACACCCGCGATCCGGCCTGGGCAAAAATCGTTGCCAAATTCAATGTCGTGGTCGACTTGCCTTCACCGGCGCCGGCGCTCACAACCACCACCGTATTGGACTGATCGTTCTTCCGGGAGAAAAGAATGTTGGTCCGCAACACCCGGTAAGCTTCCGCATATTTGCTCTCTGGCCCTTCGTCAATCAAGTACCCGACATTTTGAGGAATAACGCCCAACACAGGCGCTTGGAATATTCGTTCCACGTCGTCAATGGTTTTGACGCTGGTATCGAGGTATTCGATGAAGAACGCCAAGCCTACGCCCATGACCAGACCGAAG
>Ga0302319_10006583_pt1 | contig 23015 bp, 17 predicted proteins | sample Bog_T0_2_FD_203319 | JGI IMG/M metagenome (GOLD analysis project Ga0302319, IMG submission 203319) | Peat permafrost microbial communities from Stordalen Mire near Abisko, Sweden - Bog_T0_2 | ecosystem: Environmental > Terrestrial > Soil > Wetlands > Peat | place: Sweden: Abisko, Stordalen Mire...
TTTGAATGGGTCGGGGCTTCCAGGGAAGCCGGCATGGGCCGTGGATTGAGGGTGCCGCCCGCGGCCCGCGCAAGTTTATCTTTCCTCTTTCGGCCCGTCCCTGTTAGGGTCGCCGTCCTCACCATGAAGATCAATTCCGCCCTATTGCCCGCCGCATTTGCGGTCGGAGCAGCACTGCTGGGCCCGGGTTTGGCGGGAGGCCGTGCCTCCCAGCTCAACCAGACGACTGCGGTCCAGACGAAGCCGGATCCGGCGGCCCCCGTGATCGCCTTCCTGAAGGCGGGCTCGGAGACGCCGGCGAGCGCCTCCGCCGACGGCGTCCCGCCCGGATGGCTGGCCGTGGCGATGCCCGGCCCGTTCGAAGGCTACGTTCTCAACAGGGACCTCACCAAGAATCTCGAGGTGAAGCCGGGCGGAAACATCTATCTCGCCCCCAGCCTGGATTCCGGCGTCCTCGCGGTCGCAGCCAAGGGCGACAAATCGGAGATCACCGGCCTCCATGGAAGGTGGACCCAGATCCGCCTGGAGAAGGCCCTGGTCGGCTTTATCCGCGTCGGGCCGGCCGCGGAAGTCCCCCAGGTCGCGGGTGCGGCCGCGACGAACGCCCCGGCCTCGGTGGTCGACCTCCCGTCCGGGCCCGGGAAGGCGGCGCCGGACGAGAGCGGTGCCGCGGCCGCCGTGCCGCGCTCCTTCGAGGGTCGGTTTGTATCGACGCGCGGCCTCCTGAGCCCGCGCCGCCCCTTTGACTGGGAGATCAGGGATGCGGCCGGGGATCGCGCCGCCTATCTCGACATCAGCAAGCTTCTGCTTACCGAACAGATCGACAAGTACGTCGACCATGAGGTCGTCGTCTATGGCGAGGTGAAGTCCGTTCCCGGCAGCGGGGATATCGTCGTCGAGGTCGAGAGCCTCCAGCTGAAGTGAGCTCCCCCCGATGGAATTGATCGACGGCAACAGGATCGCCGCGGAAATCATCGCCGGCCTCAAGGGCGAGGTTGCGGCAATCCCCGGGCGACGGCCGTGCATTGTCCTGGTTCGGGTGGGAGACGACCCGGCATCGGTCTCGTACGTGAGGAAGAAGGAGAAGACAGCCGCGGAGATCGGCATCGACGGCCGTGTCATCCTTCTCCCCGAGTCCGCCTCCCAGGCCGAGCTCGAGGCCCTGGTCGCAAGGTTGAACCAGGATCCGGCCGTCGACGGCATCCTGGTCCAGTCGCCGCTGCCCGCCCACATGGACGAAATGGCGGTGTTCCATGGGATCTCCCCCGCCAAGGATGTCGACGGCCTCCATCCGCTCAATCTCGGCAAAATCGCCCAGGAGGACCCGACCGGCTTCGCTGCCTGCACGCCCTCGGGCATCATGGAGCTGCTCGCCAGAAGCGGTGTTCCCCTCCGGGGAAAGCATGTCGTTGTGATCGGCAGGTCGGTTCTTGTCGGCAGGCCCTTTGCGCTCCTTGCGCTGCAGAAGAACGCCCGCGCGAACGCCACCGTGACCATCTGCCATTCGGGGACCGAGAATCTTCCCTCGATCGCCCGCCAGGCCGATGTGCTCGTCGCCGCCATCGGGCGCCCGGAGTTCGTCACGGCCGACATGGTCAAGCCCGGCGCCGTGGTCATCGACGTGGGGATCAACAGGATTGCGGATCCAGCGACAAAATCCGGCCACCGCCTGGTGGGGGACGTGCATTTTCGCTCGGTATCGCCCCTGGTCTCGAAGATCACCCCGGTGCCCGGCGGGGTGGGCCCCATGACCGTGGCGATGCTGATGGTAAACACCCTCAAGGCGTTTCGACTTGCCAATCCCGGCACCCCCGCTGCGAACTCTCGCTGAGAAGTGCCACCATGCCCGCGCCCACCGTACTGATCGTCGACGACCAGCCGATCAACATCCAGCTCCTCAAGAGGGGCCTGGAGAGGCGGGGAATCCAGACTGCGACGGCGAGGAACGGCACCGAGTGCCTCGATTCGGTCAAGCGCGGGAAGCCCGACCTGATCCTCCTCGACCTGATGATGCCGGACATGGACGGAATCGAGGTCTGCCAGCACCTGCAGGCCGACGAGGAGTCGCGCTCAATTCCGGTCATCTTCATCACCGCCAAGACCACCAAGGAGAGCAAGCTTGAGGGTCTGGCTGTGGGGGCTGTGGACTATATCACCAAGCCGGTGGACCTCGACGAGATGGTGGCAAGGGTGCAGACCCAGCTCCGCTTCGTGGCGATCAACCGGGAGATGGTGGAACTGCAAAGGCGTTTGGGGCAGGCCCGGCACGCCGCAAGCATCGGCGCCATCACCCACGGCATAGCCCACAATCTCAACAATCTCCTGGCCATAGTGATCGGCCACCTGGACCTCATCAAGGGCTGCGCCGACCGCCCGGACCAGGTGCGGCGGAATGTGCAGCGCATCGAGGAGGCCGCGCTCCGGATCGTCGCAATCGTGCGCCAGATCAGTTCTTTCACGGTTGCGACGCCCGGGATGCTCATTGAGATCAGCCTCCAGACGATGATCGAGAACAGCATCGCCCGGTTTCACGGGGACCACGGGCTGGACGCAGCGGTCGCCATAGACAACCCCTTGGGCAACCGGATGATTTCGACGAATGTCGAGGTGTTCGAGGACGCCCTCTCCAAGATCGTGATGAACGCCTGGGAATCCTACGACAACGACCCGTCCGAGTCCCGGCCCGTATCGGTGCAGACCAGACTCGTCGAAAGCCCGGACCACGGCCCGGTCGTCGAGATCCGCGTTGACGACCATGGACGCGGCATAGATCCGGAGATTCGGGACCACATGTTCGACCCCTTCATCAGCACCAAGAACACTGTGGGGGTGGGCATGGGCCTGACCGTCGCCCGCCATGGGTTTAGGAGTCTTGGCGGGGATGTCACCATGACCGACCGGGAAGGCGGGGGCACCTCGGCGGTCGTTCTGCACCCCGTCCGCGCGGCGGGCGCCTAGGCCATGGCGGGAATCGCATTCCTCGGCGCCGGGCGGATGGCTTCGGCCATGGTCGACGGGCTTCTCGCCCGCAACGCGGCGTCGTCCCGGGATCTCGCGTGCCTCGGCGGCGCCGGAGGGAGCGCGGCCGCGCTGAGCGCGAGGACGGGCATCAGGCTGGCCGGCTCGCCGGGCGAACTGCTTGCCGGGGCCCAAACCCTGGTCGTTGCGTTCAAGCCCCAGCAGCTGGGTTCCGCCGACCCGGCGCTCGCCGGCCTGGCCGCCGGCAAACTGGTCATCTCCGTGCTTGCGGGCCGCAGGCTGGCTGCACTGGCCCGGGTCTTTCCCTCCGCCCGGAACCTCGTCCGCTGCATGCCCAACACGCCCGCCAGCATCGGGGCGGGCATCACCGGGTGGTGTTCCCGGACACCCCTCTCAGCGGGTGACCGGGAGGTGGTCGAGACGCTTCTCGGCGCCCTGGGCAGGGCCGTCGAAGTCCCCGAGGACCGGATGGACGCCCTCACCGGCGTGAGTGGAAGCGGGCCGGCCTATGTCTTCGAATTTGCGGCCGCCCTGCGTGACGGCGGAGTCGCAGCCGGACTCGATCCGGCCACGGCGGAAACGCTTGCCGTCGAGACGCTCCTCGGTGCGTCCCGCCTTCTCGCCGCCCGTGGGGTGGCGCCGGAGGTACTCCGCGACGAGGTCGTGTCGCCGAATGGCACCACCCACGCGGCGCTGCGGACGCTCTCGGCGGGGCGATTCAGGGACCTGGTCCGCGACGCCGTGCTTGCCGCGAGGAACAGGTCGGTGGAATTGTCGGCAGATTGACGATGTCCACACTGGGCGGCCGAATTCTCGTGACGGGCGGGGCCGGATTCATCGGCAGCGCCCTCGTCTGGGCCCTGAATCGGCGCGGCATCGACGACATCGTCGTCGCCGATTTCGACGCCTCCGGGGAGAAGCGGCGAAACCTCGCCCCCCTGAGGTTCGCGGAGTACCTGGACGCCGGCGAGCTGCGCCGCCGTCTGGCCGGGCGGGCGGCTGTCCCGGGGAAGTTCTCCGCCATCTTCCACCTCGGAGCCTGCTCCTCGACCACCGAGACGAATGCCGCCTATCTCGCCGACAACAACACCGCGTACACCCGCGAACTCGCCGCCTGGTCGCTGGCAAACGGCGCCCGCTTCATTTATGCCTCGTCCGCCGCCACCTACGGCGACGGCAGCCGCGGGATGAATGATCGGGACGGGGACCTCGCCCGCCTCGAGCCGCTCAATCCTTACGGGGCCTCGAAGCAGGCGTTTGACCTGTACGCCCAGCGCGAAGGCTGGCTCGGCAGCATCGTCGGTCTCAAGTACTTCAACGTCTTCGGCCCCAACGAGGGACACAAGGGTGAGATGCGCTCGCTCGTCCACAAGGCCTTCGGCCAGATTCTTGCGACCGGCAGCGTCAGGCTGTTCAGGAGCCTCAATCCGGCCTACAGGGACGGGGAGCAGATGCGTGATTTTCTCTACGTGAAGGACGCCGTTGAGATGACGATCCACTTTGCGGACGCGGCGCCCCAGGCGGGGGGCCTCTACAACCTGGGCTCGGGCCGGGCAAGCACCTGGCTGGAGCTCACGGGTTCCCTGTTCGCGGCGCTTGGCCGGGCGCCCAAGATCGAGTTCATAGACCTGCCGGAGGAACTCCGCGGCAGGTACCAATACTTCACGCAGGCCGATATCGCCAAGCTCCGCGCCTCGGGCTACACCCGGGCCGTCCAGCCGCTTGCCGATGCTGTCGGCGATTACGTCCGGAACTATCTCATCCCCGACCTGCGACTCGGGGAGACCCCGCCGGTCAGCCCGCAGCAGGCGCAACAGACTTCACCGGCCACTTCGTGACCGTCAGGCCCTTGGCGCCGCGGTGGCTCACCGGAACCCGCGCCATGTCGAAGTCGAACTCCCTTGTCCTGGCCCTGCTTCGGCCGTCCAGGGAGATGTGGAGGACCTTCGGCATCGCCCCCTCCGTGGCGCTCGCCTCGAAATACACCACCCGGGACCCCTCCGATCGTGCCAGCGGGTAGAGCTTGTCGCGGGTGACGCCTCCAATCTGGAAGCGCTTGGCGAAGGCCTTGCCGCTCTCCTTGTCCTGGGTGACCATCGTGTAGAACCTGGTGTCACCGTCCTTCGGCAGCACGGCGCAGTGGATCACGTCCCGGCCCATGAAGACCTTGTCGGCGACCCTCGTCACCTTCATCGTGCCGTCCGCCATGAAGCAGACGGCGTCGTCGAGTATGGTGCATTCCTGGACGAAGTCGTGCTGGCGCCAGTTCAACCCGATGAAGCCCTCCGCCCGGTTCACGTAGAGCCTCTGGTTGGCGGTGACGACCTCCGCGGCGCTCACCTGTTCGATATCGTCGTATTGCGTCCGCCGTTTCCTGTCCTTTCCGTATTTCTCGGCGAGGCGCTCAAACCAGGCTGTCGCATAGGCGGTCAGATGCCTCAGGTGGTGCCTCGTCTCCTTGATCCCGGCCTCGGTCCTGGCGATGGCCTCGTCGGCCTGGAATCGGTTGTACGCGGAGATCCGCTTGATGCGGATCTCCGTCAGCCGGACGATGTCGTCGTCCGTCACGGCGCGCCGCAGCGTCTTGAGGAAGGGCTTCAGTCCGTCGCGGATCTCGAGCAGGACGCTTTCCCAGGTCCTCGACTTCTCGATGCGCCTGTAGATGCGCTCCTCGATGAAGATCCTTTCGAGCGAATCGTTGTGCCACTGCTGCTCCAGCTCGCCGAGCCTCACCTCGAGTTCGAGCTTGAGAAGCGCCACCGTGCCGGCCACCGAGCGCCTCACGATCTCGGAGACGCCGAGGAACACCGGCTTCTCCCCGTCGATCACGCAGGCCGCCGGCGAAAGCGCCACCTGGCAGTCGGTGAAGACATAGAGCTGCTGGATCACCTGCTCGGGTGTGCTCCCGGGGGGCAGGTGGATGAGGATCTCGACGCCGTCCGAGGTGTTGTCGTCGACGCGCCTTACCTTGATCTTGCCCTTGGCATTTGCGGCGAGGATCGAGTCGATGAGCGAGACCGTCGTCACCCCGTGAGGAAGCTCGGTGACGGCCAGCAGGTGCCTCCCCCTCGCCTCAATCTTCGCGCGCACCTTGACCCGGCCCCCCCGCTCGCCGTCGTTGTACTCCGAGAAGTCGGCGATCCCCCCTGTCGGAAAATCCGGATAGAGGCGGAAACGCCGCCCCTGCAGGTGGTTGATGCAGGCGCGGCACAGGTCGTTGAAGTTGTGGGGAAGAATCCTGGTCGACAGGCCCACGGCTATCCCCTCCGCCCCTTCAAGCAGGCCCACCGGGAACTTGGCCGGGAGCGTCACCGGCTCCCGGTTGCGCCCGTCGTAGCTCTGCTGCCACACGGTTGTCTTCGGGTTGAAAAGAACCTCCCTGGCAAACGGAGTGAGCTGGGCCTCGATGTAGCGCGGGGCCGCCGCGTCGTCCCCTGTGAGGAGGTTGCCGAAGTTTCCCTGGGGCTCCACAAGGAATCCCCGCTGCCCCATGGCCACCAGGGCGGCGCCGATCGAGGCGTCGCCGTGGGGATGGTAGCGCATGCAGGCGCCGACAACGTTGGCGACCTTGTGGAAGCGGCCGTCGTCCATCTCCCAAAGCGTGTGCAGGATGCGGCGCTGGACCGGCTTCAGGCCGTCGTCGAGGTGCGGCACGGCGCGGTCCAGGATGACATAGCTCGCGTACTCGAGGAACCAGGTGCGATAGTTCGCCGCCAGCGGGGCCTCCGGCCCCTCCGCCTTTTTCCGCCTCGCCGTCATGCCGGGACCAGATCCTTTTCCACCCTCAGGTTTCCTATGATGAAATCCTGCCTCTCGGGCGTGTTCTTGCCCATGAAGAACGCGAGCAGCCCGTCGCTGTCGTGGAGGTGGTTGAGGGACACGGGCTGGAGGCGGATGGCCTCGCCGATGAAGCCCTTGAATTCCCCGGCGGAGATTTCGCCCAGACCCTTGAACCGCGTGATCTCGCACGCCGCTCCGAGGCGCGCGGCGGCCCCTCGTTTTTCTCCCTCTGAGTAGCAATACACCGTCTCCTTTCGCGTGCGGACCCTGAACAGGGGTGTTTCGAGGATGAAAAGATGGCCGCGGGCGATCAGGTCGGGAAAGAACTGCAGGAAAAACGAGATGAGAAGGAGGCGGATGTGCATCCCGTCGACGTCGGCGTCGGTCGCGATGACCACGCGGCGGTACCGCAGGCCGTCGAGGCCGTCCTCGATGTTGAGGGCCGACTGCAGGAGGTGAAACTCCTCGTTCTCATAGATCACCTTCTTCGACAGGCCGTAGGTGTTGAGCGGCTTGCCCTTGAGCGCAAAGACGGCCTGGGTCTTCACGTCGCGGCAGGCGGTGAGGGACCCGGCGGCGGAGTCGCCCTCCACGATGAAAAGGGTGCTCTCCTCGCCCTGCCCGTCCCGGTCCCCCAGGTGCAGGCGGCAGTCGCGCAGCTTGCGGTTGTGGAGGGAGGCCTTCCTCCCGCGCTCGCGCGCCAGGCTGCGGATTCCGGCGAGCTCCTTGCGCTCGCGCTCGCTCTCCTGGATCCTGCCGAGAAGCGCATCCGCCGTCTCCCTGTGCTTGTGGAGGTAGGTGTCAAGACTCTGCTGGACGAACTTGCCGATGAACTCCCGTATCGACGGCCCCCCGGGCCCCATGTCGTTCGACCCGAGCCTGGTCTTCGTCTGCGACTCGAACACCGGCTCGATCACCCGCAGCGAGACGGCGGCGACGATGGACTGGCGGACGTCCGCGGCCTCGAGGTCCCTCTTGTAGAAATTGCGGAGCGTCTCGACCACCGCCTCCCGGAACGCAGCCTGGTGCGTGCCCCCCATCGTCGTGTTCTGGCCGTTCACAAACGAATAATACTCCTCGCCGTAATGGGAACCGTGGGTGAGCGCCAGCTCGATGTCCTCACCCTCCAGGTGGATGATCGGGTAGAGCGCCTCCCCGCTGAGGTTCTTGGTGAGAAGGTCGAGCAGGCCGTTCTCGGACTTGAAGGGCTTTCCGTTGAGCGTGAGGGTCAGCCCGCGGTTGAGGTAGGCGTAATTCCAGAGCATGTCCTCCACAAACTCGGGCCGGATCCGGCACCCCGCCCCGAAAAGCTCCTCGTCGGGCGTGAACTCGACGATCGTGCCGTTGCGTTCGCCCGTCTTCGAGACCTTGTGGTCCTTCACAAGCCTGCCCCTGGAAAAATCGACGATCTTGGTCTGGCCGTCGCGGATGGCCTGCGCGCGGTAGGCGGCCGAGAGCGCATTGACGGCCTTCTGCCCCACGCCGTTGAGCCCCACCGCCTTCTTGAAGCTTTCGCTGTCGTACTTCGCGCCGGTGTTGATGACCGAAACGCACTCGAGGAGCTTGCCGAGCGGGATTCCCCTCCCGTAATCGCGGACCCTCGCCCCCTTGTCCCCGAGTTCGATCTCGATCTTCCTCCCGGCGCCCATCGTGAACTCGTCGATCGAGTTGTCGATGGTCTCCTTGAGCAGCACATAGACCCCGTCGTCCGGATGGGCCCCGTCGCCCAGGCGACCGATGTACATGCCGGGCCGCATGCGGATGTGCTCGGTCGATGAAAGGGTCTTGATGCTGGATTCGTTGTAGCTGGACGCCATGAGGAACCGGAAAAGAAAGAGGCCGGCCGGCGCCCTGTGACAAGCGCATTCCGGCGGGTGGCGGCGAAATGCCGGCGTCCCCGGATTCGGCGGAATCCGGAGCGTCCCGGCTTGCCCTGGCCGGGCCGGGCCGCATGAATGCGCCCATGATGGGCCGAGTGCCATTGACCGGCAGGGCGGCCTCAGGAGTCCCACTATGAAGATCACCTATTACCTCGAGGTCCTTTCATCCTGGTGCCACTGGGTCGAGCCGACCTGGGCGGAGCTTAAGCGGCGCTATTCGGGCCGGGTGGAATTCGGCTGGAAGATCGCCCTGATGGACCCCGCCGACTACCCCGTGTCGGCGGAGCAGTGCCGGTGGTTCTACCGCCGAAGCGGCGGCACGGTGATGCACTCCCCCTACGCGCTCAATCCGGGGTGGTTCGAGGCGCACCGCAAGGGCGTGTACCTCGCTCCCAATCTCGTGGCCGAGGCCGCAAGGAACCTGGGGTTCTCCGGGGATGAGGTGAGGCTGGCGCTGGCGGAAGCCGGAGTCCTCGCGGGCCGGAAGGTGGGGGACATGGCCGAAGCGGTGTCCGTGGCGGCGAAGGCCGCCGGCGTCGGAGCAGCCAGGCTGCGCAGGTTGGCCGAATCGCCCGGGGTCCGCGCGAGGGTCGGGGCCTCGACCGCCGAGTTTCACGCGCACCGGATCAACCAGCGCCCGGCCTTCATCCTCACCAGCCCCATCGGGGACAAGGCGGTGTTCTCGGGGATCGTCCGGATCGAGCCGCTCGCCTCCGCAATCGACGCCATGCTGGCCGATGCGGCGGCCTACGCCGCCCACGCCGCCCATTACGGCAAGCCTCCCGGAGCCTGAGCCCGGGGGCTGTCAGGGGGCCTCGGCTGGCGGCGCTGTGTCGTCGTCGGCCGCCCCCTTGGTGGCCGTCCAATCGTGGGTCACGGTTTCGCCGTCGCGTCCCGGCCCGGTCATGGTGCCCTTGATGGTGTCCCCGGCGAGCTTCCCGGAATACTTGATCGTGAAGCTCTGGTCGTGGAATTCGCGCGTCACCGTGAAGGCGACGACATCGTCCTTAAAAGAGGCGTCGGCGATGGCCGTCTCGCTGTTTCGGGTCTTCACGCTGCCGGTGAGCTGGCCGTCCTTCAGTTCGAGCTTGAGGGTGGCCGTCATGGTGTGGCCGCCATGGCCCTTGTTGGTCCACTGCCAGGTGCCGGTGGGATCGGCGGCGTGTGCGTTCGCGCCGATTCCAAGGAACGCCGTCAGCGCGAGGAGCGGGATGTGGAGGAATGAATTTTTCATCGTGGGATTGGGGTTCACGGGAAAAAGACGCCCTTGCCGGGAAAGGGTTGCGGGAAAACCGTCCCGGACCTCCCCGGCACCGGTTCAGAACAGCGACTGGGCGACGATCCCCACGGCCGTGATCGGCCCGCTGTCGTTCAGACTGTCGATGGCCCGGTCCGCCTTTTTCATGGTGACCTGGGCGTTCGTATAGAGGGAGTCGTCGTTGATCAGCTTGCCGAGCGTCCCCTGGCCGCTCGCGAGCTTGTCCGAGACGCTCCGGAGATTCTGCACCGAAGTCTTGAGATTGTCGGCCGTGGCGGGGTCGTAAAGGAGAAGGCCCAGGGCCCCCTGTCCCGACTTGACATGGTCCACCACGCCGCGGGCGTCCGCGGCGAGCGTGTTGGCCTGGGCGCTGGCCGCCTTCAATTGGTCTACGGTGGCGAGAAGGTCGTCATGCAGCTTCGAGTCGTTGATGAGCTTGCCGAGCGTCCCGTCCCCCCGGTTCAGCTTGGTGGTGATGTCCTGCAGGTTGGTCATCGTCACCCCCACCTTTTCGCTGTTGTCGGTGACGAGCTTGTCCAGTTTCTGGAAAAGACCGCCTCCCGGCTCGCCGTTCCCGATGACCGCGGTCTGGAACGTTCCAAGCGCACCCTCAAGCTTCTGCCCGAGCTCCCCCAGCTGGGCCATGACTGAGTTGAGGTCGGGCGTGACCTTGGTCTGGATGAAGGCCCCGTCGGCCAGCGCCGGCGCCGAGGCCGTCCCGAGGTCGATCGCAACATGGTCGGTTCCGATGATTCCCGACATCGCTATCGTTGCCGTGGAGTCTGCGGGCACCGCGATGCCGGGGTCGAGGCGGAGGACCGCCTCCGCGCCGCGGCCGGCGAGTCTCGTTGTTTCAACCGAACCGACAAGGACGCCGGCCATGCGCACTTCGTCGCCGGTCTTGAGGTCCTTGAGGTCGCCGAATTGGGCGACCACGGTGTAGCCCTTGGCCTTGAACAGGTGGCCCCCGCTCAGCGTCGCAAAGGCGACCCAGACGAGCGCGAGGCCTCCCACGAAGAATAGCCCGACACGGGCCGTTTGTTGGGTGTTGTTCATGATGCTTTTTCCGATGTTGTGACTTGAGGGACGGGCGGGCCGTCACTGGGCCCGCTTGTAGCGCGGATTTGAAATGTCTATCTTTGGGTAGAGAAACTCTGAGATCACGGGGTCGGCGGGCTGGCGGAGGGGGCCGGGCGGCCCGACGTGGATCAGCCGCCCCGCCATGAGAATACCCACGCGGTCGGCGATGTTGAGGGCGAGCTCGCGGTCGTGGGACACCACGATGCTCGTGACGCGCGTCTGCTCCTTGAGCGTGGCGATGATCTCGGCGATCGTCGCCGACATCACCGGGTCGAGCTCGCTCGTCGGCTCGTCATAGAGGAGGAGCTGGGGCTCCATCACGAGGGCGCGGGCGATCGACACCCGCTTTTTCATGCCGCCGGAAAGCTCGGCGGGGAACTTGTGCGAGGTGTTCGCCAGGGAGAGGATGGCGAGCGTGTGCTCGACCTTTTCGCGGATGGCCTCCTCCGAACCCAGGCGGTGCTCGCGGGGATAGAGCGCAAGGTTGTCGAAGACGCTGAGCGAGTTGAAAAGCGCGCCCGCCTGGAAGACGACCCCCATGCGAACCAGCTTCCGAGTGGCCGGGTCCAGCGCGTCGCGCCCGTCGATGGTCACCCGTCCGGCGGTCGGGGCCTCGAGTCCCGCCACGTGCCTGAGAAACACACTCTTTCCCGAGCCGCTCGGACCCATGAGCACGAAGATCTCGCCGGGCTTCACGGCCAGGCTCACGTCCTTCAGCGCCACGAGCTCGCCGAAATTCTTGCACAGTCCCTCGACGGCCACCCCGACTGCGGAGGCGGAGGAGGAGAAGGTCGGAGCCGTGTCTTTGGCTGGTGCGGGCATGGGCTGGGGATCACATCACGGACATGAGGAGGTGGGTGAGGAAGTAATCGAACACGAGGATCAGGATGAGCGAGACCACGACGGCGCGGGTGACGGAGGCCCCGATCTCGCGCGGGCCGCCGCGCGTGTTCAGGCCAATGCTGCAGGAAACCAGCACGACCACGAAGCCGAACACCTCGGCCTTGAGCATCCCGTTAAACACGTCCTTGAAATGGGTGTAGCGCCGGAGGGCCGCGAAATAGGCGGTGGGCTCAACGGCGATGAAACTCACGCTCTTGGCCACGACGGCGCCCCCCATCCAGCCGACGATGTTGGCGAGGATCGCCAGCACCGGCATCATCACCAGCACCGCGGCCAGGCGGGGCATCACCAGCATGCGCTCGGGGGGGATATCCATGGTCACCAGCGCGTCCACCTCCTGGTAGATGGTCATCGAGGCAAGCTCGGCCGCGATGGCCGAACCCACCCTCCCGGCCACCAATATGGCGACCATCACGGGGCCGAGCTCGCGCGCCATGGAGAGACCGACCAGCGTGCCGATGAATTGCTGGGTGCCGAAGTCCTGCATGGAATATCCCGCCTGCAGCGCCAGGACACCCCCGATGAAGGCGCTCAGGATCATGACGATCGGAAAGGTCGTGTACCCGATCAGGTAGCACTGCTCGATGAAGCGGCCGAACTGCCGCGGCAGCGTGCCGGCATACGAGGCCGAGCGGAACATGAGCTGGACCGCGCTGCCGATGCCGGCGAAAACGTTGGTGAGTTGCTTCATATCAGCGTTGCGTGGGGGCACCTTTGCCGACTTTTGGGGAAAACTCGAACAAGAAGAGGCGCCAGGCGGAACCGGCGGGGCCCCTTCTCATGCCGAAGAGGCCGCCTCCCACGGAAACGCGGCCCCCGTCGGGCCGCCTCTCGACGCCGAGCAGCGGCCCGAGATGGAAGTCCGAACGGCCCCTCTTGGGATCCTCGGCCCATGTGATGCCGTTCCAGAGAATGGAGCCCTCAATCGCGCCTGAAACATCCTCGTCGCGGCGGTAGAGGGCGAAAAAGGGCGTCCACGCCTGGCGGACATCGTCGTTGTTCGGGAAAAACACCTCCATGGGACTGAGGGCCTCGACCTGCCGGTGTCCCGCCCCGTTGTCCCAGGAGCTGTAGAGGGGCCAGATGTGGAATTTTTCGGCCGGCGCCACCGCTGGATTGTTCGCGTCCTGCTGCTTGAGCGACCAATAGAGAAAGTAGAAGAACTGGGTCTTGGTCTGCGTCAGGGCGTCGTCGGTCCACCGGGCCTGCCGCCAGAGGGGCCACATGACCCATGTCTTGTCCATGCCGTCCATGTCGGAATGGGTGTAGAAGGGTCCCCAGCGGTCAACGGAATGCCCCTCCCCCCTGCCCTGCACGAGAAACGGCCAGAAGTAGCGGGTCTCGTCGTAGTGGTAGGGCGCCGTCCGCCTCGTGTAGCCGAAGAAGGGCCAGAGATAATTGCCGCTGTCGAATCCAGGGCCGTGCTCGCGGGTGAAGAGGGGCAGGAAGCCGACTTCCCTGGTCGGCGCCGTCCCGTCGGGGGCGTTGAACGCCGGCGCGACCGAGTTGTTCCAGCCAAACGGCCACAGATAGAATTCCCGGTAAAGGGAGCCCTTTTCGACCGTCCGGCCGAAAAGGGGCCAGAGCGCGAATCCGTTCCCCGTGCCATGGGTTTCGCTCAGGAACGGCCAGGGAAAGGAGGTCCTCACCTCCCCGTGCCGCTCCGTCTGCACGTATGCGGGAAACAGCCTCCAGGAGATCCTGTCGTATCCGAATCGGTCCAGCATGTCGCCGGCGATGGGAAGCACCGCATGGTAGCTGGTTCCCGGAACGCCCGTGTCCCTTGAGAAATAGAAGGGCCAGATGTCCAGCGTGTGCTCCTCGGTCTTCGCCGTCGGCGGGGCGCCGTCCTTGCTACCATAGCGGTTGATCAGCTTGAAGAGGCTCCAAGAGTAGTTTGAACCGTAGCTGCGGTAGTAGAACAGCGGGTAAAGCACCGTGGACTCCTGCGCCTGGCCGGAAGCGGATGTCCTCTCGACGTAAAATGGCCTGAACCCCTCAAGCCGCTCCCCCTCCGGCGCGGGCTTCGAGAAGAGAAACGGCCCAAGCCCGGTCCAGGAGTCGAAGCCCTCATCCCATCCGGCGTCCGTGGCCGGAACCGGGGAGGCCGCACTGGCCTGATCCGCCGTTTCACCCACCCAGAATGGCCACACGTTCGCCTCGTCCGCGCGCGCCCGCGCGGCGGCAATGCCGACCAGCAGGCCGAGCATGAGGGTGAGGCTGGAATTTGTCATGAAGCCGGGGAAAAGTAGGGCGTGGAGCGCCTTACCTGCGGAAGTTGAGCCGATTTGTGCGCGGACGCAATTCCAGCGACCGCGTGCAGGCGGCATGTGTTCCCTTTCATTTTGCGACTACCGGGGTGCCATCCGAACGCCCGGCACCGCCCGAAACGGTTTGCCTATCAAGACAAAGCCCATGTTTCATCGGCCATGCCGAACTCGCCCCAGAATTGGAGGCTCGACTCCTATTTCCCGGAGTTCGACGGTGGGGAATACCGGGATTTCAAGGTCCGCCTGAACCGGGACCTCGGCATCCAGCTTGAGACTGCCGCAGCGACGCCGCCGCTGGGGGCCGGCGATCCTGGGGCATGGGCCCGGATGTTCGCCTCCTGGGAGGGTCTTTCCGCTCGATTGGCGCACCTGGGCTCCTACCTTTCCTGCCTTGCGGCTGCGGACGCGGCGAACGAGGCGTACCAGGCTGAGAGCGCCGGGCTCTCCGAAATGGATGCCAGGGCGCAAAAGCTCAGGATCGAACTCCTGCGCGCATTCCGGGAGGCCCGCGCGGACGACTGGGAGTCGCTTCTCGCCCAACCTGGCCTTGAGGGAGCCGGGCATACGCTGGAACACCTGCGCCGGGAGGCCGGGAACCAGATGTCGCGCTCCGAGGAGGCCCTGGCGGCCGACCTCGCGGTGGACGGCTTTCATTCCTGGGGCCGGCTTTATGACACGGTCACGGGCAAGATGGACTTTCTCATGTCCTGGCCCGGGGGCCGCTCCGAAAGGATACCCATGGCCCAAAACCGCGCCCTCATGTCCGGCCCGGATCCGGAGGTGCGCCGCGCGGCATTCGCCGGCGGCAACCGGGTGTGGCAGGCCTCGGGAGACACGCTGGCGGCCGCGCTGAATTCCATCGCCGGCACCCGCCTCACGCTTTGCGCGCGGCGCGGCATTCCCAGCTTCCTCGGGCCTCCCTTTGAGCACAACAGCGTGTCGAAGGAGACGGTCGAAACCATGTTCGGGGTGATCGCCGGTTCAAGGGAACTGCCGCGCCGGATCCTGCGTCTGGGCGCACGCCTCCAGGGAATCCCCGCGCTCGGTTGGAGCGACCTCGAGGCCCCGCGGATTGCCGACGACAGGGCCGTTCTCGGCTGGGACGACGCGCTTCGCCTTGTCGGGCAGGCTTTCGGCACACTCTACCCCGCCCTGGGCGAATTCACCGCACGGATGATCTCGCTCGGTTGGATCGAATCGGAAAAGCGCCCCAACAAGCGCCCCGGCGGTTTCTGCACCGGGTCGGTGCTCACAGGGGAGCAGAGGATCTTCATGACGTTCAACGGCACGATGCACGACGTCAACACCCTCGCCCACGAGATCGGGCACGCCTGGCACAGCCATCTGCTCGGGGGTCTCCGCCCATGCGCGCAGGCCTATCCGATGACACTCGCGGAAACAGCCTCGACGTTCGCGGAGCTCCTCATGTCCCACGGGTTGCTGGCGGATCCCTCGCTTGCCCCCGGGCGCAGGCTGTACCTGCTCGACCAGTCGACCAACCACGCACCGGCCTACCTGCTGAACATCCCCGTGCGATTTGAGTTCGAACGGAGGTTTTACGAGGAGCGCAGGGCGGGCGTGGTACCGGTCTCGCGGCTCTGCGAACTCATGATCGAGACCCAGAGGGAAATCTACGGGGATGCGCTCGCCCCCGGGGCGGAGGACCCGTGGTTCTGGGCGTCGAAGCTCCATTTCTTCTTCACGGACGCCTCGTTTTACAACTTTCCGTACACCTTCGGTTTCCTGCTCAGCCAGGCCCTGTTCGGGGAGTTCCTCCGCACGGGTACGGACTTTCTGCCCCGCTACGAGGAATTCCTGCGGCTCACGGGCAGCTCCACCTGCGAGGAGGTTGTGCGCCGGTCGCTCGGCCGGGACATCCGCGACCCTCATTTCTGGCGCGAGGCGCTCGACGGCCTCGAGGCCCGGGTGCGCGATTTCGAGGCCGCGGCCGACGTGGCCCGCGCGCCATGAGGATCAGCGGAGGCGCAGCCCGGGGCATCGTGCTGTCGGTGCCGCGCGGGGACCTCGTGCGGCCGGCGACCGACTCCCTCCGCCAGGCGGTCTTCTCCAGCCTCGGGGACCGGGTTGCGGGGGCGGTCTTTCTCGATCTCTTCGCCGGCAGCGGGGCCTATGGTCTGGAAGCCCTGAGCCGCGGCGCTGCCGGCGGTGGGTTCGTCGAAAGCAGCCCAAGGGCGATCCGGTGCCTGCGCGCGAACATTGCCGCCGTCTGCAAGTGCCTCGGGCGCGTCGAGAACGACCTCCACGTCCGCCAGGGCGACGCCTTGGCCGTTCCGTTGGGGGCCGGAGCGGTTCCCGACCTTGTCTTTGTCGACCCACCCTACGCGATCATCGGGGAGGCGTCGGCCGCGCTCTTCGCGCGGCTGGGCGTGGCGCTTCAGGCGGTGCCGGACGCGCTGGTGGTCTTTGAAATGCCCGGCGAAACGGAGCTGTCCCCGCCGGGATGGACGGAAATCAAACGCCTCGGCCGCGGGGCCCGGCAGCCGACGGTGGGATTCTACCGCCGGGGCTGATCAGAGGATCCGCTCGATAGCCCGAAGTTCCTCAGGGCTGAAGGCCAGGTTCTTCACCGCGCCGAGATTGTCCTCGATCTGGCTGACTTTGCTCGCGCCGATGAGCGCGGACGTGATCGCGGGCTGGCGCAGGACCCAGGCGAGCGCCATCTGCGCGAGCGTCTGTCCCCTCGCCTTGGCGATCCCGTCGAGCTGGCGCACCTTGGCGATCTTGTCGTCGGCGATGTCCTTGGGCTTGAGGAAACGCGGGTCGCGCGACGCCCTTGCGTCCGCCGGAATGCCGGTCAGATAGCGGTTGGTGAGCAGGCCCTGGGCGAGCGGGCAGAAGGCGATTCCTCCGACTCCTTCCGCGACCAGCACGTCGAGAAGCCCCTTCTCCGGATCGCGCCCGAACATGCTGTAGCGCGGCTGGTGGATCAGGCACGGCGTCCCGAGCTGCCTCAGGATCTGTGCGGCCCTGGCGGTCTGCTCAGGGCCGTAGTTTGAGAGGCCCGCGTAGAGGGCCTTGCCCGAGCGCACGGCGTGTGCGAGCGCTCCCATCGTCTCCTCGAGCGGTGTCTCGGGGTCGAAACGGTGGCTATAGAAGATATCCACGTACCCGAGCTGCAGGCGCGCCAGGCTTTGGTCGAGACTGGCGAGCAGGTACTTCCTGGAACCCCAGTTGCCGTAGGGGCCCGGCCACATGTCGTAACCGGCCTTCGTCGAGATGATGAGCTCGTCGCGGTGGGCGGCGAGGTCCTCGCGGAGCACCCGCCCGAAGGTCAGCTCGGCCGATCCGGGAGGCGGGCCGTAGTTGTTGGCGATATCAAAATGGGTGATGCCCAGGTCGAAGGAGCGAAGGATCAGGGCGCGGCTGTTCGCATGATCGTCGGTTTCGCCGAAATTGTGCCAGAGGCCGAGCGAAATCAGCGGCAGCTTCAGGCCGCTCCGTCCGCACTTGCGGTAGAGGGCGGGGTTGTCGTAGCGGGAAGGGGCGGGATTATGGGCCATGGTTGTATCGACTCGCCGCCACACCTAGCCGCGTTTGGCGGATAAGTAAAGCCGGGCTGGCGGACGGTAGTGGTATGTTTCCAATCCTCTCCCCCTGGAGGCCGGGCATTGACAGGCTGGTCGAGTGGGCTCCCTTTGGGGCCATGCCCGACTCGATCCATCCCCAGACCAGGATCGGGCACGTGCACCTGAAGGTCGCGGACCTGGAGCGGTCGCTGGGTTTCTACTGCGGGGTGCTCGGGTTCCAGGTCATGCAGCGGGCCCCCGGGGTGGCCTTCATCTCGGCCGGGGGCTACCATCACCACCTGGGCCTCAACACCTGGGAGAGCCTGGGTGCCGAGCCACCGCCTCCGGGAACCACCGGGCTCTATCACACGGCCATCCTCTACCCCACCCGCGCGGCCCTCGCCGACGCGCTGCGTCGCCTGCGACGGGCGGGAATCGCGCTCGACGGCGCGTCCGACCACGGCGTCAGCGAGGCTCTCTACCTTCGCGATCCCGATGAAAACGGAGTGGAGCTCTACTGGGACCGGCCTGCGGCACTCTGGCCCAAAGCCCCTGACGGGGGCGTGTCGATGTACACGCGCCCCCTGGATCTCGCCGGCCTGCTCAGGGAGCCGGAGCCGGCCTGATGCTTGGGGGTTTGCGCCCTGCGGGGGTCTCCCGCAAGAATTCGCCATCCCATGACCCTCCGCCCCGCGACCATCCTGCTGGCCGTTTTCGCGGCCTCCCTCACGCCGATTCCACCGGCACGTGCCACAGCGCTTTCCGACGAACTCGCCGCAAGGCTTCCTCGGGAAATTCGCGCCCCCGCGCGCTCGTGGCTGGACACGCCGGCGAGGACCCAGTCGGCATGGCTCGCCCTCTCCCCCGGCGACCTGAGGCGCGAGGTGATCTACGCGCTCGCGGGCGAGCCCGCCGCGGCGGATTTTATCCTGGAGGACCTGCCCAGGGAGCCCGCCGCGACTGACCTTCTCGTCCTGAAGGTGATCGGGACGCTTCCCTTCTGGACGGATCACAAGCGCGCGGCCGGACGCCTGGAGGACCTTGCCGGTACCGCCGCCGATCCGGATCTCGCGCTCGCCCTGCTCGACGCCGCCCGGCGCCTGCAGGTGGCGGGTCTTCGCGAGGTGCTCACACGGCGCATCGGGCTTGCCAGGGAGAAGGGCGACGCCGGAGCGCTGGCGCGCCTTGCGGCCGCCGACGAGGATTGGATGCTGAACCGCCGGGCGGCCATGCTCCCCGGCTTTTTGCGGAGGCCTTCCCCCGTGTTTCCGGTGGTGCCCGCAGGCAGGGCGATCCGGGTGGTGGGTTTCGGAGACTTCGGAACGGGCTCGACAGCGCAGCGGGACGTGGCGGCGACCATCGGCCGAATGCACTCCAAGCGGCCCTTCGATTTTGGAATTACATTCGGCGACAATTTCTATCCCTCCGGGATGGCCTCGCCGGCGGATCCGCGCTGGACCGACTGGTGGGATGCCCTCTACGGGCCGCTCGGGATCACGTTCTATCCCGTCCTCGGAAACCACGAATGGTATTCGGCTGACGGCGCAGCCGCGGAGATCCTCCACCAGAGCGCATCCTGGCACTTCCCGTCGCCCTACTACACCTTCACCGCCGGTCCCGTGCAGTTCTTCGCGATCGACACCACGGAAATCTCGGAGGCGCAGTTGCTGTGGCTGGCGCAGGCCATCGCGTCCAGCCTTTCCCGCTGGAAAGTTGTCTACGGCCACCATCAGATATTTGCGCCCGAACAGAGGACGGCTTCCTCGGTGCAGACCCTTGCCTATATGCAGGGACGCCTCTGGCCCCTTCTCCGCGGGAGGGTCGACGCCTATCTCTGCGGGCACCAGCACGCGATGGCGCACATGCAGGCCCGCGACGGCGTGCACTTTTTCATGAGCGGCGGCGGCGGGGCTCCGCTTTCCGCGGTGAGCAGGACCGTGCCCGACACGCGCTTCGTGGCGGCGTCCTTCGGGTTCCTCACCCTCGAGGCCGACGCTTCGGCGATGCGCATCGCCCTATTCGACGGTGCAGGCCTGCCCCTTGACAGCGAAGTGCTGACAAAGCCCTGAGGGATGGCCCGTTTGGGGGAAGAGGGGGGCCGAATCGTGTTTTTAGCGGTCGGCCGGAGCCTGGTGTTGCTCCTCCGGACCCGTGTCTTGAGGCGAACACGCGCCTCGCATGCGGGCAGGTCGCCGACGAAGCCCGAACGATCCCGATCTGACCTTCAAAAGGCACCTCCTCCCCAAGCAGCGCGGCCCTCGGCGACGCGCTGCGCGCCTGTGCCGGGCGGGAATCTCAGGGAGCCCGAGCCGGCCTGAGCACGGACGTCCCGGGGTCGCAGGTCACTGGCACGCCTCGCAGGTGCCCCCGTTGCGCATGGCCTCTATGGAGCAGGCCATCTTTTCCTCGGCTGTGTACTCGGCCTTGGAGTGGGAGCCGCCGGCGTCGCCCGAATTCTGCCCGCCGTCAGCCCCCTCCTTGACTGCGCCGCGGGTCTCCTTCTTCACGGAGACGGTCGCCTTTTCGATGTTGGACGCCCCGAGCGAGCGCAGGTAGTAGGTCGTCTTGAGGCCGGAATGCCAGGCCTGCCGGTACATGTGCGACAGTGTCTTCAGGTCGGGCGTCTTGATCCAGAGGTTGACCGACTGGCTCTGGTCGATCCATTTCTGGCGCCGGGCCGCGGCCGCGATGATCCACTTGTGGTCGATGTCGAAGGCGGTGAGGTACTTCGCCTTCAGCTCGGCGGGAATGCGCGCGATGTCCTTCAGCTCCCCGTCGAAATACTTCAGGTTGTCGATCATGTCCTGGTCCCACAGGCCGGCGGCCTTCAGGTCCTTCACCAGGTAGGGGTTGAGAACGATGAACTCCCCCGAGAGGTTCGATTTCACGAACAGGTTCTTGTAGGTCGGCTCGATGCAGGGCGAGGTCGCGGTGATGTTGGAGATCGTCGCCGTGGGGGCGATCGCGAGCACGTTGCTGTTGCGCATGCCCTGGGCCGCGATCTTTGCGCGAAGGCCCGTCCAATCCATCCGGCCGCCGCGCGGCACGTCCACGGGGACGCCGCGCTCGGACTCGAGCAGGTCGAGCGTGTCCTGCGGCAGGAGCCCGCGGTCCCACTTGGATCCCCGGTAGGACGAGTAGACGCCGCGCTCCGCCGCAAGGTCGGAACTCGCCTCGTAGGCGTAGTGCGCCACGGCCTCCATGACCTCGTCGTTGAACTCCACGGCCTCGTCCGAGGCGAAGGCGACACCCTTGATGTAGAGGGCGTTGGCCAGGCCCATGAGGCCCAGGCCGATCGGCCGGTGGCGCTGGTTGGAGCGCTTGGCCGCGTCGGTCGGGTAGAAGTTGATGTCGATCACGTTGTCGAGCGCCCGGACCGCCATGCGGACGGTCTCGCGCAGCTTCCGGTGGTCGAGCGTGCCGTCGGGCAGCAGATGGCTGTCGAGGATCACCGACCCCAGGTTGCACACCGCGGTCTCGTCATTGGAGGTGTTCAGGGTGATCTCCGTGCAGAGGTTCGACGAATGGATGACGCCGGCGTGGTCCTGCGGCGAGCGGATGTTGCACGCGTCCTTGAAGGTGATCCACGGGTGCCCCGTCTCGAAGAGCATCGAGAGCATCTTTTTCCAGAGTTCGAGCGCCTCGATCTGCTGGCCGTAGAGCTTCCCCTCGGCGGCCAGCTTCTCGTAGTGGAGGTAGCGCTCCTCAAACCTGCGGCCGTAGAGGTCGTGGAGATCCTTAACCTGGTTCGAACGGAAAAGGGTCCAGGTGCCGCGGGACTCCACCCTCTTCATGAACAGGTCGGGGATCCAGTTCGCCGTGTTCATGTCGTGGGTGCGGCGGCGGTCGTCGCCTGTGTTCTTCCTCAGCTCGAGAAACTCGTAGATGTCGTTGTGCCAGCTCTCGAGATAGGCGCATCCCGAACCCTTGCGCTTGCCGCCCTGGTTGACGGCCACGAGCTGGTCGTTGTGGAGCTTCAGGAAGGGAATCACTCCCTGGGACTCGCCGTTCGTGCCGCCGATGTAGGCGCCCGTGCCGCGCACCGCCGTCCAGGAGCCTCCGAGCCCGCCCGCCCACTTGGCGAGGTAGGCGTTCTCCGCGATCCCGCGCTGGAAGATGCCCTCGATCGAGTCCTCCACATAATAGAGGTAGCAGGAGGACAGCTGTGAATGCAGGGTGCCCGAGTTGAAGAGCGTCGGGGTCGAGGAGCAGAACCGGCGCGTCTTGTAGAGCGCGTAGAGCGCGGCGGCCTTCCCCTCGCGGTCCTCCTTTTCCTCGAGGAAGAGCCCCATGGCCACGCGCATCCAGAAGAACTGCGGCGTCTCAATGCGGTGGTGGCGGTTCGAGACCTTGTCGACGATCAGGTAGCGGTCGTAGAGCGTCTGGATGCCGAGGAAGTCGAACTCGAGGTCCGAGGAGGGATCGAGGGCCGCGGCCAGGCGCCCCAGGTCGTACTCGAGCAGCCGGGGGTTGAGGCGCTTGATGGCGACGCCGTGCTCGAGGTACTTCCGGAAGGCCCGCTGGTGAAAATCCTTCAGCTTGCCCATCCCGTCGTCCGTGATGTTCCAGCCGAGCACCTCCTCGTAGAGGTAGGTGAGCTGGATGCGCCCGGCAAACCGGGCGAAGTCCGCGTCCTTTTCGATGAGGGTCTTGGAATTCAGGATGATCGTCGCGTCGAGGTCCTTCTGGGAAATCTGGTCGTAGATCGACCGGCGGAGTTCGGCCTCGATCTCCTCGCTGCTCAGGCAGAGGTCCAGGCCGATGCGGGCGAACTCGATCCTCCTGCGCAGGTCGGCGCCGTCCCAGAAGATGTTGTCGCCCCCGGCGCACTTCACGACGACCATGGTCGCCTGTCCCGGCGCGGGCGGCGGCTCCGCCGCCGGAGCCTCGCCCACCGGGGCCTTTCCGGCCTTGTCGGCCTCGCGGGCGGCCGCCCGCTCGGCCCGGAAGAGGATATAGGCCTCGGCGACCTTGTAGTGGCCCGCCTTCATCAGCTCCTCCTGCACCATGTCCTGGATCTCCTCGATGTGGACGAAGGCCTGCCTGGAGGCGTGGACGCGCTCCATGACCGCCCGGGTGATCGCTATCGCCGGCGCGGAGTCGCGCTGGAGCGACAGGAACGTCTTGCGGATCGCAATCTCCACCTTCTGCTCGTTCCACGGCACCACCTGGTTGTTGCGCCGGATCACGCGCAGCTGGCTGGGCGGCGCCTCGCGGTCGAAGGAGAGCTTGCGGGCCCGGTTGAGAAGGAGGCTCTTCGCGACAAAATAGGCGTTGTTGTCCACAAGCGTCTTCTCGATCAGCTCGTAGAGGGCGTTGAGCCCGAGATGGAGCGGGT
>Ga0302319_10006585_pt1 | contig 23012 bp, 16 predicted proteins | sample Bog_T0_2_FD_203319 | JGI IMG/M metagenome (GOLD analysis project Ga0302319, IMG submission 203319) | Peat permafrost microbial communities from Stordalen Mire near Abisko, Sweden - Bog_T0_2 | ecosystem: Environmental > Terrestrial > Soil > Wetlands > Peat | place: Sweden: Abisko, Stordalen Mire...
GGCGCGGAACAGATTGAGCGCCTCCTCCGCCCGCTTGCGCTCCGTGACGTCGCGGCCGATGGTCACCGAGCCGACGATCTGTCCTTCCTTGTCGCGAATGGGGCTGAAACTGTAATTTCCCACCCACGTTTCGCCGGTATCTTTTCGGCGGAGGGTATATTCAGCGTTCGTGACCGATTCGCCCCGGAGCGCTCTCGGCACCGCCCACATGTCCAGCGGCACCAATTTCCCGTCGGGTGTCAAGACCTCCAGAATCGCCTGAAAGTCGGAAAGTTTCTTCCCGCACTCGTCCCTGGTCTTGAACCGGTGGAACGAGACGAAGGCGTCGTTGAAGGTGATGAATCGACCGGCGCTGTCGGAGATGAAAACGGCGTCCGTCATGCTGGACAAGGCCGAGGCCAGGGTTGCCTGGCTCTCCCGCAGGGCGGTTTCGGACTGCGCTCTCTCGGTGATGTCGCGCGCGATCTTCGATGCGCCGATGATTTTCCCGGAGTCGTCGACGATCGGGGAAAGAGTGACGGAAATATTAATCCGGCGACCGTCCTTGCGCACGCGCACGGTTTCAAAATGTTCCACGCTTTCGCCGCGCCCGATTCGCGTCAGGATTTCCACTTCCTCAGCGGCACGCTCGGGTGGGAAAAGCATCAACATCGGTTTGCCGACCGCCTCTTTGGCCGAATAACCGAAGATGGCTTCCGCGCCCGGATTCCAACTGGTGATGATTCCTTCGAGCGTTTTGCCGATGATGGCGTCGTCGGAGGATTCGACGATCGCAGCCAGCCGGTGCATGGCGATTTCGGCTTGCTTGCGCTTGGTGATGTCGGCGGTGATGCCGGTGAGGCGCACCAGTTTGCCCGAGGCATTCCGGACTTGAAAACCGCGGTCATGAACCCAGCGGACGGAGCCATCCGGGCGCGCAATGCGATACTCGACGCTGATGCTCGGCGCATTTTTTATGAGCGTGTCGAAGACCTCCAGAACGCGCTCGCGGTCTTCCGGCAGGATGACATCCGACCACCGATTCGGATTGGCGTAGAGATCCGCCGCTTTGCGGCCCCAAATCCGTTCGTAGCCTGGGCTGACGTAGTCGATTTTTTCCAACTTGGGCGAGGAAATCCAGAAAACGTCGGTGATGTTTTCCGCCAGCAGGCGGAACTTGCTTTCGCTCTCGACCAATTCCTGCATGTGGCGATTGAGCTCGAGGTGCGCCATGACCTGGCGGCTCAGAACGTGCAATGCCGATTTCTGCGCCGGCGTTAGTTTGCGCGGCTCGCGGTCCATCACGCAGAGTGTGCCCAGGACGAATCCTGACGGCGTGACCAGCGGTGCTCCCGCATAAAAGCGGATGCGCGGTTCGCCCGTGACGAGCGGATTTCCCGCGAAGCGTTCATCCCGGGAGAGATCCGGTACGATGAACAGACTGCGCTGATGCACCGCATGGCTGCAAACGGAGATATCGCGCGGCATTTCCGATTTCTTGATGCCGACCCTCGCCTTGAACCACTGCCGGTCCTCGTCGATGAAGCAGATCGTGGCCATCGGCGTATCGCAAATCTGTGCGGCCAGCGCGGTGATTTCATTCAGCGCCGATTCCGGCGGCGTATCGAGCACGCCATACTGCCGGAGCGCTTCCAGGCGTCGGGCCTCGTTGCGAGGTGGCTTTGCCGCGATCATGCTTCTGCTCGTTGACGGTTTGAGGTCTCGTTATAACATGGCTCCGCTGGGATGCGATCAGGTTATCAAGAAGACTACCAACCTATATGACAATCGGTTGTGTGGTGTGATTATTCACGATTGGGATAAAATTGTAATGTTTTCTTTAACGACTTGGCACATTTTGTGATTCATCTCGTCAAATATTCAGAGGCTGAACCATATGGATTTTTATTTGGGCTTTTCTTCAAAATAGAACAGCTGGGAAACTCGGCGATCATATGGGCGGCTCGCCAACGCGCATCGATCGCAATTTTTTGGCCGGAAAATTAGAGAGATAAGTAGAATCTCATTCCTCTCGGGCTACGAGGTATTAGGGTGTCTTATTTGGAGCAAGGCAGGATAAGCCTTGGTCAAGAATGGTGAAGGCAGATTCGTTTGGGGGCGACATATTCGTAGGATGAAAGAGACTAAGCCGCCCCTGCCGTCGCAGGACAAGCGATGGAAGATTATCGACGCGAAAATGCGCAAGCTTGGCTATAAACCACATGCGCTCATCGAGACCCTGCACGCCGTACAACAAGCGTTCGGCTTTCTAGAAGACGTGGCCCTGAAATGGGTGGCGAAGTCGCTACATGTACCGCCAAGTCGAGTCTACGGGGTCGCCACTTTTTATAATTTCTTCACCCTCAAGCCCCAAGGCGCGCATACCTGCGTGGTTTGCCTCGGGACAGCTTGTTACGTCAAAGGCGCGGCCAAGATTGTGGACGCCATCGGCGCTTTTGCCGGGATCAAATCGGGTGAAACAACGCCGGACAAGCAGCTCTCGTTGCTGTCGGCGCGTTGTATCGGCGCTTGCGGCATCGCGCCCACGGTTGTGTACGACGGCAATGTTGCCGGACGGCTGACGCCTGAACAGGCGGTCGAAAAATTGAAAGGATACCTGACTCATGCTGCTTGAAGAACTTCACGAACTTGCGGAAAAAGAAAAAGCCGGACGGAAACAAATCTGTGTGCGCTGCTGCATGTCGGCAGGCTGCATGTCGTCGCAGGCCGATGAGATCAAAAAGGTCATGGAAAAGGCGGTTGTGGACAACAACCTGACCGACAAAGTTGAAATCCGCCGCGTCGGATGCATGGGCTTCTGCGGGCAGGGACCGATGATCAGCATCGAATCGGAAGGGCTGCTTTACGAGAACGTCACGCCGGAAAGCGCGCCGTCGATCATCCAGGCCTTGGCCGGAGGAAAGACCGATGTGCAAAAAGGCGATCCGAATCATCCCTTTTTTGCCCGGCAAGAGTTGGTGGTGCGGGCCCAGGGCGGCCGCATCGATCCGGAACGAATTGAGGATTACATCGAGATTGGCGGTTACAGCGCCCTTCATCGGGTCGTGCATGAGCTTCAACCCGCGCAAGTGGTCGAGGCCATCACCCAAAGCGGCCTGCGTGGTCGCGGCGGTGCCGGTTTCCCGACGGGATTGAAGTGGGCCACCGTGGCCAAGTCGAAGGGCGAACGGAAGTACGTCGTTTGTAACGGCGACGAAGGCGATCCCGGTGCGTTCATGGACCGCAGCGTACTTGAGAGCGATCCGCATACGGTGCTCGAAGGCATGGCCATCGCCGGTTACGCCGTGGGCGCGACGCAGGGCTATCTTTACGTCCGCGCGGAATATCCGCTGGCGATCAGCCGTCTCCAGATCGCGATCAAGCAGGCCAAGCAAAAGGGCGTGCTGGGCGAAGGGGTATTTGAGTCGACGTTCAACTTCAACGTTGAGATTCGCATCGGCGCCGGCGCTTTTGTGTGCGGTGAGGAAACCGCGCTGATGGCTTCGATCGAAGGACGGCGCGGCCAGCCGAGGCCCCGGCCTCCGTTCCCGGCGGAAAAAGGTCTGTGGGGCTTCCCCACGCTGATCAACAACGTCGAGACGTTTGCCAATATCGTCCACATCATCACCCGGGGCGCAGCTTGGTACGCCAGCCTGGGCACGGCAAAGAGCAAGGGCACCAAGGTCTTCGCGCTGACCGGTTCGATTCGCAATAACGGTCTGATCGAAGTCCCGATGGGCATCACCATCCGCGACATCGTGGAAGGCCTCGGCGGCGGCGCTCCCGAGGGGAAACAGATCAAGGCGGTGCAGACGGGCGGCCCTTCGGGCGGATGTATCCCGGCCTCGCTGTTTGATACGCCCGTCGATTACGACTCGCTGATGAAGGTCGGTTCCATCATGGGCTCCGGCGGCATGGTCGTCATGGATAACAGCACGAACATGGTCGATGTCGCCCGTTTCTACATGCAGTTCTGCATGGAGGAATCGTGCGGCAAGTGCATTCCCTGCCGGGTCGGGACGCTGCAGATGTACAACCTGCTGGACAAGATTCTGAAACGCCAGGGAACGATGAAGGACCTCGAGCTGCTGGAAGAGCTTTGTGACATGGTGAAAAACACCAGCCTGTGCGGGCTCGGCCAGACGGCGCCGAATCCGGTCATCAGCACGCTGCGTTATTTCCGCAACGAATACCTGGAGCTGCTGCAACCCGACGAAGGCGAACCGGCGGCGCTCAATGGAAATGGCAAGACGGCGGAGGCCGCGGCGACCCGCTAATCACACGAGAAATTTATGGCTGTAAAAACACTGACAATCGACGGCAAAGCCGTTAGCGCCGAAGAAAACGAGACGATCCTCCAGGTGGCGACGGACGCCGGGATCAAGATTCCAACGCTTTGCCACCTGGAAGGGCTGGGCGAAGTGGGCGCCTGCCGCCTCTGCATCGTGGAGGTCGCGGGCACGAACAAACTGCTGCCGGCCTGCGTGACGAAAGTCGCGGAGGGCATGGAGGTCACAACCCAGAGCGAAAGGTTGCGCAAGTACCGGCTGATGACGCTGGAGCTGCTCTTCGCGGAGCGCAACCACGTCTGCGCGGTTTGCGTCGCGAACGGTCACTGCGACCTGCAGACCCTGGCCGAGGAAAGCGGCATGATGCACGTCCGTTTCCCCTACCAGTATCCGAACGTCACGGTCGACGCTTCGCACGACTGGTTCGTGCTGGACCACAATCGCTGCGTGCTTTGCACGCGTTGCGTGCGGGTCTGCGACGAGGTGGAAGGCGCGCACGTCTGGGACGTGATGGGACGCGGCGCCACGTCGCGGGTCATCACCGACCTGAACGAGCCGTGGGGCGATTCTGAAACATGCACAAATTGCAGCAAATGCGTCCAGGTGTGTCCCACCGGCGCGCTGTCGAGCAAGGGGAAGTCGGTCGCCGAGATGGTCAAGCGGCGCGATTTTCTCCCTTATCTCACTCAAATGCGGGAGGAAAAACCATGAGTAAAGTACGGTTGGCTACGGTCTGGATGGATGGATGTTCCGGTTGTCACATGTCGCTGTTGGACATGGACGAGCGGCTCATCGAAATCGTTAAATATGTGGACATCGTTTACAGCCCCCTGGTCGACACCAAGGAATTTCCTGAAAATGTCGACGTGGTGCTGATCGAAGGAGCGGTGAGCAGCGAAGAGGATGTGGAGAAAATCTACAAAATCCGCCACCGGTCGAAAATCCTGGTCGCACTCGGGGACTGCGCGGTGACGTCGAACGTGCCGAGCATGAGAAACCGCTTCAAGGTGGAAGAGGTCATGCATCGCGCCTACTTCGAGAACGCGGCGGTCAATCAACAAATCCCGAATCAGGTCATTCCGAAATTAATGCCCCACTCACGGCCGGTGCATGAGTTCGTGAAGGTGGATGTTTTCGTGCCCGGCTGTCCGCCGGAAGCCGATACCATTCACTTTGTTTTGACGGAGCTGGTTGCCGGACGAATGCCCGATTTGGCGGGCAAAACTCACTTTGGAGCTTAATATACTATGGCTAGACAAATTCTTATCGACCCGGTGACCCGCATTGAAGGGCACTCGAAAATCACCATCCAACTGGATGACGCCGGGGAAGTTCAGGACGCGCAGTTTCACGTCACGCAGTTTCGCGGTTTTGAAAAATTCTGCGAAGGCCGGCCCTTTAGCGAAATGCCGGCCCTGACGGGACGGACCTGCGGCATCTGCCCGGTCAGTCACCTGATCGCCTCGGCAAAAGCGTGCGACGCCCTGCTGGCCGTCGAGATTCCGCCGACCGCGGCCAATCTTCGCCGGATCATGAACCTCGCCCAGATCGTGCAGTCGCACGCGCTGAGCTTTTTCCATCTCTCGTCGCCCGACCTGCTCTTCGGCATGGATGCGCATCCCGACAAGCGGAATATCGTCGGCGTGATGGAGCTGCGCCCGAGCCTCGCGGCCGACGGCATCGCGCTGCGGAAATTCGGCCAGGAAATCATCGCGTTGCTGGGGAGCAAGCGCATTCACCCGGGCTGGGTCGTTCCGGGCGGAGTCAGCGCCCCGCTGGAAGTGGAGCAACGGGACAAGATGCTCAAGATGATCCCCGACGCGCTGGCCATCGCCCAGCGGACCGTGAACTGGTTCAAGGACGTCCTGGAACAGTTCCGCGACGAGATTCGCACCTTCGGAAATTTCCCCAGCATGTTCATGGCCCTGGTTACACCGCAGGGCCCCGGCGAACACAACGCCATGCTCGATCACTACGACGGCAAGCTGCGGTTCGTGGATGCTTCCGGCAACGTCGTGGCGGACCAGATCGATCCGGCCAAGTATAACGACTATATCGCCGAAGCGGTGGAGTCGTTCACCTACCTGAAGTCGCCTTACTACAAGTCGCTGGGTTATCCGGACGGCATTTACCGCGTCGGCCCCCTGGCCCGGCTTAACGTCATCGACCGCTGCGGAACGCCGCTGGCGGACAAGGAATGGACGGAATTTCGTGCGCTTCGCCGCGGGGTGATCCTCAGTTCCTTCCACCAGCATTACGCCCGCCTGGTCGAACTGATCTATGGCATCGAGCGCATTGAACAATTGCTCCTCGACCCGAACATTCTCGATACAAATGTCCGGGCCATCGCCAAGCCGAGCCGCTCCGAGGGAATCGGCGTTTCCGAAGCGCCTCGCGGTACGCTGATGCACCACTACAAGATCGACAAAAACGGTCTGATTACGTGGGTCAACATGATCATCGCCACCGGCCACAACAACCTGGCCATGAACCAGAGCGTGAAACAGGTTGCGCAGCACTTCGTCAAGGCAGACAAGCTGCAGGAGGGTATGCTCAATCGCGTCGAGGCGGTCATCCGCTCGTACGATCCCTGCCTGAGCTGTTCGACCCATGCGGTCGGCCGGATGCCGCTGCACGTTCAGTTGCTCGCGCCGGAAGGCAAGGTATTGGACGAAATCAGACGATAAAGAAAGCCAACTCACTATGAAAAAAGGACACCGACTCATTATTGGATATGGCAGCCCGCTTCGCGGGGATGATGGCCTTGGCTGGGCAGTAGCCGGGCAACTCGCCGCCCATATCCCGGATGAGTCGGTGGAGATCAGGGTCGTGCATCAATTGACGCCCGAACTGGTCGAACCTATCAGCGAAGCGGAGTTGGTTATATTTGTGGACGCCTCCCGCGAGGGTCCGGTTGGAAAGTGGAGCTGCGTGGAAGTGGAGCCGGAAACAGGGCCGTCCGCGCCGCTCGAACATCAATTTGGGGCGGGCAAGCTGCTTGGTTATGCGCGCAAGGTTTTCAATGCATGCCCCCGCGCCTTGCTCGTTTCGGTGACGGGCGAATCCTTTGCCTGTTGCGAAGAGTTGTCGGAAACGGTCGAGAAAGTCATCCCGCAAGTGGTGCGGTTCATTTGTGCTCAAGTGGCCGCCCCGATTCCGGTTTCAGCGTAGACCTTTGATTTGACCCTTGACTTCGCGGCGGTGCGGAGCTTGGCCGAAAGGGAGCCAAAAAATGCCCAGTCTTGGGCAACCAATGGGAAGCGCGCCGACGCTCTGGCTGTTAGGCTGTTCTCACAAAAGGACATATGATGCCATCAACAGAAACACAACCTCCCGTCAACCCGACGCCCGCCCCTCTCAATGGAAACTCAAATTTAAAGCCCCAGAAGACTCGTTTTAAGACGCTAGACGCCAACGAAGCGGTCGCACGGATCGCGTATAACCTGAGCGAAGTCATCGCGATTTACCCCATCACCCCCTCGTCGCCGATGGGCGAATGGGCCGATGCCTGGGCCTCCGCCGCCAAGAAAAATTTGTGGAAGACCATTCCCTCCATCATCGAACTACAGAGCGAAGGCGGCGCCGCCGGAACGATTCACGGCGCACTGCAAACGGGCGCGTTGAGCACGACGTTCACGGCCTCCCAGGGCTTGCTGTTGATGATCCCCAACATGTACAAGATCGCCGGTGAATTGACTCCGGTCGTTTTCCACGTCACGGCACGGTCATTGGCCGCCCAGGGACTTTCCATTTTCGGCGACCACGCCGACGTCATGGCGGCACGCGCCACGGGTTGGGCGATGCTCGCTTCCGCCTCGGTGCAGGAAGCGCAGGATCTCGCACTGATCAGCCACGCTGCCACATTGGATACGCGGATACCTTTTCTCCATTTCTTTGACGGATTCCGCACGTCGCATGAAGTCGGCAAGATCGAGCTTCTGGCCGATGAAGTCCTGGCCCAGATGATCGATGAAGACAAGATTCTCGCGCATCGCGCGCGGGCGCTCTCTCCCGACCATCCGGTCCTGCGCGGAACGGCGCAAAACCCCGATGTCTATTTCCAGGGACGCGAGACCGTTAATCCCTTTTACGATGCGTGCCCGCAGGCGGTGCAGCAGGCGATGGACAAGTTCGCCAAGCTGACCGGGCGGCAGTACCACCTGTTCGATTATCACGGCGCTCCCGATGCGACGCGGGTCATCGTGCTCATGGGTTCGGGATGCGAAGCCGTCCACGAGACCGTCGATTATCTGAATGCGCGCGGCGAAAAGCTGGGTGTGCTGAAAGTCCGCCTGTACCGTCCTTTCAACGCCCGCTGTTTCCTCGAGGCGCTGCCTGCGTCGGTCAAATCACTGGCGGTGCTGGATCGCACGAAGGAGCCGGGCGCCGGTGGCGATCCGCTCTATCTCGATTGCATCCATGCGCTGTACGAAATGGGCCGGACGGGTATCAAGGTGATCGCAGGCCGGTACGGTTTGTCTTCGAAGGAATTTACGCCGGCGATGATCAAGGCGATTTATGAAAACCTCGCCCAGCCGGCGCCCAAGGATCATTTCACCATCGGCATCAATGACGATGTGAGTCATACCAGCCTCGATTACGATCCCTCCTTCTCGAGCGAACCGAACGACGTCGTCCGCGCCGTCTTTTACGGTCTCGGTTCCGACGGCACGGTCGGCGCCAACAAGGAATCGATCAAGATCATCGGGGAAAACACGGAGAACTACGCGCAGGGCTATTTCGTCTACGACTCCAAGAAGTCGGGCTCGACGACGATTTCCCATCTCCGTTTCGGTCCGCGTCTGATCCGTTCGACTTATCTCATCACCAAGGCGAGCTTTGTCGCCTGTCACTTGCCCGGATTTCTGGACCGCTACGATATCCTCAAGGAACTAACCGACGGCGGTACGTTCCTGCTCAACACGCCGTATGGTCCGGACAAAGTCTGGGACAGCCTGCCGGAACTGGCGCAGCGCCAGCTCATCGCCAAGCATGCCCGTTTCTTTGTCATCGACGCGACGAAGGTCGCCCGCGATTGCGGCATGGGCTCACGCACGAATACCATCATGCAGGCCTGCTTCTTCGCCGTTTCGGGCGTGTTGCCAGCCGACCAGGCCATGGAGGCCATCCGCAATTCGATCCGCACCACCTACAAGAAAAAGGGTGAGGAAATTGTGCAGAAGAACCTCGTCGCCGTGGAAAACACGATCGCGAATCTTCACGAAGTCACCGTCCCCGCCAAAGTGACCAGTACAAAAGAATTGTTGCCCGCGATGGCGCCGCAGGCGCCGGAGTTCGTCCGCAATGTGCTCGGTAAAATGCTGGGCGCATGTGGCGATGAGCTGCCGGTGAGTGCGATGCCCGTGGATGGGACCTATCCCACCGGCACGGCGCAGTGGGAGAAGAGAAACCTCGCGCTGGAGGTCCCGGTGTGGGACCCGAATGTTTGCATCCAGTGCGGCAAATGCGTCATGGTCTGCCCGCACGCGGTCATTCGCAGCAAGGTTTACGAACCGGCGCTGCTGGAAAAGGCGCCCGAGGGCTTCAAGTCGAACCAGGCGCGCCTGCCCGACTGGAAGCAGCTCAAGTACACCCTGCAAGTCTCCGGCGATGATTGCACGGGTTGCGCGCTCTGCGTCGATGTTTGCCCGGCCCGGAACAAATCCGAAGCGAAGCTCAAGGCGATCAACATGCAGCCGTATGCGCCCTTGCGCGAGAAGGAGACCGCCAACTGGGACTTCTTCCTCGGTATTCCCGACCGGGACCGCCGGCACATCACGCACGGCAGCGTCCGCGAGATGCAGGTCGAACGGCCCTTGTTCGAGTTCTCCGGGGCATGCGCCGGTTGCGGCGAAACGCCGTACGTCAAGCTCCTCACGCAATTGTTCGGTGACCGCCTGATCATCGCGAACGCCACCGGTTGTTCCTCGATCTACGGGGGCAATCTTCCCACCACGCCTTATGCGCAGAACGCCGACGGCCGCGGGCCGGCCTGGGCGAATTCGCTCTTCGAAGACAACGCCGAGTTCGGCCTGGGCTTCCGCGTTTCGCTCGACAAGCAGCGCGAATTTGCCGGTGAACTGGTACAGCAAATGGCCGGTCAGGTCGGCGGTGAACTCGCCGCGCAAATCCTCAGCGCAAACCAACTCGACGAGGCCGGCATCTATGACCAGCGCGCGCGGGTGGCGGAATTAAAAACCAAGCTCAAGACCATCCAAAACGTCGAAGCTCGACGGTTGGAGGCGTTGGCCGATACCCTCGTGCGCAAGAGCGTCTGGATCCTGGGCGGCGACGGCTGGGGTTACGACATCGGCTACGGCGGTCTCGACCACGTGCTGGCCAGCGGACGCAACGTGAAGGTGCTGCTCCTCGACACGGAAGTTTATTCCAACACCGGCGGGCAATGCTCAAAGTCGACACCTCGCGGCGCGGTGGCCAAGTACGCCACGGCGGGCAAGCGCGCCCCGAAGAAGGACCTCGGCATGATCGCGATGGGCTACGGGACGATTTACGTCGCCTCGGTTGCCCTGGGCGCGAAGGACGAGCATACGCTCAAGGCGTTCGTGGAGGCGGAGGCCTATGACGGCCCGTCCCTCATCATCGCTTACAGTCACTGCATCGCCCACGGCATCAACATGGCCAACGGCCTGCATGACCAGAAGGCGGCCGTCCAATCCGCGCAGTGGCTGCTCTACCGGTTCAATCCGGATCGGGCTGCCGCTGGCGAGAACCCGCTGCAGCTCGATTCCCCGGCGCCGAGCATTAAGGTCGCCGACTTCTACAAGATGGAAAATCGCTTCCGGTTGCTCACCCAGACGAAACCGGACGAAGCAGGCCGAATTTTTGAGCAGGCCCAGGTCGATGTCGACAATCGCCGGCATCGCTATGAGTACCTGGCCGCGCGTAATGGTAAAACCACCAACGGAGCCAACTAATGAATCTATCCACCACCTATCTGGGGCTGAACCTGCGTTCGCCCCTCGTGCCCTCAGCATCGCCTCTCACGGGGAATCTGGACAACATCCGTAAACTGGAGGACGCCGGGGCGGGAGCGATCGTCCTCCCGTCGCTCTTCGAGGAACAGGTCCGGCTCGAGCAATACATCCTCGATCACGACCTTACCCAGGGCGCGGACAGCTATGCCGAAGCGCTTAGTTATTTTCCGGGTTGGCCGGAATTTAGAATGGCGCCCGACACGTATCTCGAACTGGTCGCCAAGGCCAAGGCCGCGGTGAAAATCCCCGTCATCGCCAGCTTCAACTGTTCATCCGACAGCGGATGGACGGCGTACGCGCGCAAGATGCAGGATGCCGGCGCGGACGCGCTCGAACTCAACATCTACACGGTCCCGACCAACTTTGATAACAGCTCGAACGATATCGAGCAGGGCGAGCTTGCCATCCTGAAGGCGGTCAAATCGGTCGTATCCGTTCCTGTCGCCGTCAAGCTCAGTCCGTTTTTCACGAACTTTGCCCGGACGGCGCGTCAATTTGATGAAAGCAAGGCCGATGGCCTCGTCCTCTTCAACCGCTTTTATCAACCCGACATCGACCTCGAGAACATGGAGGTCACTCCGCATATCCTCCTCAGCACGCCGATGGCCATGCGCCTGCCGCTCACATGGGTTGCGATCCTGTTCCGCAATATCAAAGCCAGCCTGGCGGCGACCAGCGGAATTCATCGCGGCACCGATGCGATCAAGATGCTGATGGCCGGCGCCGACGTCACCATGCTCTGCTCGATCCTGCTCCGGCGCGGCGTCGAACATTTGCGCGTGATCGAGAGCGAAATGGTGAGTTGGATGGAGGATCACGAATACAACTCGGTTCAGCAACTCAAGGGTTGTTTGAGCCGGAAGAATTGCCCCGATCCTGCCGCGTTCGAGCGGGCCCTGTATGTGCAGGCGCTCTCAAACTACGCGGACCTGGAAGACTCCCTCAAACGCTAAAAACCGGAGAGAAAGCACCCATACAAGCTCTTGATCTGCATTATGCGCAGAACAACGAAGTCAAGCGTCTCAAGTGGCAGCCTGCTGGCACAGATCGAATTCTGTGCCAGTGCTTTAATCCCAAGCCGGAGAGCTTTTTGCGAGATCGATAGCCAATCTGGAGGAACAAGGTGTTGCCTGTGCGCGCTATAAATCTTGCGAAAAAAGATTACGCTCAGGCCAAGATAGTGCATGATCTGGCCAAGAGATGTGGAGTAAGGGAGACATAGCTCGCCTAGCTTGCGATAAGACAAGTTTACCTTGGAGAGACGAAACCACAGCTTATGACGAGTCAAAAACCCGCCTCCCTTTGTTATCGCTGGCTCTCAGCCATCCATTGGTTTTTTTCACCCATGCATTGTCGGTTGGATCGCCGGCTCGTCCTTTGTCCCATCGTTAAGAAAAACCGTTAAGTAGGATATTTCGCCATGCAAATCTTTATCCCCCAGGAAGCCAACCCGAAAGAAACCCGCGTCGCTGCCGTGCCCGCCGCCGTCGCAAAATTGGTTAAATTAGGCGCCGTGGTTCAGATCGAGGCAGGCTTGGGCCAGTCCATCAACTTTCCCGACGACGACTACACTGCGGCAGGAGCAACCGTGGTGACTGATCACAAAGCGGGTCTGGCTGCTGCGGACATTGTCATGCGTCTGGGCAAGCCGTCTCCGGAGGAGATCAAGGGCCTGAAGCCGGGCTGCATCCACATCAGTCATCTTGATCCCTTTAACGAAGCGCCCCTGTTGCAGGAACTGGCCGCCGCCAAGGTCAGCGCCATTTCGATGGAGATGATTCCGCGCACGACTTTCTGCCAGGCGATGGATGCGCTCTCCTCGCAGGCCAATCTGGCCGGATACATGGCCGTCATCCTGGCCGCGGCCCATTCCAGCAAGATTTTCCCCATGATGACCACCGCGGCGGGAACGATCCTGCCCTCCAAGATTTTCATCATCGGGGTCGGCGTCGCGGGCTTGCAGGCCATCGCCACCGCGAAACGGCTTGGCGCGAAAGTCACCGCCTACGACACGCGGCCCGTGGTCGAGGAGCAGGTGAAGTCGCTCGGCGCACAATTTCTCAAGATCGACGTGGGCGAAACCGGCCAGACCAAGGAAGGTTACGCAAAAGCGCTGACCGCAGAGCAAATCCAGAAGCAGCGCGACGCGATGAAGAAAACCTGCGCCGAGTCCGACGTGGTCATCACTGCCGCGCAAGTGTTTGGCCGCCGCGCGCCGATTTTGGTGACGGCGGAAATGCTCGACGCCATGCGTCCCGGAAGCGCGGTCGTCGACCTCGCCGTTGACACTGGCGGCAATGTTGAAGGCGTCGTCCGCGACGAAGTCATCGTCCGCAAAGGCGTGAAAATCGTCGGTCGCGGGAACCTGCCCGGACGGGTGCCGCTGCACGCGAGCCAGGTCTACGCGGCCAACCTCGTCGCCCTGGTGGACGCTTTCTGGGACAAAAAGGAGAAGACCTTCACCCTCGACCCCAACAACGAAATCATGAAGAGCTGCCTGGTCACCCATGGCGGAAAGATCGTCAACGAAAAACTCATCGCCAAGGCGAGCTGAAAACTTATGGATCCCAACACCCCCAACATCATATTCATCTTCGTCCTGGCTATTTTCGTCGGGATTGAGGTCATCTCAAAAGTGCCGTCCATGCTGCACACGCCGCTGATGTCAGGCACGAACGCGATTCACGGCATCATTTTATTCGGCGGCATTTTGGTGCTGGCCGACGCGGTTACCACGCTCGAGATCACGCTCGGGTTTGTTGCGGTGGTCTTTGGATCCGCCAACGTTTTCGGCGGATTCATGGTCACTGACCGGATGCTGCAAATGTTCAAAAAGGCGAAGGCGAAGAAATGAACCCCATCTACTCTTACGTCATTATCGGCGTCTCGGCCTTCTTCATCGTCGGCATCAAGCTGCTGTCGTCGCCGAAGACCGCGCGCGTCGGCAACCTGGTTGCGGCCGTTGGCATGTTCATTGCCGCGGTGACCCTGTGCAAACCGACGGGCGATTACGTTTGGTCGCAGCCTTGGACCATCAACTACACCCTCATCGTCATCGGCACGATCATCGGGTTGATCATCGGCGCGTTCGGCGCTTATTCGGTGAAGATGACCTCCATGCCGCAGATGGTGGCGCTCTTCAACGGCGTCGGCGGCGGCGCGGCGGCACTGGTCGCGGGGCTGGAGTTCAACAAGCCGAACGGATCGATCTCGACGTTCCTGATCATCTCGATGCTCTTCGCGACGCTCATCGGTTCGCTCTCCTTTTCCGGCAGCATCATCGCGTTCCTGAAACTGGAGGGCAAATTTGAAAAGCCCTACACGTTTCCGGGCCAGAACATCCTCAACGGCCTCATCCTGCTCGTCATTCTCGGTTTGATCGGCTGGCTCGCCTTCACCCCGTCGGGCGACACCACCATCCTGGCCTTCATCGTCCTGTTTGTGCTCGCGCTGATCTTTGGCGTGGCGATGGTCATGCCCATCGGCGGCGCGGACATGCCGGTCGTCATCTCGCTCCTGAATTCCTTCACCGGTCTCGCGGTCGCGGCGGACGGATTTGCGACCAACGACCTGGCCATGGTCGTCGCGGGCACGCTCGTCGGCTCCTCCGGCACGCTGCTCACGCTGCTCATGTGCAACGCGATGAACCGGCCGGTTTCGAATGTCCTGTTCGGCGCCTTTGGTGCCGGCGGCGGCGCGGGTGCAGGCGCGGCGGGCGATCTCGCGGGCAAAGCGGTCAAGCCCATCCAGGCGGATGAGGTGGCGTTGTTGCTCGCCTACGCGCAGCAGGTCGTCATCGTGCCCGGTTACGGCATGGCCGTGGCGCAGGCGCAGCATCAGGTGCAGGAACTTTCCGAGGAACTCGGCAGCCGCGGCGTGGAAGTGCGCTTCGCGATTCATCCGGTCGCGGGCCGTATGCCGGGCCACATGAACGTGCTCCTGGCCGAGGCGAATGTTCCCTACGACCAGCTTTGCGAAATGGAAGCGATCAATCCGACGATGAGCCGCGTGGACGTGTGCCTCGTCATCGGCGCGAACGACGTGGTGAATCCCGCTGCGCACGAGGACAAGACCAGCCCGATTTATGGGATGCCGATCATCAACGCCGACCAGGCCAAGACCGTCATCGTGATGAAACGCTCCATGGCCGCCGGTTTCGCCGGCATCGAAAACCTGCTCTTTTACCGGGACAACACGCGGATGCTTTTCGGCGATGCCAAGGCGTCGTTGAATGCCCTCGTCGCGCAAGTCAAAGCTCAATAACGAGGGTATATGGGAATGGGTCTATACAACTTGTAGGTCCCATTCGCGTCAGTCATAAGTGCTTCTTATAGCTCGATTCGATTCATTGACAAATGATGGTGCAAAGGATGTAATCACTATTTTCCCGTGAGTACTACAAACCTGTCAGTTGAGCCGGCGACCACACCAAACCCCGCAGCAAGCCGAGCGGACCTGCGACCTCAACACATCAATGATGCGGTGATCCGCCTCGCCGGAAACTCGCAGGACGGCATCCAGAGCGCTGGCGCTTTGCTGGCGCGACTCGCGGGCCGCAGCGCCCAAGAGGTCATGACCTACATGACCATCCCCTCTACTATTTCCGGCGGGCCATCTATTTTCCAGGTGCGCATGGGCACCGGCGAAGTGCTCTCCGCGGGCGATGAAGCCGATTTTCTCGTCGCGTTTTACCAGCACAGCTACGACGACCACATTAATTTTCTAAAAGAAGGTGGCGTGCTCCTTTACGATTCGGACCACGTTCAGCCGAATCTCGATGACAAGCGCTTCGTCTATATCGGCATCCCGATCACGGGCCTCACCGTCGAGGCGCTCGGCGGCACGGCCAAGGACAAGGGCAAAAACGTGTTCGTCCTCGGCCTGCTCACCAAGATTTTTGACCTGAATGTCGAGAAGCTCAAACGCCTAATTACAGAAAAATTCGGCGGCAAGGACGAAAGCATTCTCAACACGGCGCTCATGGCTTTTCAGTCCGGCTACGCTTACCCGGTCGGCAACGTGCTTGCCACCCGTTACCAGTTCGAGGTCGGCCCGCCGGAGGGCGGCGTCGCGCAGGTGACGATGGACGGCAACCAGGCGCTCGCCTACGGGTTGATCGCGGGCGGCGTCCGCTACGGCGCGGCTTATCCCATCACGCCGTGGTCCACCATCATGGAAATTTTGCGCAGCGAATTTCCCAAATACGGCGGCCTTTTCGTGCAGTGCGAGGATGAGCTCGGCGCGGTATCGATGGCGCTCGGTTTTTCCTACGGCGGCCATCTCGCGATCACCGGCAGCGCGGGCCCGGGCATTTCGCTCAAGACCGAGGCGATCGGCTGGGCGTCCATGGCCGAGATTCCGCTGATCATCGTCAACGTCCAGCGTGGCGGCCCGAGCACGGGCTTGCCGACCAACGTGGAGCAGAGCGATCTCAACCAGGCGATTTTCGGCGGTCACGGTGACAGCCCGCGCGTGGTACTCGCCCCGTCGACGGTCGAGGATTGCTTTTACGTCGCGATCGAGGCTGCGCGGATTGCGCGCAAATACAGCACGCCGGTTTTCATCCTGAGCGATGCCTCGCTGGCCACGCGCATCCAGGCTTTCGATGAGCCGGACCTGAAGAGCCTGATGGTCGATCCCAAGCTTGATCTCACGCCGCGCCCAGCCGGTTTTGTTCCCTATCCGCGAAACGGCATCACCCAGCACGCCCCGCCCGGAACGCGGATGCTCGACGGGAAATACCCGGTTGTCACCGGCCTCGAGCACGACGAGATGGGCCATCCCACCGGCAGCCCGGCCCTGCACGCCGAGATGACGGCGCGACGCCGCAGCAAGCTCCAGCAGCTCGCGGCGGAAATCCCGCTGCCGGAAGTCTACGGCGACCAGGAAGGCGAAGCACTGCTCGTCGGCTGGGGTTCTAGCTACGGCCCGATCCACGAAGCGGTGAAGATCGCGGACGAACGGGGCGAGAGCATGGGCGCGCTGCACTTGCGGCATTTGAATCCGCTGCCGAATGGCCTGGAGAAGATTTTTGCGCGGTACAAGCGCATCATTGTGGCGGAGATGAACGACGAGGGCCTCTACGGCTACGGCCAGCTGGCAACCGTGCTGCGGGCGCGCTATTGCGACCCGAAAATCCGCAGCCTCACGAAGACCGACGGCCTGACTTTCCGCGTCAAGGAAATCATCGAAGGAGTATTGAAATGAGCGTCACCGATTCCGCCCCGTCCACGTCCCCCGCGCCCCCCAAGCTGACCAAGAAGGAGCTCTCCGCCGACCACCCGACCTGGTGTCCCGGCTGCGGCGACTTCGCCGTGCTCGCCGCGTTTTACAAGATGCTCGAGCGGCGCCAGCTCCCGCAGGAAAGCATCGTGACGCTCGCCGGCATCGGCTGCTCGTCCCGCTTCCCCTATTTCGTGAACACCCACGGCGGCCACTTCATCCACGGTCGCGCGGTGCCGCTGGCCTCGGGCGTGAGCCTCTCGCGACCCGACCTGCATGTGTTCCTGTTCGGCGGCGACGGCGACGCCTTCTCCATCGGCGGCAATCACCTCGAGCACGGCGCGCGCAAGAACATCAATCTCACTTACGTCATCATGGACAATTTCGTCTATGGCCTGACCAAAAAGCAAACCTCGCCCACCTCGCCGCTCGGCTTCAAATCGAAGACCGATCCCACCGGCGCGATCGACCAGCCGGTCAACCCGATCAAGAAATTGCTCGCCGCCGGGGCGACCTTTATTGCCCGCACCCACGCCGCGCAGATCAACCACATGATCCAGATGATGGAGCGGGCCTTGGACCACGACGGCTTTTCGGTGGTGGAATGCCTCTCCGAGTGCGTCGAGTTTTTCCCGGGCGCGTTCGATCCCGGCAATCCGCGCAAGGGCGGCGAGTTCAAACTGATCGAGGAGAAAAAGTGGGACGGTACGCCCGAGGACGAGCAGCGTCACGACGTCACGGACGAAATCGCGGCCTACAAGCTCGCCAATCTTCCCTTCCCCGGCCAGTTCGGCGTTTTCTATGAAAGCGACCGCCCGACAAAAAATGCGCTCGAGAAAAAGTGGAGTGACGGAGTCCGCGCCAAGCTCGGCGAAGCCAGCGACCTCGATATCCTGCAAAAGACCTTCGACCGGATGAAATAGAGAACCCCGCCGCAAGCGGCGGGTATCGATCCTTACTGCCCTCCGCAGGAGTGAGCCGCCGCGCGTCACCGAAGTGCGGCGCATTTTATTGGATTCGTAAATTTCTGCTGACAACAGGAAGCTGGATGCCAGCATCTTTCCACGGAGCAGCGCAACACGAGTCGTAGCTCCCTGGTCAACGCATGATCTCATTGCTGCCTTCTTTTCCCGCGCCCCCCGTTTTCGCATCGCTGGTCAATCTCGGCACGGCCGACTTCCTCGTCATCGGCGTCTATTTTATTTTTGTTCTCGGCATCGGTTTCTACCTGAAACACTTCGCCGACACGGGTGAGGAATTCTTCCTGGCCGGTCGCGAGATGACGGCTTGGATCGCCGGCCTCGCCTTCATCTCGGCCAATCTCGGCGCGCTCGAATTGCTCGGCTGGGCCGGCAACACCTATGAGTACGGCATCATGGCCGCGCACTGGTATTGGATCGGGGCGATACCGGCCATGCTCTTTCTCGGCCTCGTCATGATGCCGTTTTACTACATCAGCAAGACCCACTCGGTGCCGGGCTACCTGCTGCTGCGGTACGGGCCGGCCTCGCGCTCGCTGGCGGCGATCACCTTCGGCGTCATGACCGTGCTGATGAGCGGCATCAACATGTTCGCCATGGCCAAGGTCATGCAGGTCGTCCTCGGCTGGGACATCGGTTTCAGCATCTGCATTTCCGCGCTGACGGTCGGACTGTACGTCGCGCTCGGCGGACTGCTCTCGGCCATCTTCAACGAGGTGCTTCAGTTCATGCTCATCTGGTTCGGCGCCATTCTCATTCCCGTTTTGGGCCTGGTCGAGACCGGCGGCTGGAGCGGCATGGTCGCGCGCATCAAGGAAAACATTCCGCGTATTCATCCCGAGAATCCGAATCTCGATTACACTCACATGTGGCGGGTCATGGCCCACTCCAGCGACAACGCCATGGGCATGCACTGGACCGGCATCGTCTTCGGCCTCGGTGCCGTTCTCGCCATGGGTTACTGGACGACCGACTTTCTTGTCGTGCAGCGCGTGCTGACGGCGAAGGACCTGCGCGCCGCGAAGATGGCCCCGATCATCGGCGCGGCCTTCAAGATGTTCGTGCCCTTCATCGTCATTTTGCCCGGACTCCTCGGGCTGGCCGTGCTGCCCGAAACGCTTTATCCCGAAAACCAGATCGGTGCCGGCGGGCTGCATCCCGGCGCCCATACCTACAACGACGTGCTGCCGCTCATGCTCGCCCGCTATTGCGGACCGGGCGTTCTTGGTCTCGGCATTACCGCGCTCATCGCCGGATTCATGTCGGGAATGGCCGGCAATGTCACCGCTTTCTCCACCGTCTGGACCTACGACATCTACCGTCCCTTCAAGCCCAATGCGAGCGACGCGCACTACGTCGCCATGGGACGTTGGTCGACCGTCATCGGCATCGTGATCAGCATCGCCGCCGCCTATCTCGTGCAGCAATTTGCCAGCATCATGGATTATGTGCAGAGCTTGTTCAGCTTCTTCATCGCGCCGCTTTTCGGCACGGTGCTGCTCGGCATGTTGTGGAAGCGCACGACCAGCGCGGGCGGATTCTGGGGCCTGCTCGCAGGCATCGTCTCCTCGATCGCGATGTTCACCTGGGTCAAGTTCGATCACGACGTGGCGATTCAATATGTGGCCCTCTCCAAGGACGCCTCGGCCCAGGCGGAAAACATGTACTCGGCTCTCTGGTCCGGGATCATCTGCGTGGCCGTCACAGTGATCGTCAGTCTGCTCACGCGCCCGCGTCCGGATAGCGAACTCGTGGGGCTGGTCAGGTCCTGCACCGACATTCCGCCCGAAGGCGACTCTCCGCTGATCCAGCGTCCCGGTTTCTGGGCCGCCATCGTCATCACGGTCTGCTTCATCCTCAACCTCATCTTCTGGTAACCCATGAAAGAACATCATCTCTCCATCTGGTTCATCATCGGTGTTCAGCTCGTGATTATGGGCGTGATTATTCTCGCCGCCTCGATCTACGGCCTCTTCTTCCCGCCGGAAAATCCCGTGCTATTCGAGAACCTCCATCCCGGCATTTATGAGGGGATCGCTCTTTTGCTCCTCGGCCTGGTCTACGCGATCAAATTCCGGCCCGGCTCGGGCAAGGAATAACCATTTCCCTTTCCTGCTCGGAAAGACGGATGGAGGCCACGGCTTTAAGCTCCCCGGCTGCTTTACGGCAGAAGGCGAGTTATTAATTTCACTTGATTTTTAGGTGCGTGGCTCCGATCTATTGTTTGTGCACGGCAAACCGGCAGAACGCCCTTGGAACGTGACTGAGCCTCTGCCGACGGCCACGCGGCGCGCGGCTCCGGCCAAAGCTCCCATGTCCGAGGAAGAAAAGGCGCGGCTGCGGATTCTTGCCCTGTACGAGATTCTCGACACCCCGCCGGAAGAAGTTTTCGACGAAATCACCGACTTGGCGGCTCAGATCTGCGCCTGCCCGATGGCCGGCATCTCGATCACGGATGAAAACCGCCAATGGTTTAAGTCGCGGGTGGGAATCAGGCATGCGGAAGTTCCCAGGGATTTTGGCGCGCGCGCGAACAAGCCGCTGACGGTGGAGGATACGAAACACGACAAGCAACTGGCGGATAACCCGGTCGTCGCTGGTCTCAAGGTGCGCTTTTACGCGGGAATGCCATTGCTCAACAAAGAGGGCTTCGTGATGGGAACGCTGCTGGTGATGGACCGCAAGCCGCGGCGTCTCAGCGTGGAACAGGTGTTTGCGCTGGAAGCGCTGAGCCGGCAGATCGTCACGCTTCTGGAGTTGCGGCGAGCGTTGGCGGAGCGGAGCGTTGCGGAGACGGAAGTTATTCGACTCAACCAGGCGCTGGAACGCCGGGTCGAGGAGCGGACGGCTCAGCTGAAGGGCGCGTACGAGTCGCTCAAGGCTGAGATCGAGGACCGGGAACGGCTTCAGAACCAGATGTTGCAGATTCAGAAGATGGAGGCGGTAGGTCGGCTGGCCGGGGGGATTGCCCACGATTTCAATAACATCCTGCTGGTGATCAACGGCTATAGCGACATGCTGGTTTCGGGCGCGGTCGCGCCGGAATCCCAGCTCAATTTTCTTCAGGAAATCCAAAAGGCGGGCCGTCGCGGCGCTTCTCTCACCCGGCAACTGCTGACGTTCAGCCGTCGCCAGGTCATCGAACCGCGGGTCTTTAACCTGAACGATACGGTGGCCGGGATGAGCGGGATGTTCAAGCGCCTCATCGGCGAGAGCATCAAGCTGGTGGCGAAGAAGAATGAGATGGCGCACACCGTTCGTGCGGACGAAGGCCAGGTCGAGCAGGTGATCATGAATCTGGTCATCAATGCGTGCGACGCCATGCCGGAGGGCGGACGCCTCGAGCTGGAAACGTCCTATCGGGAAGTGGCGAGTCCCATTGCGTACGAAGGCGGCGAGATCGTGCCGATGCGTTATACGGTGCTGACCGTTCGCGATTCCGGCACGGGCATGACCCCGGAGGTGAAGGCCCGGATGTTCGAGCCCTTCTTTACCACCAAGCCCGAAGGGAAGGGGACGGGCCTCGGGCTGGCCACCTGCTTTGGAATCGTCCAGCAATCCGGCGGTCACATCACTTGCGACACGGCACCGGGACAAGGCACGACTTTTGAAGTTTACCTGCCCGCGCCCGAACTCAGTTCGACCGCGGCGGTCACGGGCAAATTGCCAACCGCGGCGGTGCGGGGCAAGGAGACGATCCTGCTGGTGGAGGACGATGATGCCGTGCGCAAGCTGGCGTGCCTGATGCTGGAAAGCTTCGGTTACCAGGTCATCGAAGCCCAGGACGGCACCGGGGCGCTGGCCCTGGTTCACACTCTCAGCCAGGTGCGGATCGATTTGCTGTTGAGCGATCTCAACATGCCGAACATGACGGGGCGGGAACTGGCGGAGCGGCTCTCTCTTCTCCGCCCCGGGATCAAGTGTATGCTGATGTCCGGCAACACGGATGACGGGCTGGTTTATCGGGGCGGCAAGGACCAAGCCACGCAATTTCTCCAGAAACCGTTCACACCGGAACAGCTTTCGAAGAGCGTGAGGGACGTCCTGGATCAGCCTTCAGCGAAGTAAAACTGGTGCGCGGTACAGGGTTCGAACCTGTGACCTCTACAGTGTCAGTGTAGCGCTCTACCACTAAGCTAACCGCGCATTCTCAGAGGCATAGCCTCGTATAACTCCGCATAACCTTGCAATTTACTACAGACTTTTGCTACACTCGGGGCCGATGAAAACACCAACGAGTAAGCCGAAGAGAGGGTCGATTGCACGGTCGGACAAGATGCGCGGTTTGTACCGGCGAGGCAAGATTTTTTGGTACACCAAAATGGTCGATGGCGCTCGCACCCAGATGAGCCTTGAAACGGATCGGTACGAAGATGCCGTTAAGAAGCTGTTGGAGATTCGCCAGAATCCCACGCTCGCCCCGGTGGACACCTTTGCCCATGAAGTCCGCAACTACATCCGCGTCCAGGAAGCAAGCGGGCGGCTGTCGCCCGGCCTCGCGCCTATCCGCGAAAAGACCTTGCTCAACTTTGGCGAGCAATACCGCA
>Ga0302319_10006588_pt1 | contig 23005 bp, 15 predicted proteins | sample Bog_T0_2_FD_203319 | JGI IMG/M metagenome (GOLD analysis project Ga0302319, IMG submission 203319) | Peat permafrost microbial communities from Stordalen Mire near Abisko, Sweden - Bog_T0_2 | ecosystem: Environmental > Terrestrial > Soil > Wetlands > Peat | place: Sweden: Abisko, Stordalen Mire...
TCGCCGACTGGTGGAAGAATTTCCGCGATCACGAACTGGATTCGCTGATTTCGCGCGCGGCTCAATCCAACCTCGATTTGAAAATCGCCCAGTCGCGCGTGCGTGAGGCTCGCGCTGAATACGGCATCGCCGTTGGAAAATTGCTGCCGACGGTGGATGCTTCGGGTTCCTACGCGCGCCAGCGGGAAAGCCAGAGCCAACCGCTGGTTGGTCCCGGCGACCATCTGCCGTCGGGCATCCCGTTTGAAAATAACTTCTATCAATCCGGTTTCGACGCCTCATGGGAGATTGATGTTTTCGGCGGCAAACGCCGCGCCATGGAATCAGCCAAGGCTCAAGTCGCCGCCGCTGAATTCGGGCAGCGTGACGTCCTCATCACCTTGCTCGGCGAAGTCGCGCGCAATTACGTGGAAGCGCGCGGTTATCAGCGGCGATTGGAGATTGCCCGCGACAACATTCGCGCGCAGGAACAATCGCTGGCAATTGTTCAAAACCGTTTCACCAACGGCCTGACCAGCGACCTCGACGTGCAACAAGCCAGCACGGTTCTGGCCACCACACGGGCGAGCGTGCCTACGTTGGAAACGGCCATCCAGGCTTCCATTCACCGGCTCGGCGTTTTGCTCGGACAAACGCCCGAATCGCTGGAAACGGAATTGGCAGCCGTCGCGCCCATTCCCGCCGCGCCGCCGGTCGTGCCCGTCGGCCTGCCTTCGGAATTGCTCCTGCGCCGGCCCGACGTGGCGCAGGCCGAACGCCAATTGGCCGCCGCCACCGCCAACATCGGCGTGGCCAAGGCGGATTTGTTCCCAAAATTTTATCTCACTGGTGTCGCCGGATATGAAAGCGTGAGCGCCAGCGACTGGTTTGATGGCGGCAGCCGGTTCTGGTCGGTCGGTCCCACGGTGCAATGGAACATTTTTGACGCCGGCCGCATCCGCGCCAACATCAAAATTCAAAATGCGCGGCAGGAACAGGCCCTGGCGACTTATGAACAAACCGCGTTGAACGCATTTGAAGACGTGGAGAACTCACTGGTGGCTTACGCCAAGGAACAGGTGAGGCGCCGTTCGCTGGAGGACGCGGTCACGTCCAGCAAGGAATCCTTGCGCCTGGCGAATCAACTCTACGCCAACGGCCTGTCCAATTTCATCAACGTGCTGGACGCAGAGCGTTCATTGTATCAGGCGCAGGACGCGTTGGTCCAAAGCGACCGAACCGTTTCCACGGATGTTATCGCGCTTTACAAATCGCTCGGCGGCGGATGGGAAACGCCGGACCAGCAATCGCAGCTCGCGCAGGCAAAGACAACAAACTGATCTTCGAAGTATGAACCTCAATCGGAAAAGCGGGACCATGAACGACATCAAACGAATCGCCATCAACACCGGCGGCGGCGACGCGCCGGGACTGAATGCCGTCATCCATGCGGCCGTCCATGCCGCGCGCAATCACGATTGGGAAATCTTCGGCATCCGCGACGGATTCGATGGACTGCTCCATCCCGAAAACTATCCCGATCGCGGGCTGATAAAACTGACGCGCCCGCTCGTTCGCAACATCGCGCACCTTGGCGGCACAATTCTGGGCACGAGCAATTACGGCAATCCATTCAGGCTGCGCGTGCCGCAGCCGGATGGTTCTTTCAAGGAAATTGACCGCAGCGACGAACTGGTGCGCTCGTTCCGGGAACACCGGCTCGACGCGCTCATTTCCATCGGCGGCGACGGGTCGCTCACCATCGCGCGCGATCTGAACGAAAAGGGACTGCGCGTCATCGGCGTGCCCAAGACGATTGACAACGACCTTGAATCCACGATGACGACATTCGGTTTCGACAGTGCGGTGTCGTTTGCGACCGAGTGCATTGACCGCCTGCATTTCACCGCCGAATCGCACCGGCGGGTAATGGTGGTTGAAGTGATGGGCCGGTATGCGGGGTGGATTGCGCTGCATGCCGGCATCGCCGGCCGGGCGGATGCGATTCTGATCCCGGAAATCCCGTGCGACATTGCCAAAGTTGCCGCGCACATCAAACACAAGACAGCGAGCCGCGACCGGCAATACTCCATCGTCGTCGTAGCCGAGGGCGCGAAGCCGCTCGGCGGCGGGGTGAAATTGAAAGAAGCGGCAACTGCCGGGCACGTCGAACGGCTCGGTGGCGTGGGCGAGATCGTGGCCGGCCAGTTGCGGGAATTGACCGGCAAGGAAACGCGCGCGGTGGTGCTCGGGCATCTGTTGCGCGGCGGCCAGCCAACTTCGCTCGACCGCTCGCTGGGATTGGTCTTCGGCGCGGCGGCGGTGCGCGCCTTGGCTGAAGATCACGACGGCGTGATGGTCGCCGTCAACCCGCCGCGAATTGATTACGTTCCGCTGAAGGTGGCGACCGCGAAGCTCAAGCTCGTTGCCGCAGACGACTACGGCGTGATGACCGCGCGCACCCTGGACATTTCGTTTGGGGATGCTCCGGTGTCTTCCATCAGCACTGACGTTATGGGAAGGAGGGAAACGTGAATGACCTGTTTGCCCTGTATGTGGCTGAATTGTTTGTCATTGCCGCAATTTGGCACAACAAAACGGCGCGATCTGGAATGGAACGCGAAAGCGAAAGACCGGACCCGGCAGTCTTGTTCTCCCGTATGAGGACGTCAAAACAAAAAGCCAACGAACAGGATCAAAGCGCGCCAACCATCTATTCCCCTCAACCGCCGCCCGCCTTGGAACCAGTCTGCCGACGCGCCCACGGTGTTGATTTCTCGCGCGGCAATGTGTGGGACATCGTCGCAAAATTGTGGAGAGCGTTAAAAATTGAAGCTCCAATTGGTTATCAGGACGAATCGGGTTTTCACAGGATCGTAGAAAGTCCCCGATTAAACAATAAATGAAAGGTTAAACGATATGAGAACATCAAAGCGAAAAGCGAGTGAACGGTATCAAAGTGCGCCAACCATCCACACCCCACAATTCCCGCCTACCCCGGAACAAATCCGGCAGCGTGCCCACGAAATCTATCTGGCGCGAGGTGGAGCTGCGGGTCGCGAACTGGACGACTGGCTCCAAGCCGAACGCGAACTTCAGGCCGGCAAAAATCCTTTTTCTACCGATTGAAGCCATGTCTTATTACATCATTTCAACTGACTATTGCGTGTTCCTCACCTGTGAGGGCATTTCTTCCCTGGATGAAATGACGGCAGCCTGGAGGGAAGTTCGGAACGAACTGGCTGAAAAGAGCTTGAACCGGGTTTTGGTGGATGTCACCGCCCTGCAAACCAGTCCCACAACGGCAGAGCTTTTCGATTTGGCAAAGCTCTTTTGGCACGATGGCTTTCCTGGGTTCGGACGGATTGCATTAGTGGTCCGGTGCGATCAATCGAGGTTGGCCAAATCGCTTGAAATGTTGGTTCGGACTCTCGGGATGTGGCTGACAGTTTTTGTGAGCGAGGAGCAAGGTGAAGCCTGGGTTTGGGAGGGAACACTGGACGAACAAGCAGTCGAAGCCTTTGCAAAATAAAAATAACACTGCAAAACCAAAGTAAGCGATATGAATAGCACGCTCGATGCAGTTATGGAACGGCCAGCGAGATCGCTCTATTCGGCGAAGCGAATGGCCAAACCAGTCAACTTTTATTGCCACGCCAGGCCCGACGCCAAGTCCGTGAGGCTGGTGGGGGATTTCAACGATTGGGACATGACCTCGCTGCCGATGCAACGGCAGCCCGACGGCTGTTGGTTTGTCCAAGTCACGCTGACACATGGCCACCACCAATACGTGTTTCTGGTGGACGGCGAGCCGGAACTGGATCCGGACGCCGCTGGAATTGCTCGGGTTGACGCCTTTGGCAAGGCATCGGTAACTGCCGTGAGTTGAACCTGAATTATCGAAGGATCATTGCCATGTCATATTTTATAAATCCAATTAAAGAGGACCTTTGTGTCTATCTGACTTACGAAGGCCATTTATCAACGATTGAAATAATGTCCGTTCAGTATGAAGCAAACGCGCTGCTGGCGGCAAAGCGTTGGAATCGAATTGTCGTGGACATTACCGGCTTGCTGTCCGAGTTTGCCGCCCAGGAATTGTTCGAGCTTGTCAGAGGCTTGTCCGGGGACTTGCTGGAGAGTGTTCGCGTTGCGCTGGTGGCCCGTCCGGACCAGTCCAGACAGGCCAAACTGATCGAGGGGCTCGCGCGAAACGACGGTCTGTTCCTGTCGTTCTTTCTCGACGTGGAAGAAGCCACCATTTGGGTGAAAGGCATGAACTTCCATCAGCGCATGAAGCCGCAGCCTGCGGGCAACCCGGTCAAAGTATAATGAACACGCTTCCGATTATCACGCTGGCAGTCGCCATTCCTGTTTATGCCTTGCTCCGGCATAACCAGCCCGCGCGCACGCAGAAAGAAAAAACAACCGCAATCGAGGCTGCCTTCACTTTTCTATTCAAACATCAGATGAAAAATCAGGCTTAAAAGCTATGACGTTAAGATTTCCAATTTACTTACTGATGCTGGTGCTCATTGCCAGCGGCTGTGCGCACTATCCTATCAATGCGCGGTTGAAAGCCGTAAATCCGATTACCGGCTATCGCTTCGAAAACGTCGCGTCCCAGACAAACTCAGACGACCTTCTGGTGGTGCTCGCTTTTCCGGTGGTGGCACCCGCGCGGCGGCTTTGAGTTACGGCGTGCTGGACGAACTCGCGAAAACGGAAGTGGGAAAACCCGGCCAGGAGCATCGCTTGTTGGACGACGTCGAAATGGTTTCTGCCGTTTCCGGCGGAAGCATCACCGCAGCGTATTATACGCTCTATGGCGACCGCATCTTTTCGGATTACGAGTCACGATTTCTCAAGAAGCACGATCAAACCGGGCTGCTGCTGCGACTCCTGGCCCCGTGGAACCTGGCGCGGGTGGCTTCGCCGAAATATGGCACCAGCGATTTGGCAGCGGAATACTATGATCATTTGCTTTTCAAAGGCGCAACGTTTGCCGATCTGACTCCGCGACCTGGCCGGCCTTTCCTCATCGTCAACGCCACCGACCTGGCGATTGGCGCGCGCTTTGAATTTACGCAAGACCAATTCGACCTGCTCCAGTCCGATTTGTCGAAGTTCCCTATCGCGCGCGCGGTGGCGGCATCGGCGGCGTTCCCACCTTATTTTGGGCCTGTGATTCTGAAGAATTACTCGGCGGAGCATCCCGCGCCGGAGCCGGAGTTTATCGAGTCCATTTTATCCAATTCAACGGCCTCCAGCCGGTTGAAAGATCTCGCGTTGCAAGAACGCTCTTACGTTAACGGCGACCGGCGAAAATTCATCCACCTGGTTGACGGCGGAATCACCGATAACCTTGGCCTGCGAGGGCCCGTGGAACGAGCCATCAAGCTCGAGGAATCGGGGACGACCACGCAAGCTCCCGTCAAAATTCCGCGACGGTTGGCCATTATCATCGTTGACGCGAGCAGGGAGCGAGACTACGGCTGGGATTCGAGAGACCGGACGCTGGGATTTGGAACCTTGATGGGTTCCGTATCGCAGGTCACCGGGGACCGCTATTCGTATGAAACCATCGAACTGTTCCGGGAAGTTTCGGCGCGGCTGGATCGTGAACGCGAGGCCGCTCGCGCCCAAGCCGGCGATTTACAATCAGGCAAAATTGAATCCTACATCGTGGAACTGCATTTCAGCCAGTTGGCTGACGAATCGGACCGCCGTTTTTTCAATTCCGTGCCCACGACGCTTCAGCTTCCTTCAAAGACCGTGGACCGATTGTGCCAGTTGGCCGCCAGCCAGCTTGCCGACAACGTGGAATTTAGACGATTGGTATCCGGCCTACGGGATCAGTCAATCAAACCGGATTCACCAGCCCGATCCTCCGTTGCCGCCACGAAAAATGCAACGCAAATGGCAAATCCATGAACACCACACCTATGAAAAACAGACCTGAAACAAAACAATCTATCCTCGCACATTACAACTGCGGGCCGGTTCAATTGTCCGGTGACTCCAATGCTTTTTATGAGCGGCACGTCACGTTCGACCATGTCGTCGCGGAAACGGAAACTACCGACCGCGACAAGTTCGAAGCCATCGCGCGGTCCGTCCGCGACATGCTTTCGCAACGCTGGCTGAAAACCGAGCAAACTTACCAGCAGCGCAACGCCAAGCGCGTTTATTACCTCTCGATGGAATTTCTGCTCGGTCGCGCCCTGGCAAACAATATCTCCAATCTCCTGATTGCCCCGGAGGCGCAACAATTCGCCAAACATCATCAACTTGATCCGCTCCAGATCATTGAGCAGGAACCGGACGCCGGCCTCGGCAACGGCGGCTTGGGCCGGTTGGCGGCGTGTTTTCTCGATTCGATGGCGACCCTCGGCATCGCCGGCATGGGCTATGGCTTGCGCTACGACTACGGCATTTTCCGGCAAAACATCCACGATGGCTGGCAGGCCGAACAACCCGATCACTGGCTCGCCCGGCCCGATCCGTGGGAAGTGGCGCGGCCCAACGAAGCCGTGGAAGTGAAGCTCAACGTGTCGTTCGAGATTCGCAACGGCGCGTTGAGCGTCGTGCAAGGCCGCCCGTCGTCGCTGATCGGCATTCCGTATGACCGGCCCGTGGTCGGCTATGGCGGCAAAACCATCAACACGTTGCGCCTGTGGGCGGCCAAAGCGCCCCACGACTTCGACTTCGCCCAATTCAGCAGCGGCGATTTCGTCGGCGCGCTGGCCGAAACGCTCACCGCTGAAACCTTCACGCGCGTGTTGTATCCCGACGATCACACGACGCTGGGCAAAGGCCTGCGATTTCTCCAGGAATACTTTCTTGTCGCGTGCTCGCTGGCCGACCTCGTCCGCCGCTTCCGCGCGGCCGGCAATGATTGGTCGGCGCTGCCCGACAAGGTCGCCATCCAACTCAACGACACGCACCCGACGCTCGCCGTGCCGGAGCTGATGCGGCTGCTGCTGGATGAAGCGAAACTGAGCTGGCCCGACGCGTGGACGCTCACGCAACGCACGCTGGCTTACACGAACCATACGCTGCTGCCCGAAGCGCTGGAGAAATGGCCGGTGCAATGGTTCCAGGATTTGCTGCCACGCCATCTCGAAATCATTTACGAAATCAACCGCCGCTTTCTCGACGACGTCCGCGCCAAGTATCCAAGTGACAAAGGCCGCATCGCGCGCGTCAGCCTGATCGAAGAAGGCGCATACCGGCAAGTGCGCATGGCAAACCTGGCCATCGTCGGCTCGCACAGCACCAACGGCGTGGCCGCGTTGCATTCGGAACTGCTCAAGCAGCGTGTCGTGCCGGATTTCGCGGCGATGTTCCCCGAGCGATTCAACAACAAAACCAACGGCGTCACACCGCGCCGCTGGCTGTGGCTGGCCAACCCGTCGCTGGCGGCGGTCATCACCGAAGCCATCGGCGATGGCTGGATCACCGACCTCGCGCAGTTGGAGAAATTGAAACCGCTCGCCGGCGACAAAGCGTTTTGCGCCGCAGTCGCCACTGCGAAACGGCAGGCCAAGATGCGATTCATAGAGTGGTTGGGAAGACCCGGAGTTGATCCCGACAGCATTTTCGACACGCAAATCAAGCGCATCCACGAATACAAACGGCAACTGTTGAACGCGCTGCACGTCGTCGTGCTCTACCATCGCCTGCGCGAGAACCCGCAGCTCGCCGTTCCGCCGCGCACCTTCTTCTTCGCCGGCAAGGCCGCGCCCGCCTACCACTTCGCCAAGCTCGTCATCAAGTTCATCAACAACCTCGCGGGCACGCTCGACGGCGATCCGGTCGCCCAAGGCCGGTTGAAGGTCGTCTTCGTGCCGGACTACCGCGTCTCCGTCGCGGAATATCTCATCCCGGCAAGCGATGTTTCCGAGCAAATCTCGACGGCCGGCTACGAAGCCAGCGGCACAAGCAACATGAAATTCATGATGAACGGCGCGCTGACCATCGGCACGCGCGACGGTGCAACCATTGAAATGGCCGAAGCGGCCGGCGAGGAGAATTTCTTCTTGTTCGGTTTAACTGCCGAACAGGTCGAAAGCAGTCGCGGCTGGTATAATCCGCGCAGGCACTACGAGAACGAGCCGGAAACGCGCGCCGCGCTCGACTTGATTGCCCGCAATCATTTCAGCCGAAACGAACCCGGCATCTTCACGCCCATCTTCGATGCACTGCTGCAATACGGCGACCACTACCGGCATCTGGCCGACCTCGCCAGTTACGCCCAGGCCCATCAACGGCTGGGAGAATTGTATGCCGACCAACCGGCATGGACACGCCAGGTGATCCTGAACCTCGCCGCGTCCGGCAGGTTCTCCAGCGACCGCTCCATTGCCGAGTATGCCAAAGAGATTTGGAATGCCGAACCATTCTTGACCGAATAACGATGACCGCCTATGGCTGTCCATCATCCAAATTTGACGGGGTTTGTAAGCCGTCGGACGACCGACGCCTATGTGGCTTGGTAGTCAGAGGCACTTGGGTCCTCACGATTCTATTGTAGTCCCGTTGGCTTGAAGTTTATTCACCAAATGTGTTGCAGTTTTTCGTATTTCGATCAGAATTTTTGAAAGATGACAATCAGTATCAAATTTTGGTAGCAGATAAGTTGAAATATGTTACCAAAGCGTGATAAAAGGGCCGGTTTTTCTGTGTCGGAGCGTAGCTCAGCTTGGTAGAGCACTTGCTTTGGGAGCAAGACGTCGCAGGTTCAAATCCTGTCGCTCCGACCATTTTATTTCTCCGCAGCCGTGGCGAAATTTATGTCCGTTGCGCAAATTTCAACACGCCCGCCGCTTCTGCAATTTCGCTGAATTTTTTTTTCACCATTATTCCCAGCAATACCGGCCATTTTCTGAATCAGTCCGCACTTGGCATCGGCATTGCTTAAGCCTCATAACGCGACTGCGGATTGGCATGAGCCGGTGCGCGGAGCAATTAATAAAAACCTATGAAGAAAATTGAAGCGATCATCAAACCGTTCAAACTCGAGGAAGTGAAGGACGCCCTCAGCGAAATCGGCATCGAAGGCATGACCGTGAGCGAGGTCAAGGGGTTTGGCCGCCAGAAGGGCCACACCGAAATCTATCGCGGCAGCGAATACACCGTGGATTTCCTGCCCAAGATAAAAATCGAACTTGTCGTGACGGACGCACAAGCCGACCCGGCGGTGGGCGCCATCGTCAAATCCGCCAAGACCGGCAAGATCGGCGACGGCAAGGTGTTCCTCTCCAATGTCGAACAGGCGGTGCGCATTCGCACCGAAGAGAAGGGCGATTCCGCCGTTTAAGCAACCAAACAAATTGAACCTCACTCGAATCAAAAATATGAAACGAATTATTTTAACTCTCGCTTTGATTGCAACCACCGCGTTCAGTCTTTCATCGCTGCGCGCGCAGGATACAAACACGATGGCGACCAATGCGATGGCGACCGCCACCAACGCGCCTGCCGCATCCACCAACATGCCCGCCGCGACGCTCGATCAGCGCGTCGCCGCGATTGAGGCTTACTTCCAAAACGGGGATCCAACCGCTGGATTTAAGGACACCAACGGCAACCAAAACGTGCAATGGCCACCGATCATCAATACCAGCCTGACGAACAGCATCGGTTCCGTCGCCGGTTATCCGGGGGCCGGCCACAATGCCTGGCTGCTCACCAGCACGGCGCTCGTATTGTTCATGACGCTGCCCGGCCTCGCGCTGTTCTACGGCGGTCTCGTTCGCCGGAAGAACGTGCTGTCCGTGCTCGCGCAATGTTTCCTGATCACGGGCTTGGTGACGATTCTCTATGTCATCTGCGGTTACGGCATGATCTTTGGCGGCGCTGGCAGCGCTGCCGGAATGAAATTGGACTGGGTATATGGCATCATCGGCAATCCAAAGGTATGCTGGATGTTTTCCAACGTCACTTCCGCGCCCAATGGAGGCTACTCCTATTGGGTGTCGGAAAACGTTTATGCCATGTTCCAAATGATGTTTGCCATCATCACTCCCGCGCTCATCGTTGGTTCAATCGCTGAACGCATGAAATTCAAGGCCATCTTTGTGTTCATCACCTTGTGGATGTTCGTCGTGTATTTCACGCAAGGCCACATGGTCTGGGGCGTCAACGGCTTGATGAACGGCTGCTGGAATGGCGATGCGAAGATTCACGGCCTCGACTTTGCTGGCGGCACGGTCGTGCACATGACTTCCGGTTGGACGGGCTTGATCCTGTGTCTCATCATCGGAAAACGTCTTGGTTTCCCGAAGGAACCCATGCCGCCACACAGCATCGTGCTGACCTACATCGGCACCGGCATGCTTTGGGTCGGCTGGTATGGATTCAACTCGGGCAGCGCCGTCGCGGCTGACGTGATTGCGGCCAACGCCTTCACCACCACGACGATTGCCACGGCGGTCGGCTCCTTTGTCTGGCCGATGTGGGATTGGATCGTCAAGGGCAAACCCACGGTGCTCGGCTTCTGCTCCGGCGCAGTGGCGGGCCTGGTGCTCATCACTCCGGCTTGCGGTTATGTGTTGCCTGCGGGCGCAATCTGGATTGGCATCGCCGCCGGCACCATTCCGTGGTTCTTCTGCAACAAGGTCAAAGGCTGGCTCGGCTATGACGACGCGCTGGACACCTGGGGCGTTCACGGCATCGGTGGATTGTGCGGTGCGATCATGACCGGCATGTTCGCCCGCAATGCCGCGAACCCGAACCTCGCCACTTTTCTTAGCAACGCCAAGTTGCCTAAAGTTTATGTGACGGACTCGTTGTTCCAACCGCAACTGATTGAGCAGTTGAAAACCGTCGGGGTGACACTCGTGCTGGTCTTCGTGGGCACAATAGTTTGCGCCTACATCACCAAAGCGCTCGTCGGCCTGCGCCCGACTGAAGAAGTCGAAATTGCCGGCTTGGATCTCGCCGAACACGGCGAAGAGGGCTACCACAGCTGAAATTAAATCAGCCTGAAAATTCACACGGCGGGCAACGCAAGTTGCCCGCCGTTTTGTTTTTCGCAATGAAAACTGAACATCCCGCTCCTGAATTTTGCAATCCGAAGAAGATGCAAATGACCCAAAGCCGGTTCGTTGGGTCAAGAAGCGGATTTCAACGCTGCGATGATCTGCCGGACCAGCCAGTCGGCCTCGGGCTTGCTGCTCAAGTTTTTGGCCAGCACGATTTCATTTCCGTCGCGCCCGCGAATCTTCAAATCATGATAAACCGCATGGCCGGCGGTCGCGCCGACATCGGAGGTGATGCTGTTGATTTCGCTGGTTGGGAGGCGATGCTCCTTTTTGAAGGCAAACCACGCTCTGTGAACGATCACGCCCTTGGAATTCGCCAGCACATGGCTGCGCCGGAACCAGAGATCAAATACAAACACGGTCATCAGCAAATCAATCGCACTGAACACAAACAGAAAAGGGAACGGCGCATGCTTCCAAATCAGCAGCCCGATGATGCCCGTCCAAATCAGGCAAACAATCGTCGCGCCGGACGCGAATCCGGGATTGCGCGCGGCGGGAAAAACAAATTCCTTGCCGCCGTCCGGCAAATCGTTGACTTGAATCGGGGAGCGGATTTGTTGCCGGATTTCGTCGAGCGACATCTGGTATTGCGCCGTCAGGTCGTCGGACGGAACGGGCGCTTCGGCAAATTTGAATACGGGCACGTCGAACGTGGCGTGGAAATTCGGCCCGCGCAATTCCGCGGACGCTTCAAGTTTCCAGTAAATTCCATCGCCGGGCGAAACCGCTGATTCCGGCAGATTGTCGGGCAATCTAAAAAAAACGGGGATGCCGGTCGCGTTCAAGGCGGTTTGCGGCAATTCGGCGCGCAGCCATTTTTCGTCCTGCCAGAGGATTTTTTCACTCGTGCGCCGATTGTTTGCCGCGCCGGTCGTCGCGCGGCGGACGCAACTCAAGCGCAAATACCAGCCGTGACGCGGCTGCAATTTGGTTTTAATTTGAATTCGACCCGCCAGCGCGCCGCCGGACGCAGCGGGAACGGCGGCCATTTCAAAAATGGCTCCGCCGAATTTGCGCCACGCGCGCGTCGTGTTCAGCGCGAAGAAAATAGTGGCGAGGCCGATGACCGGAAAAATCAGCACGATGAGCGCCGCGCGGTTGCCTTGATGCAATTGTTGCGGCACGACGGCAAGGGAAATCACCGCGGAAGCGGCACACCAAAAAGTGACAATAATCCAGAGCAGCAAAACGGCCTTGCGCGAAGACGAGATGATCCGGCCATCGGCCCAATCCTTTCGTTTGAGCCAGGGTTTTTCATCGTCAGCCTGCACGACGCTGCGATTCAGCGCCTGTTTTTTTGCGTTGATTCCAAAAATGAGCGCGATAAGGCCACCGCTAACAATCACCGCGCTCAAAAGTCCCATGGCGTGTTGCCGGTCCAGGCCGCCGTGCAAACCGTCATGCAGCAAGAGCACGAGCGCGAAAATGCCCATGAGCGTGAACGGCAGCGATAAAAGGATGGCTCGCGTGCGCGCCGCCTTCGGGTCAACGGGTTTATTGTCCGGGTCTTTGAAAATGAAGCCCATAAATTTTGAGGGGCGGATTAAACAGGTTGTGTGTTGTTTTCTTGTTGCACCGAGAATACAGGGTTTATGAGTTGGAAGCCAGAATTTAGGATCTGATTTTGCCGTTGTCGAATCCATTGCTCCAAATATCGCTTCGAGCATTGCGCGCGACCTCTGCAAATGTTCTGGCTGATTTTGCTTCTTTAGCCGACTTGAACCACCAGCGCCGTTGTGTTGTCGCGGCCTGAATTTTTTATTGAAGCTTCAACCAGCTTTTGCGCGGGATTGCGGCTGGCGCGCAAAACTTCAACCAGTTGCCCGTCGTAAAGCCCGTCAATCAAACCATCCGTGCAAAGCAAAAAAATGTCGCCGCGTTCGCAAGCCACCGCGCCGGTCTGCGGATTCACAAACTGATTTGCGCCGCCGAGCGCGTGTTGCAACACGTTGCGGCGCGGATGCGTGCGCGCCTCGTATTCGCTGATTTTCCCGTTGCGAAAAAGCCAGCCGACGTGCGTGTGATCCTCGCTCAATTGCTTGATGCCGGTCGCGCGCGCCGGCAGGTGATAAATCCGGCTGTCGCCGATGTGGCCGAAATACATCCAGCCCGGCGTGAACCAGCACAGGCTCATCGTGGTCTCCATCCCGTGGCATTCCTCATACGAATTGCCGAGATAAACCAGCGCGCGATGAATTTGCGCGAACAGCTCCGTCAGCACGTCGGCGAAGCCGGCGTTCAATCCGGTGGCAGACTGCTGGAAGGCGCGCGGCAGCAGCGTCGTGATTTTTTCGGTGGCGATCTGGCTGGCGTATTCGCCCGCCCTGGCGCCGCCCATGCCGTCGCACACGGCAAAGGTGAAATCATTATTCTCCAGTGAAGCCTCGCCGAATTTCCCCAGCCGGAAAATTTCCCGCGCGTCAAACTGGAGGCCGAGAAAGGAGTCCTCGTTGTTCTTGCGCACCTTGCCGGCATCCGAACAGCCGGACCATTTCAGCGATGGAATTTTCTTTTTTCGCGATGGTTTCATGTTTGCCGCACAGTTCTCTCTGCTTCGTCCTCCTCCTCGTTCTCGTCCTCGTTTTTGGTTTCGATTACGATTACGAGGACGACGGCGAGGAAGATTTATTTTCCGGCAGGATGGTGGCGAATTCGAAATCAATCAAACAAAAGCGCCCGTCGGTCTGCCGGTAGGTCACGTTGCGCATATCGGGATCGTCGTGACGAACGCCGAATTTCTCCAATTCGGCGAACAGCTCCCGCGCGCGTTCCGCATCCAGATGCTCGACGCGGCTGCCGCAATTGGTGGTGACGATGCGCAGTTTTGTTTCATCCGCTTCGAGCAGGCGGGGCACGAAGCCGCAGCCGCGCGCCTCAAGATGGCGCAACACGCGCGCCTCGTTGTCGAACCGGGCGCGCGCATTCGGCCCGTGATAAACCTTGATCACCCTTCCGTCGTAGGTGAGGTTCACGGTCGAACGCAGCGTGTCTTTGACTTTTTGCATGGAACGAGTCCCGGCGTGCCAATTTATTTCCTTCTTCAAATATCCGCCAAGTCCGCCGCTTTGGAAAGCCTCTTCGCAACGCCCCGTCCGCCGGATTAATTTGCGCACTGCGGCTAAATATCAACAGGCGTCCGCCGCCCCGTTCCGCGCATGAACAAATGTTGATGATGAGAAAAACCCTTGTCCGGCGCGGTGATAAAGTGTTTTCGACCCTGGCGCTCCACAAAGTTCTTGTGGTCTGGCATCCGGCCTGCTAAAAGAATCCAACCGCAGGTTCAGCCAGACGCGTTGGCGCAGTTGCGTCGGATGACCTGTGTTGACATAGAAAACAACAACAACAATCACATCCATGGCAAAATACAAATTAGAATACCTCTGGCTCGACGGGTATGAACCCGTCGCCAACATCCGCGGCAAAACCACCATCAAGGAATTTGCGAAGTTTCCAAAATTGGAAGAGCTTCCTTGGTGGAACTTCGACGGCAGCTCGACCCGCCAGGCCGAGGGCAAAACTTCCGATTGCATGCTCAAACCCGTGGCCGTCTATCCAGACACCACCAAGAAAAATGGCGCGCTCGTCATGTGCGAGGTGTTCATGCCCGACAAGAAAACCCCGCATCCGAGCAACGCCCGCGCCACGATTCCCGACGACCCCGGCGCCTGGTTCGGCTTCGAGCAGGAATATTTTCTCTACAAAGACGGCGCACCACTCGGCTTTCCGTGTGGCGGCGGCTTCCCGCCCCCGCAGGGCGAATACTACACCGCCGTCGGCTACAAGAACGTCGGCTGCATCGCGCGCGAAATTGTGGACACGCATCTGGATCTCTGCCTCGACGCCGGCATCAACCATGAAGGCATCAATTCCGAGGTCGCCAAGGGCCAGTGGGAATTCCAGATCTTTGGCAAAGGCTCCAAGAACGCCGCCGACCAGATGTGGGTTGCCCGCTACCTGATGATGCGCCTCTGCGAAAAATACGGCGTGGACGTGAACTGGCACTGCAAACCCCTCGGCAAGGACGTGGACTGGAACGGTTCCGGCATGCACACCAACTTCTCGACGGCGCACATGCGCGAAGTCGGCGGCAAGGAATACTTCGACGCGCTTATGGCTGCGTTCGACAAATACAAGAACGAGCACATCGCCGTCTATGGCCCGGATAATCATCTGCGCCTCACCGGCCTGCATGAAACGCAGTCCATTGACAAATTCAATTACGGCGTGGGCAATCGCGGCGCATCCGTGCGCCTGCCGCAAACCTTCATCCCCGAAGGCTACCGCGGCTATTTGGAAGACCGCCGTCCGAATTCCCAGGGCGACCCCTACAAGATCGCCGGCCGCATCCTCCAGACCATTGCGACCGTGCCGATCAAGAAAGCTGGCAAGAAGTAATTTTCAAGATAGCCAGAGGAGGAACTGGGGACAACGATGCAGACGAAAGTCTGCATCGTTTTTTTGGGGTCAAAAACGGGATGAAACGGGACGATCGAAACTTGACGCGGATTACAGTGTTTTACATAAGCAGGCAGATGGATTGAAAAAGAATTCGGATGTGGGTCTGTTTCATAAAATAAAGACAATAAGCGGATTTTCAGCAACTTCCAAATATGATAAAATGATGTTCGTAATTTTTTGATTTTGTCAAGACAAAATTAATCGAATATTGCGATTTATTTTGGACAGTTGGGCCGTGCCTGTGGGCGGCTTTTGCCGGAACAACCGGCGCTGCCGCACAGCCATCATCCGCGTCCCTCAGCGAAATCCGCGGATGAATGCAAAATGGGCGTGTCAAAGTTCCCGGTCTGCTGTTAATTGTGGGGCGTCTCATGCGCAAACCCGCAAAGAAATCCAAACCCGCGCCGACAGAGGCAGCCACCCAAGTCATAGCAGTGCCGGATTTTCCGGCATGGCTGCTGGCGGCATTTCTGGCGCTGGTGACCATCGCCATTTACTCTCCGGCGGCGCATTTCGATTTCATCAACTTTGACGACCCGCTTTATGTGACCGACAACGATCATGTAAAATCGGGGCTGACCTTGGCCGGCTTGCGCTGGGCTTTTACCGCTTTTGACGCGAGCAACTGGCATCCGCTGACGTGGCTTTCACACATGGCTGACCGCCAGTTTTTCGGCCCGCAACCCGGCGCGCAACATCTGGTCAACGTGTGGTTTCATGTGGCGAACACGGTGCTCCTCTTCGCCCTGCTGTTAAACCTGACGGGCGCGCGCTGGCGGAGCGCGCTGGTGGCGGGGTTGTTTGCCCTGCATCCGCTGCATGTGGAATCGGTCGCGTGGATTTCAGAAAGAAAAGACGTGTTGAGCACCTTTTTTGGTTTTCTGTCGTTGCTGTGCTATACGCGATACGCGCAGGCGCTGGAAACCGGAAGTCAGAGGCCAGAAGTCGGAGGTCAGAGGCCGGGGGTCAATCTCCATTCATTCTCCTACTGGTTTTCATTACTGTTTTTCACCTGCGGTTTGATGAGCAAGCCGATGCTGGTGACGTGGCCCTTTGTGATGTTGCTTTTGGATTGGTGGCCGCTCCGGCGAATTTACGATTTAAGATTTACGAGTTGCGATTTGAAGCACCTGCTGATTGAGAAAATCCCGTTCTTTGCCCTGGCAGCAGCTTCGAGTGTCGTCACTTTTTTTGCGCAGCGGCACGGGGCATCTGTCGTGCCGCTGGAGGCGCTGCCGCCCGGCGCCAGGCTGGCCAACGCGGTCGTCGCGCCCGTTCGCTATTTGCTGAAAGCGATCTGGCCGGCGGATCTCATCGTCTTTTATCCGTATCGCGGCTGGGATTGGATGACGATTGCCGGGGCCGCGTTCGTGCTCATCGGCATTTCGGTCTGGGCACTGCGCCGGGCGAAGAGCGCGCCGCAGTTGCTCACGGGCTGGTTGTGGTATTTGGGAATGCTCGTTCCGGTTGTCGGCCTCGTCCAAGTCGGCGGACAATCCATGGCGGATCGCTATACTTATGTTCCACTGATCGGCGTGTTCATCGCCGTGGTTTGGAGCATTCGTTTTGCGCCGGGCAGGAGTCACGCGCTCGCAACGGCCCTGGCGGTGGCGGTTCCCGCGATTTGTGGCGCGTTGTCGGCGGTGCAGGTTCGTTACTGGCGAAACAGTGAAACTCTTTATGGCCATGCCGTGAAAGTAATGCCCAATAATCTGGTGGCGCACAACAATCTTGGACTCGCGTTCGCCAAGCAGGGCCGCTCCGCGGAGGCAATCGCCGAGTATCTCACCGTGCTGAATGTCCGGCCGGATTACGCGGAGTCGCGGTTCAATCTGGGCGTCGCGCAGGCCGAACAGGGACAGGCGGCGGACGCCATCAAAAATTTTAGCGCCGGACTTGAGATTGACCCGGACAATGCGGAAGCGCACTTCAGCCTGGGCCACGCGCTGGAAAGCCTGGGCCGGACAAACGAAGCCGCGGCCGAATATCGCGCCGCATTGAAGTTCAAGCCGGATTACGCCGAGGCGCACAACAGTCTGGCCAGCGTCCTCATCAGCGAGGGACAGGATGAGGAGGCAATGAAGGAATTAACCACCGCGCTCCGCCTGAAACCGGATTACGCGGAGGCGCACAGCAATCTGGCGCAACTGCTCGCCCAGCAAGGCAAGTCGAACGAGGCGCAGGTTGAGCGGGAGATTGCCGCGCGCCTGCAACCCAACCGCGCCGAAACCCGCTTTAATCTCGCCGTCACGCTGGCAGTGCAAGGACGTCTGGCGGCGGCCGTGCCCGAATTTCAGGAGGCGTTGCGGATCAAACCAAACTGGCCGGAGGCGCATTATAATCTTGGCACCACGCTCGCCGGTCTGGACCGGCTGGCCGAAGCCACGGCGGAGTTTCAGGAAGCCATCCGCCTCAAACCGGATTACGCCGACGCCTACAACAACCTCGGAGTCATCTTCCTCAACCAAGGCCAGATTGACGAGGCAATCAAACAATTCCAAGAAGCCATCCGTCAAAATCCGAGTTACGCCAACGCGCAAGGCAATCTGGCACACGCCTTGGAACTGAAAAGCAAACCAAATTCACAAACGCCTGACCCCGCGAAGCCGTGAGACGGCACAGACATGACGAGGCGCGATTCAACCACCGACGATTCATCGGGTCATTTCCGCCTGCGCCTGGTTGCTACGGCGAGACCAGAAGGAAGAAAGTAGCCGGATCCGTCCCAGGCGTGTTCGTATAGTTGTAGCTGCCGTCCGCCGCAAACACGTTCGTCCACACGGGCGTCCAATTCGCCAACGGCAACGACACATCCTGCGTCGTCAATATCCGGTATTGCTCCCCCGCCGGCCCATTCGTCCCGCTGAACACCAGCTTCCCGTCCGCCGTCATCGCCACTCCGCCTAACATCGTCATCGGCTTCACCACCACGTAATTCGTCAAGGTGCTGTTGCCGGATCCACCCGGACCGGTCACCGTCAAACTCACCGTATAGGTCCCCGCCGCTGAATACGCGTGCATCACGCTCGCGAGGGACGTGTTCGTCACCGCATTGCCATCCCCAAAGTTCCACACCCAATTCGTGATGCTTCCCGTCGAGGCATCCGTGAAGGTCACCGTCTGTGTCACAAAGAGGTTTGGCGGCGCGCCGCCAAAGCCGGCCACTGGCGGCGGGTTTGTCACCACGATGTAAGCTGTGTTGGTGAGCGCGCCGGCGCCGCCAGCACCATACGCCGTCAGAATGACGGTATAAATACCGGCATTCGTGTAGGTGTTGGTCACGGTGGTATTGGAACCAGCGCTGAACGTGTTCCCGTCACCGAAATCCCAGAAATAGTTGGTGCCATTGCTCGATGAGTTCGTAAAGGCTACTGTCATAGGCGCGACCCCGTTGGTCGGCGTTCCACTGAATCCGGCTACCGGCGGCGGGTTTGTTACCACGATGTAAGTTGTGTTCGTCTGCGCGCTCAAGCCGCCGGGACCATACGCCGTCAGAATGACGGTGTAGTTGCCTGCATTCGTGTAGGTGTCGGTGACATTGGTGTTGGAACCGGTGATCAACATATTACCGTCACCGAAATTCCAGACATAGTTGGTGGCATTACTCGATAGATTCGTAAAGGTTACCGTCATGGGCGCGACCCCGTTGGTCGGCGTTCCAGTAAATCCGGCCACCGGTGCCGGCGGCGGCGCTAAAACCACTTCAATGCTCCCGTTGATCGTCAGTCTGTTGCTCCAAACCAATCCCTGACTCAATACCGGCAGATTGATCGTCGTGAATCCGCTGCCACTATATGTTCCTGAACTGAACAATTGGAAGGTGTCGCCTGCAACCAGCGCGCCATCCCCCGCGTTGGTTATGACAGTCAGTTTGCCGCCACCATAACTGACCCCGGAACTGACCACCTGATCGTTGCCATGGTTGTTATGTGACACCGCCATGTTGCAATAGCTGCCGGAGCCCAGTGTCAGGTTGCTGTTGATGGTCAACACCGTTCCCGCCGTGCTGACACCCGCTCCGGGAGAAAGAATGCCGCCAGCCTGGACGGCGACGGTGCCGCCGATGCTTCCGGAACCGCCCAGCGTGCCGCCAGTGACGCTAACGGGGCCGTTGCTAATGCTGCCGTTGACGAGCAGCGCGCCGTTGCTGACGATGGTGGAACCGGAGCCGGTGTCGTTGCCGGTGTAGATATTCGTTCCGCTTCCTAAAATAGTCAGCGTTCCGGCATTGCTGATGTTATTGGTAATCGTGTAATTGTCCGACCGGTCAAAGGCCAGGGTCGCGCCGTTGGAAATAGTGACACCGCCGGATGTCAATGTTCCATCCGCACTACCGTCGCCGATTTGCAATGTGCCCGTGCCGACCATAATCGGGCCGGTAGGACCGTTGGTGGCATTGCCGGCGTCTGTGTTCGTGCCAGTCAATATTAGAGTGCCGGTGCCAACCTTCGTCAGCGCCGAAATGTTTGCCGCCCCGTAGTTGGAAATAGATCCGGCAAAGGTAGTCGAGGTGTTAAGACCGCCAACGCTCCAGATGGTAGTGCCCGTAGTGCTCCTTGAGCCTAACAGAACGGTTGACGGGCCACCGATCAATTCTCCAAGATTGATCGTCCCACCATTGTGGCTGGTCAAGTAAACTGCGTCGTTCACGTTCGTGCCAAGGTTGAAACTCGCACTGACATTGCCGGTATTAGCCGCCGTGTTCCCGCTGTTAAACCGCAGGCTGCCCTGGGAAACAAGACCACCATTGTTCAACGGGGCGATGATAATCTTGCCGGTGAAATTAGCCATCGTCGCGGTGGAGCTTGCGCCTCCGATTGTCAGGGTTGTGCCAGCAACATCCATATTGCTAATGATAATGATGCCGCTGCCCGCCCACGCCCCGGGCCATGAATTGTTACCGCCCCCGCCGCCATTTAAGTTTATTACGGATGTGCCATTGAAGTTTAACGAGTTATTAATGGTGGTTCCGGCCGGAACGGACATGGTGCCTCCGTTGTTCGTGATGACTCCGGTGCCCAAACTTGCGCTGGCTCCCAATTGCACCACGCCACCATTGATCACTGTGCCGCCGCTGTAGGTGCTGGCCTGCGTGCCGAAGATGATGCTCCCGCCATTGGCGGCGCTTCCGTCGTTAATAGTCAGGGGAAAAGCTCCCGAAACAACGCCGTTGACATTGAGCTTCTGGCCGTTGGCCACCGACCAAGTCTGGCCGGCGCCCAAAGCCACCGGACAGTTTAACGTCAGGGCGTTTGCCGCCTGGCTCATGTCAATGCCCAATGAATTCAGGCCATTCAATGTCAGGGTGTTTCCCGTGCTGATTTGAATTGGCAGGGCCGGATTCAAAATTTGAATTTCGCCCCAGGCCGTGTTGGCGCCCAGCGCGTTGGTCGCGTAGGCCGGGTTGACACCGGTGATGGTGGAATCGAAAACCGCAACATTAGTCGCCCCCGGCGCCACCCCGCCAATCCACGACGTGCCCGCGGTCAGATTGCCGCCATTGTCCGCATTGGTGATGTTGACCTGGCCTGGCGGCGGGCTTGTTACCACGATGTAAGCCGTGTTGGTCAGAGAGTTTGTGCCTCCCAAACCGATTGCCGTCAGAATGACGGTGTAGTTGCCGGCATTCATGTAAATGTCAGTCACGTTGGTATTGGAACTGGTGTTAAGCATGATGCCGTCACCGAAATTCCAGACATAGTTGGTGGCATAGCTCGAAAGATTCGTAAAGGTCACCGTCAAGGGCGCGGCCCCGTTGGTCGGCCCGCCGACAAAGCCGGCTGCCGGAACTGGCACCGAAACCACCTTGATGCTTCCATTGATCGCCAGGCTGTTGCTCCAGACCAGTCCCGGACGCAATGCCGGCAGATTAGTTGCGCTGAAACTCCCTGAATAATTGCCGGACGAGTTCGCCTTGAACAGTTGGAAACTGTCGCCCAAGGCCAATGGGCCGTCCCCGGCATTGGTTGTCACCGTCAGCGCGCCGCCATAAGCAATCGCCACGCAGGCGATCTGGTCATTGGTGTGGTTGTTGTGCGACACTGCCGTGATGCTGGCGCTGCCGGCGGCCAGTGTCAGGTTGCTGTTGATGGTCAGCACCGTTCCCGCCGTGTTGGCGCCCGCTCCCGGAGCCAGGACGCCGCCGGCCTGAACAACGACGGCGCCGCCGATGCTCCCGGAACCGCCCAGCGTGCCACCGCTGACACTGACCGGGCCATTGCCGATACTGCCGTTAATCAGCAGCGTCCCGTTGCTGATGGTGGTGGAATTGCTATAAGTGTTGAAATTATTCAGCGTCACGATGCCGGGACCCGCAAGTGTCAGCGCGCCACCGCCAGCTATCGAAAATCCTCCAACGCTGCCAATCGTGTAACTGTCCGCCGAGTTGTTGAACGTCACGCTGGCCGGCGAAACATTCGTCGCCAAATTCACCTTGAATCGTGACGCCGTATCGTCAAACAACACGGCGTCGCCGTTGGTAAAGGTGTTTGCCGCCAGGGAGTTGGTCCAGTTGGCGGTGGCAAAGTCCCAATTGGTGCTGACAGCGGCGGTCCAAGCATCGGTTGGGGAAGCTTGCAGCGGGGAGAAGACAGCGGCGGCGAAATTCGCTCCCCGAGCCGTTCCAGTCCAGGTTCCCGAAAAGGTGTCAGTGCCGCCGCTCAAACCCGACACATAACCAGCAGTCGCCACGGTGCCCGGACGGCTCTGGGAACTGAACGAATGGGATTCCGTGCCACCGGTCCCGGTGATGGTGGGGTTGCCACCGGAAGTGCTGGCCCAAGTCGAGTTCACCGCGGCCCAGGAGCCAGCCGTAACCCCCGACACATTAAACGTGATAGTGTCGCCAGTCGCGTTTGCGCCGACCGAGCCGGTTCGAGGAGCGGTGGTGCTGGTGCCGGCAAGGGTATAGGCCGTCAGCCAAGTGGCGTCAGCTCCGGACACCGTGACTGAAAGAGTGGCCGTGCCCGTCGGCGGGTTGAAGCAGTAATAGATCGCGGAACCGCGATAAGGAGTAACATTAAGGTCTTGCTGAACTGCCCGGGTCAGGGTTGCCCCGTTCCAAGTCAGGGTTGCGGGTTCGGCGTTGAAGACATTATGATCTTCCACCAAAGCCACCAGCACGGTAGCTCCCGTAGTGACCGTGACGGACTGGCTGACAGTGGCCGACGCCAAGTAGGTAATGGCTGTCGTTCCGTCGTGTATGTAAATCGGCGGCGGGGCTGTCACCACGATGTAAGCCGTGTTGGTCAGCGAGTTGGTGCCTCCCAAACCGCTTGCCGTCAGGATGACGGTGTAACTGCCCGCATTCGTGTAGGTGTTAGTCACGTTCGTTTTGGAACTGGCGCCCAACATTTTGCCGTCACCGAAATTCCAGACATAGTTGGTGGCGTTGCTTGAAAGATTCGTAAAGGTCACCGTCAACGGCGCGGTCCCGTTGGTCGGCCCGCCGACAAAGCCAACTACCGGCGGCAACGGCGGCGTCACCACGATGTAAGTTGTGTTGGTCAGCGAGTTGG
>Ga0302319_10006589_pt1 | contig 23001 bp, 23 predicted proteins | sample Bog_T0_2_FD_203319 | JGI IMG/M metagenome (GOLD analysis project Ga0302319, IMG submission 203319) | Peat permafrost microbial communities from Stordalen Mire near Abisko, Sweden - Bog_T0_2 | ecosystem: Environmental > Terrestrial > Soil > Wetlands > Peat | place: Sweden: Abisko, Stordalen Mire...
CCGGCACGGCGGCCGAGGTGCAGCCGATCCGCTCGATCGACCGGATTGTGGTGGGCGACGGCAAGCCGGGCGAGATTACCAAGGCAATCTCCGAGGAGTTCTTCGCGATTGTGAACGGCCTGAAGCCGGACCGCTTCGGCTGGCTGACCCCGGTCAACGTAACCGCCGAAGAAGCGGTTACGGCGTAGAGGCTAGGACGGACGGGGCGATGTTGAAAGAGGCCATCGCCAACTTTGTCGACCGCGACTCTGGAGCGGACACAGACCCCGATTCGAGCTTTTGGGCCGATGCACCGCGCATTGTGGCTGAGGGCGACTTTTACGGCGAGCCGGTTGCGGGACACCGGACGGAGATTCTTCTGCAGTGGTCTCCCGGGAGTCTCTACATACTGTTCGTTTGTCCGTACCTGCAGCTTCATCTAAAGCCTGAGCCCAACCTTACCGCCGAAACTTACGAGCTGTGGAACTGGGACGTGGCCGAGGTGTTTATCGGCGACGATTTTGAGAAGATCCGCCGCTACAAAGAGTTCGAAGTGTCACCGCAGGGCGAATGGGTGGATCTGGATGTGAATCTGGACAAGCCTCCACACGAGACGGGCTGGGTGTGGCAATCGGGCTGCGAGGCTGCGGCGCGGATCGATGCAGCACGCCAGACATGGTTCGGCTTTCTGCGGATTCCCTGGGCTTCAATCAGCACGCATGAGCCTGCCGTGGGCAGCCAGTTCCGCGCGAACTTCTATCGCTGCCAGGGGCCCGAGCCGGACCGCAAGTACATTACGTGGCAGGCGGTGAAACGGGCGAGCTTTCACACGCCGGAGGCGTTTGGGACGCTCAGGCTGGCGTAGTCGTTGAAACAAGACAAAAGCTAAGGATGGATGCGGTGCTCAGTCGAGGCGCGTGAGGTAGGCTTCGCCTTCGGCGGGACGCAGGCGGCGGGCGATCTCTTCGGCCATGGCGCGGTTGTCGCCCTCGGGGCGAATCCTTACCCAGTAGCTTTTGTCGCCGGGGAATTCGATGACGTTGGCGTCGGAGTACTTGCGCTGCAACTGCTCCTTGAGCTTGAGCGCCGGGCCCTCGCTGTGGAACGCGCCGATCTGTACGCACCAGCGGCCGCCGCTATCGATGGGCTTGGGCGTGAGGTAGACATCCATTCTTACTTCGGCCATTCCGGTTTGATAGATGCCGATAGCCTTTGCCGAGGCCATGGTTAGATCGAGCATCCTCTCCTCGACAAACGGTCCGCGATCGGTGATGCGCATGACAGCGGATTGGCCGGTCTTGAGATTGGTGACGGCGACGAGCGATCCCATCGGCAGAGTGCGGTGCGCTGCGGTCAATGCGGAGTCCTCAAACACCTGTCCGTTGGCGCTCTTGCGGCCCTTGTAAGGCGCGGTGTACCAAGTCGCCAGACCCTCCTCAGTGAGGATGGGGGTGTGGGTGGCGACGTATTGCAGGTCTTGAGCGGTGACGCCGCCGGGTGGGGCCGGCGTAACGGGAATGCGCGACGGCTGGCGCTGGCCGGTAACACCGGAATTTGTGACCGGAGCCAGCTCGGAGGGCGGTGGCGCGAACGCCGCTTTCTTGTGATGACCGCATCCGGCCAATGACAGCAGGGCCAGTCCAAAGACAGGCAACACCGGCGCATGCACCCGTGTGCTCTGCGGCGCGCGGATTGAGGCACGGGTTGGGGTCATCAGTTGCGCGGGTCCTTGGGTTGGCCTGAGTGCTTGTCCATGCGGTCGGCAAGATCGCGCAGAGTATCCGCCACGGTGCGCATGGCAACGATGGACTCGCGGCGCACCTGCGGGATGACTGCGTCGTTGATGTAGGCGACGGCATGGCGGAGTTCCATCTCGATCAACTCGACGGCCTCTTCTATGCGCCGTCCGACGCCGCCCGCGCCCGGACCTGAAGCCTGGCCGGGACCTGGAGGAGGATAAGTACCCATAATGATTTGCTCGGGCCGCCAGAGAGAGCTGCCCATCCTTTCTTAGTCTGCGTGTGCCTGTTCGGCGCGTCAATCTCCGCGGGGCGAAGAGGTGCCGCAAGGGTTACCTGTGAATGCGGAACGATGCGGCGCAAGTTCCTTTGCCGCCTACGCCGCGAGCCGCCGATGCAGACGCCGGTCAAGTGTCAATGCGAGAGATGGGTTGTGTCGACTTTGACTTTACGGAAGAGAAGCACAAAGACGATGGAGATGAGGGCGGCAATTCCCAGGCCGGAATAAAGGTCGGTGATGGCGAGCAGCGTGGCTTGCTGCTGCACGAGGCGGTAGAGCATTCCCATAGCCTGCGCGGCACCGGAGCCGGAGTTGCTGAGCTGGGTATGGAAGTACTGCTGCAGACCCTGGGCGGTTTGCTGAACGATGGGGTTGTTGGGGTTGATGTGCTCCACCAGAAAGGTCTGATGGGTTTGCGCGCGGCGGACCAGGAAGGTGCTGACGAAGGCGATGCCCACGCTGCCGCCGACATTGCGCATAAGGCTCATAAAGCCGGTTGCCGAACCGATCTGGTCGCGGCGCAGCGGTGCGGTAGCCATGACGCTGACCGGGACGAAGAGGAATCCGATGGCCAGGCCGGCGAGGATCTGCGGCCAGAAGACGCTCCACGGGTCGATGGCCAGGCTGATGCGGGAGAGCATGAATCCTGCCAGACCGAAGGTGAGGAATCCGAGCACGGTGATGGCGCGTGGATCGATTCTCGCCACGAAGATGCCGACGAGAACCATGGACACCATTGCGCCGAGGCCGAGCGGGCAGGTAGCGACTCCGGCGGTGAAGCTGGTGTAGCCCATCAGGAGCTGCAGAAACTCCGGCGTGAGCAGGCCGATGCCGTAGAGCAGAACGCAGGTGAAGAAGATGAGGCCGGTACCGGTGGCATAATTGCGGTCTTTGAAGATGCGGAGATCGACCATTGGCCGTTTGGCCTTTAATTCGCGAACGACGAAGACCAAAAAGCCGGCGACGGCGAGCACGAACATGATGCGGATGAGGCTGGAGCCGAACCAATCGTCCTCCTGGCCCTTATCGAGAACCACCTCCTGGCAGCCTAGCCAGAGCGAGAGGGCGACCAGGCCGAAGAGATCGAGCGGTCCGGGGTCGGAGTTGCGCACCCACGGCGGATCTTCGACGGTCTGTTGAATGGCCCAGAGGGCGATGAGGCCGATGGGGACATTGATGTAGAAGATCCAGCGCCAGGAGAAGCTATCAGTCAGCCATCCGCCCAGCACCGGGCCAACCACCGGCGCGACCACCACTCCAAGGCCGAAGAGCGCCTGGGCGATGCCCTGCTTGCGGGGCGGAAAGCTCTCCATAAGGATGGCCTGGGAGATGGGCGCCAGCGCGCCTCCGCCGATGCCCTGCAGAACGCGCATGAACAGCAGCATGGGGAGATTGACCGAGAGCCCGCACATGAGCGAGGAGATGGTAAAGAGGAAGATGCAGAAGAGCAGAAAACGCTTGCGCTGAAAGCGGTTGCCAAGCCAGGCGGTGAGCGGCAGAACGACGGCGTTGGAGATGAGGTAGGAAGTAAGAACCCAGGTGGCCTGGGAGTAGGAGACCGACATGCCGCCGGCAATATTATTGAGCGCCACGTTGGCGATGGTGGTGTCAAGCACCTCCATGAACGTGGGAATGATGACGGCAATGGCGATAAGCCATGGGTTTACGGCCGGTACCCACAACGCGTTGGTGCGATGCTCTTGCTCGATCTCGCTGGCAGCCAGCGTGGCGGTTGCCATAACACTAACCTTGCTTTCTTACTCTTTCGGCACATTCACGGGATGCAACAGGAGAAAATCCCGCACTGCATCCTGAACTCGCGACCGGAAGAAACAATCGCTCAACTCCAAATAGGGGTTGAGCATGGCGTTGACGATAAAGTCTCCCAGAACAAAACTGACGAACTGTTCGGCAGACTTGCGATAGAGCGGACCGCCCAGACGGCGGGACTCAAGGTACTCGGCCAGCAGAATGTAGCCGCGCTCGACAACGTCGCACCAGAGCTGACGGGCAAGCAATGGGAAGTTGTGTGCCTCAGCCACGACGATGCGGTAGAGCGCCAGGAAGGTGGGCGCGCTGAAGGTGCTGAGCATCATGAAGCCCATCTCGTTGAGCGTCTTTGCGGGCGGATCGGACCCCTGAATGAACTCCGGGTGGCGCGCGAAAAGGCGGCTGGTGTGCGCGCCAATGACGCCTACGAAAAGGTCGGCCTTGGTGGGAAACAGGGAGTAGAGGGTTTGCTTGGAGGCCTTTGCGCGGCGCGCGATTTCGTTGGTGCTGGCGCGGGCAAATCCCTTTTCGAGAAAAACGGCGGCGGTAGCGTCGAGAATGCGCTGACGGGCAAGGCCGTCAAGAGGCGGGCGACCGCGCGCTGGTCGGGAGGCGCCTGGAGTCGGATTGGCCGGTGGCGATGGCTCCATAGTTTTAGTACCGACTGGTACGTTTATTTCGAATCGATTATACGAGCAAGCATGAGCGGTGGCAAATGCGCTGTTTGGCGGTGATTCGAGAAGGCTGCGGCACCGCATTTCTTAGGCTGTAACTATTTGAATTTGCATGGGAATTGGGGGTGGACTGGTTATGTTGGACGCCAAGGATGCTCCCGCTCGCGGCTCCCCACACCCCGTTCAAGCGGGGATTTCGCCATTCGCTGCATCCCGGTTGGGTTGACCGGGCCAGGAGGTTACCCTAGCAATGAATTTTCAGCCCCGGATTCCACGCCGGTCATCCGCTGGGCAAAAAGCAAGACGCCGGCCACTTTAATTTCGAGGAGACTGCATTCTTTATGTCCAAAGCGATGAAATACGCTGAGAAGGCCGCTGTTTACGCAGCCAAGGGCGCATGGGTTGTATTTGAGCGGTTCAACCGCATCAGCCCCAACCCTGGCTTTACGCCGAAATGGAGCGACAAACCTCTCCTCAAGAGCTGGCAGAAGGAGAAGCCGCCGCTGGGCTGGCCGCGCACGACCGACTCGCTCTGTCCCAAGTGCGTACCGGAGATCCGCAAGCAGATTCTGGACGGCAAGCTGCCCCATGAAGTTCTGCTGAACGAGAAAGTCGGCGAGATCAAGGCGCAGATCATCGAGCGCGACGGCCAGATTCTGATGGTGAAGGACTGCCCCAAGCACGGTCACTTTGAAGACGTGATGTCGATCGACACCAAGTTCTTCAAGCACCTTGAAGAGAGCTTCCCCGGCCGCGACATCCGCGCGCACGGCGATGGCGACAAGAACCTGCACCACCACGGCACCTCGACGGTGACCCACGGACGCGGCTCGGTTCTGACCATCGACCTGACCAACCGCTGCAACATGATGTGCGACCCGTGCTTTATGGACGCCAACCAGGTGGGCTTTGTCCACGAGCTTACGTGGGACGAGATCAAGACCATGCTCGACAACGCCATCACGGTGAAGCCGAAGCGGCAGATGAGCGTGCAGTTCAGCGGCGGCGAGCCGACGCTTTCGCCCTACTTCCTTGACGCGGTGGCTTACTCGCGCAAGGTTGGCTTCAACTCAGTGCAGGCAGCATCCAACGGCATTGAATTCGCCAAGAGCAAGGAACTGTGCCGCGCGGCAGCCGAGGCTGGCTTGCGGTATGTTTACCTTCAGTTCGACGGAATTGGCAACGCAGCCAACTCGCACCGCAAGGTGGGCAACCTGTTTGACGTAAAGCTGCAGGCGATCAACAACCTGCACGAAGCCGGCGTCGAGATTGTTCCGGTAACCACGATCATCAACGGCATCAATAACGAGCAGGTTGGGCGCATCATCGAGTTCGCGCTCGACAACCCAAGGAAGATCAGCTTCCTGAGCTTCCAGCCGGTGAGTTTTACGGGCCGCGACGAAGACATTACCGACGATCGCCGCTTTGCCCAGCGCTACACGCTCTCGCACATGGCGCACGACGTAAAGAACCAGTGCGGCATCGGCGAGCCGGAGCGCGACTGGTTCCCGATCAGCTTTATGAGCACCTTCTCCGACTGGGCCGATCTGATCCATGGACCGGCGGCCGAGTGGGGCCAGCTCTCCTGCGGCTGCCACCCGAACTGCGGCATCGGCATGGCGGTGATGATCGACAAGGAGACCAAGGAATCGGCTCCGGTGACGGCGTTCCTCAACATGAACCAGGTGGCCAAGGATCTGGCCAAGGTGAATGACGCGGCGCGCGGCAAGTGGCTCTCGGTGATCGGCCTGGCGCTCTCGCTGATGCGCAACTACGATCCCTTCCAGTCGCCCACCCACTTCAAAATCACCGACATGATGAAGAAGATGGACAAGACCTTTAACGCCACCGGCAAGAACTACGGCAGCGTCAAAGGCGACCGCACCATCGACGACATCAAGAAGCGCCGCGAGGATCGCTGGAACTTCCTGTTCATCGCCGGCATGTGGTTCCAGGACTTGTTCAATTACGACTTCCGCCGCACCGAGCAGTGCATCATCCCTTACGCCACGCAAGAAGGAGAGATCAGCTTCTGCGCATACAACACGGGCGTGGGCTGGCGCAACATTATCGAGAAGATGCACATGACGGCTACGCTCACCAAGTGGTATGAGGAGCATGGACGCCACGAGATCTTCGCCGGCGGCAAAAAGGTGGGCATGAGCCACGTGGGCCACGAGCTGGTTCTGAACATGGAACACGTGAACTCGGAAGCCAACCACACGCTGGATACCCTGGGCATCGCCAAGAACGCACGCGAAGAGAAGATCAGGGCCCGCGACAAGCAAACCACCGAATCGAAGCTGAAGCAGGACGCCGAGAACGCGCACATGGCCAAGCTTTACCGTGAGCACGTTCTTGGCGAGAAGCCTGTCGAAGGGCTGGTGAGCCTGGACTCAATTGCCCCGGCAAAGCCAGTTAAAACACAAGAAGCAGAGCCGGTTGCCGGCGACTGATTCCCCTCCCCCAAGAACCTTGGTTCTCCATAAGCATAAAGGCCGCTCCGATTGGAGCGGCCTTTATGCGTTGAGGGGATTGACTGACCTACCAAACCTCCAGCTTGAACGCTCGATACTTGCGAATTAACTCGAAATCGGCGCGATTGCTGGTGATGAGCCGCGCTCCATGTGTCCGCGCCGTCAGAGCAATCAGCACATCGAAGTGCAGTTCGCGCAGTTTGCGGGATTCGAAGCCGTAATCGTCGTGCATCTCTGCAAGAATCTGTCCGGACTCAAGCCAGTTCTTCTCAGTTGGAGAAAGAATAGGGAATCTTCGCTCAAGAGCGCCAAGCAGGGCCTTTTCTGCCTGCGCTGTCGCTCCACGCCAGAGTTCGGCAAGGACGACGGCAGAGGTGCGTACCAGATCGTCGAGAGAATCAATGCGCTCGCGGTGGCAATTGGTGCGGAACTGATCGATGAGAACCGAACTGTCGAAAATGACCATTGTTTATCGGTCGTAATTCTCAAATTTCAGCTTGCCGCCGTACTTCTTCATAAGCCCCTTGAAATCGTTCAGCTTCACGATCTCTCTCAGGGCAATGTGCACCGCCTCGGTGCGGGACTTGGCTCCCAGCACGCGCACGGCCTCATCCGCCAATTTGGTGTCCAGCCGAATCGATGTAAGAGTGACAGCCATGTTTCTCCCCTGTATATACGAAGAATGCTCTCTGTATATACAGAAGTCAAGCCGGCGCTGTCAGCGGCGATCCGCTATCCTAGCTGGCTCACCTTCAGGTTGAGCGAAGCAAAGTCCGCGGTGCCGAGGCCGCGGGCGGCGGCCATCTGCAGATAGGGCAGGCTGGCTGCGTCCAGGTTCCAATAGGCTTTGGCGACGTAGGCATCGATGGCTACTGGATCGGTGCCGCCAACGATCGTCTTCCTGAGGGCCACATCTTCAAGATTGCCGCCCGTGGGTCCGTTGCGCAACAGAACGCGATAGCAATCAAGCAATGTGAGCGTTGGCAGCATGAAGCTGGCCAGATCGACAAGGCTCTGGTGAATCTGCTGGTGGAGGCGATTGCGTTCTCCGCCCAGAATGCCGTACCAGTTCTTCATGCCGAGCGTGACGCCGACCAGGCCGTGATGCTTGGCGATTGGCAGGTTGATGATTTTGTCGGCCTCAAGAAACGGCTTGAAGATGGGCCAGGTCTTGAGCACGACGCCACCCATGTCGACCTCTTTGTAGAGCTCGGGGTCGGGCAGAATAACCTCAGCGCCCTCGGCGCGGGCGGCGGCCTGAATGCCCGAGCGCTGGAAGCAGCGGCGCGGTTCGTTGCAACTTACATCGGTAACGATGACGCGCTTTGCGCCTGCCTGCCAGCACTGGCGCACCACTTCGGCGACGAAATCGGGATTGGTGTTGGCGGCTTGCTCCGGTGTGCGATCCCAGGCAATGTTCGGCTTAAGCACTACAATGTCGTGGCGCGAGATGAAGCGCCCGATGCCGCCAAGATTCTCAAGAGCCTGCTTGACGAGCTCGCGCGGCTCGGCATTTTGAACCACGGTTAACTGCGGGAATCGAGAGTCGGCGGCGGTGCGATGATCGCGCCGCGCCTGCTCGGCAAGCTCGGGAACGGGCTTGGCGCTGCGGCTGCTGAGCCACGCGGCCACGCCCGCCGTGCCCGCCGCCGCGCCGCCCAGGCGCAGTAGTTGCAGCATGGCTTCGCGCCGCGTCATCTGCTCCTGTTGCCCTGTATCTCCGTTGCCTTCGCCGCTCATGGTTGTTCTCCCGGTTACACCAGCTGCAGATGAATGCGCTCAGGATCGTTGGTGCCGAGCCGATGCGTATCGTCGGCCGCGGTGGCGATGTATTTCGCTGGTCGCCCGGCGGCATCGACTGTGGGCAATCCAGCTTCAGCACGTTTCTTTTCGATCATCTGCAACGCCGTATGATCGAGCGCCACTTTGTCTTCGCCGACGATTATGGCATTGGGATACCAGACGCGCTCGGGATGGAAGCTGGGGCCACCGTCGTAGACCGACTTCATGGCATCGCCGATGGTGAGCGTAACTTTTTGCCGGATGGCAGGGATGCAATTGAGGTCGGCCACGCCGGGGTTGCAGTTGCCCGCGTGCAGCGTGAATGGCTTATCGACCACCCCATACATGTTCTTCATGGCAAAGGTGACGCCGGCTATCTCGTGATCTTTGAGGATGGGGAGATTGATGACCATGGCGCACTCGCGGGTGAGAATCTTCGACAGGCTGATGCGCGCGACGCCGAACGACTCGGGCTGCTCCTCGTAGCCCGCCACATCGTTGCCATACACGCGAACGCCGTGGCTCTTGTCAGTGTTCACGGTCAGCCCGCAGGCCTGCAGGTCGCGCGCGGTGCGGTCCCACACCACGATGTTGCCGGCGGCAACGCCTGCCTGCTGCAGGCGCTCGCAAATGGCATGGACAAGCTCGGCATGCGTTGAGATGCCGCGACCGCCAAGGCCGTTCACCTTGAGGCCAATGACGCCGCCTGCGAGAATGTTTGCGGGAATCGCATGCTTCCACGCTTCAACGGGCTTTTCGCGGCCGGTATACGCGGCCATGGCTTTGTCGAGCAGTGCGAGCACACGCTGCTCGTCGGGCGAGCCGGCCGTGCCTTGGAGGTTAGCATCGGTTGCTATAACCACGCGCGACTTGGCGGATGCGGCGGGTTGCGACAGCATAGCTGCGAACCCTAGTTTGCTGGTGGCCGCGGACGATCCCAGTATCGCCGCGCCTGTGGCTGCACTCTTTAAAAACTCCCGGCGGTCTTTCATCGTGTCTCTCCCCGTTTCCTGATGCGTTGTTGCGGCTTGTGCCGATTTGGTTGACGTTGGCGTCGGCCCCGAGCTTACAGTTTTGCTTCCACTCCGTGCGCCAGGGCGATGAGCGCCTGCTGCCCGTCGGGTGTGGCCTCGTAAGCCACAATGCGTACCAGATACGGACCCTTGCGGAAGGTGACGCTCTGCGCATACGCCACGCCGGCGTCGCCCAACTGCACTTGCTGCGCGTCTTTGGTTTGGCCGTTGGCGAGGATCTTTGTCGCGCCCGCGGAATCGCCCATGGTGTACACATCCACTACGGCTTCAAGCTGGCCTTTGTACTTGTAGTCCGAGGTTGAAGTAGTGACCACGCCGGCAGAAATATACTGCTCGGCGTCGCCGTCGATGTACTGCCAAAGATCCTTGGCGGCAAAGGTGCGCGTGTCGCTGGTCTTGTCCCATCCGGCAACCGTTCCCGACGCGGGGAAGGGGTCGACCTTGGCTTTTTTGCAACCCGTTGCGGCGGCTACAGCAATCGCCAGAACCGCTATCGCGAACATCCATTTTCTTGAGTGCATCATTCCTTAAAAATCTCCTTTACTTCCGGTTCAGCAATATTTGCGCGGAGGGCGAGCGGCTTTCTCCGATGCTGGTGACGTAGACCGCCGGGTGCTCCTGCAGCGGGCAAGCGAACTCACACGCGCCGCAGCCCACGCAACGGCTGGGATCGATGCGCGGCTGCTTGAGGGTTTTGGTGTTGCCCACCGAATCAATGACCTGCGCCTCCTGAACGTAAATAGCTTTGGGCGAAACCGGGCACCACTCCTCGCAGACAATGCAATCGGTGGCCATGGCCCAGGGCAGGCAGCGGCCGCGATCATAGAAGGCTGTGCCCAGGCGGATAGGCTGATCGCCGTTGCCCACGCCGACAACCCAGCCTTTTTCTTTAGGCGTGATCTGCCAGATTGCTCCTGTGGGACAGACTTCAGAACAAAGCGTGCAGCTTGGCTCGCAGTAGCCGATGCGCGGTACAAGCGTCGGCGTCCATAGGCCAGCGAGGCCCGCTTCGTCCAGAGTGGGATGGAGCGAGTTGTTGGGGCAGACCTTCATGCACTCGCCGCAACGGATGCAGCGGCTGAGAAACTCCGGCTCGTCGACTGCGCCTGGCGGACGGAGCAACCGCTCATGACGGCTCTTGCCCATGCCGGTGTTGGCTTGCATGAGGGGCACAATCGCCGCGCCTGCGGCAATGCCAGTGAGCGTGCGGCGGCGGCCGAGATCGGGCGAGGCAACTTCCTGTTTTTTGTCGAGGCCGGGACGGAAGAAGCTGAAACCGAGGCTGGAATGTGGACATGCGCCGACGCAGTTCATGCACATGAGGCACTCCGACTTGCGCCATGGAGCGTTGCCAATGGGATCGTCGCCGCCCTGACAGTTGAGCAGGCAGCGATTGCAGCGGTCGCAGCTTTCGGTATCTTTTTTGAGGCCGAGGATGCTCCAGCGCGAGACCGCCCCAAGCAGAGCGCCGAGCGGGCAGATGGAGCGGCACCAAAAACGCGTGACGCGCAGGCTGGCAGCCAGGATCAGAAAGAAAATAATGCCGAGGGCGAGGCCCTGCGCAAAGTGCGCCTGGCGAAAGTCGAGCACGAGGAGTTGCAGTGCGGCGTGAAGAAAGCCGCCGGTGGCTTTGATGGCGGCGATGTGGCTGTTTTCAAGCGGCGAAAGCAGAGCGCGGACAGCGAAGTTGAATGCGGGAAGAATCGACAGGCCGATGGAGCGGACAAGCAGGCTGAAGGGATCGAGCCAGCCGATGGCCATGGAACCGAAGCAGGCTGCGACAAGGCCCGCGAGGAGTACGACATACTTGACTGTCTGCCAGCGTTTGTAACGGTTGGACTCAATGCGCTGCTTGCCGCGCTTTGACTCCGACGGCATGTTGCCCACAAAGTGCTGCAACGTGCCCATGGGGCAGATCCATCCGCAGAAGAAGCGGCCAAGAAAGAGCGTGGGCAGCAGAATCACCAGGCTCCAAAGCAGACCACGATAGAGAGCGTGCGTGGCCAGCGCATTGGCCAACGCGACCAGCGGGTCCCACTCGAAGAACAGGCGCACCGGGCCGCGCAGATGCATGTCGCTGGTTGTGCCGGGGGAGGAGTGGAGCGAGGTGAAGATCAACAGGCCCAGGAACAGCAGGAGAAAGAATATCTGCGAAAGCCTGCGGAACAACGGCAACCTGGACCCAACCACAAAAACCCTCCAGCGCCGCAGAAATACGGCACGGAAACCCAGGGACGATTGTTGGTTGTCAGACAAGTGCCGAACAGTGACCTGCGTCACGGGTTGGTGGTCGAGGCCTACGCAGGACTTCTTGGTGCAGGCTCAGGCGCCAAGGCGCCAGGCCGCTTCATGACTTAAAGTGCGAGGTCACAAGTGATTGATGAGCGAAGCGATGCAGGCTGCGCCGAAGCCGTTGTCGATGTTGACGACGCTGATGTTCGGGGTGCAGGTGTTGAGCATTCCCAGGAGCGCGGCCAGGCCGCCGAAGGAAGCTCCGTAGCCCACGCTGGTGGGAACGGCGAGCACCGGCGCATTCACCAGGCCGCCGACGACGGTGGGCAGCGCGCCCTCCATGCCGGCGCACACGATGAGTACGCGGGCTGACTTGAGCGTGTGCTGCTGCGCGAGGAGACGATGGATTCCAGCGACGCCCACATCGGCAACCAACTCCACCGTGTTGCCCATGAGGCGCGCGGTAACGGCAGCCTCCTCGGCGACGGGCAGATCGCTGGTGCCGGCGCAGACCACGCCGATCATTCCTTTGCCGGGAACCGTGGCGGCCTGGGTGAGCGTGATGGCGCGCGCGGCGTCGTGATACTCTGCGCGCGGTTCGACGGCGTGTACGGCCTCAAATGCCTCGATTGACGCGCGGGTGGCCAGCACGTTGCCGCCGGCCCGGGACATGCGCTCGAAGATAGCCGCGACCTGCGCCGTTGTTTTTCCGGAGGAGAAGATGACCTCAGGCATGCCGGTGCGCAACGCGCGATGATGATCGAGCTTGGCAAAGCCCATGTCCTCAAAGGGAAGGTTGCGCAGCTTCTCCATCGCCGCTCCAACGGCGGTCTTTCCCTCTGATACCTCTTTGAGCAGCGCCTCAATTGCGGCGGGATCCATTAGCGACTCTCCTTGTTTGCAATGACTTTTTCGTTTTGATTGGCGGCAAAGGAATGCATGGCTTGCTGCATTACTTTTTTGAGGGGAACCGCGTGGCTGGCCGCGAGCTTGCGGCAATCTTCATACTCTGGCGAGGCGTTGGCGATTTCTCCTGAGGGCCAGCGCGCGATTTTGATGCGCACCTCGCCCCATGGAGTGGACGCGGGCTGCCAGTCGCGCGCGAGCGAGAGCTTGTTCTCAAGCCGCCAGTGCAGGCCGATGGAAGTGGTTTCACGAAAGACGATTTGCTGCAGCGCTGTGACGAGATCGGGCCGGCAGAGCACGGTCATCTGTACGCCGGTGCGGCCTTTCTTCATCTGCACTGACACGCGAAACACATCCCATGCGCCGGCTTCGAGCAGCAACTCGCTCACATAGGCGATGACCTGCGGGTTGGAGTCGTCGATGACCGTTTCAATGATGGCGATGGGCTCGGCGTCGGTTGCGGCGGCGGAGGTTTCAGCCTGCTCGCCCACCAGCAGGCGCAGCAGATTAGGCTCGCCCGGGGTGTCGCGGCCACCCGCGCCGTAGCCGCGCGCTTTCACGCGCATGGCCGGCAAGGCCTGGTACTGAACATCGAGCATGAGCAGGATGGATGCGCCGGTGGGCGTAACGCGCTCCATGGGCTCGCCGGCGGAGTAGACCGGCGCATCGCCCAACAGCGCCAGCGTGGCCGGCGCAGGCACGGGGAGGGTTCCATGCTGACACTTAACCGTGCCGCTGCCCACGTTGAGCGGCGAGGCGAGCCACTGCTCCACGCCCAGAAGTTCAGCGCCAGCGGCAGCGCACACAATGTCCACGATGGTGTCGACCGCGCCGACTTCGTGGAAGTGCACCTTCTCAATGGGGATGGAATGAATTGCCGCTTCAGCCTCGCCGAGCAATTGAAATGCGCGCGAGGCGCGGGCCTTGACCGACTCCGACAAAGGCGCGGCGGCGATGATCTTCAAGATCGACGATAGATGGCGGTGCGGCGCGTGCGTTTGTTCCTCATGCTTATGCACTGGCTCAGCCGCGTGCGTTTCATGAGCGTGGCTGTGAGAATGTTCGTCGTGCGTATGTTCGTGGTTGTCGTGGGAGTGGCTGTCATCATGCTCATGCGGCGCTTGGCTCGCGCTATCGCCGGGCACAATTACGTCAACTTTTGTGCCCGCGATTCCGCCGCGCATGACTTTGCGGGCTTCAAGCCGCGCGCCTACGTCGAGGGCCTCGACCGTGGCGGCCAAAGACTCAAAGGGAACGCCCGCATCCACGAGAGCGCCCAGCACCATATCTCCGCTTATGCCGGAGAAACACTCCAAATATCCAATTCGCATCGCGTTGTGATTCTAAATGGTGGCCTATGCGCCGCGGCGTGCCAGCACTTCAACGGGCAGAAGGGCATTGAGCGAGCCGGAGCGGAAGCCGGTTGTATCGAGCGTGACGTATTGGTAGCCGGCCGTCTTCAACTCGGCGGTGATGCGGTCGAGCATCCCCATGGTGAGCGCGGCAGGCAGTTCGGTGCGGGCAATCTCAACGCGGGCAAGCTCGCCGTGGTGGCGGACGCGGAACTCGCGAAAGCCAAGCTGCCTCATGCTGTCCTCAGCCTTTTCAACCTGCTCAAGCACCTCGCGGGTGACGGCGCGGCCGTACTCGACGCGCGAAGAGAGGCAGGGAGCGGCGGGGCGGTCCCACAGCGAGTAGCCTTCGGCCTTGGCGAGCGCGCGGACTTCGGCTTTTGTGAGTCCTGCCTCGGCGAGAGGAGCGAGTACAGAGTGATCTTTGGCGGCGCGCTGGCCAGGGCGGTAGTCGCGAGTGTCGTCGGCGTTCATGCCGTAGGCGATCGCCTCGAAGCCAAGCTCGGCTCCGAGCGCCTTCATGGTGGTAAACAGCTCGTCTTTGCAGTGGAAGCAGCGATTGGCGTCGTTGCGTGCGTAGCTGGGATTGTCGAGCTCTTCTGTGGCGACAACCTTGAGCGGAATGCCCTGCTCGAGGGCGAAGGCGCAGGCCTGCTCCATGTCTTTGCGGGCCAGGCTTGCGGAGTCGGCGAGGACGGCGATCATGCCGTCGCCCAGAACGCGGTGCGCCGCGGCGGCGAGATAGGCCGAGTCGACGCCACCGGAGTAAGCCACCATGACTTTGACCAGTTCGCGCAGCCGCCGCTCAAGCACGGTGAGTTTTGCTGCCGCGCTGTGCGCCACTTCGGCTTCAGAGATAACCGGGGAAGATTCCGCCGCCATGGGAGCGATTATACCGTTTGCGGAGTTGGTGCGGCTGCCGGCGATGCCGAGCTACGGTAACTAGCTTTGCTTGGACGTGGATGGGGGCGCGTGTACACTGGTTTCGCTATGAGCTGCCTATTTTGCAAGATTGTGGACGGGACGATACCGGCGAGCCCGGTTTACCAGGATGAGCGGAGCTTTGCCTTCGCGGACATTAACCCAATGGCGCCGGTACATGTGCTGATTGTGCCGCGGGAGCATATCGGCGCACTCAGCGAGGCGAGCGAAGACAAGAGCGCGCTGCTGGGGCACCTGCTCTGGGTTGCGGCCGAGATTGCGCGTACGAAGAACCTGGGCAAGGGCTATCGCGTGGTGGTGAATACCGGCGAGGATGGCGGGCAGACGGTGGAGCATCTGCACCTGCATTTGCTGGGCGGCCGCGCGATGACCTGGCCTCCGGGATAGGGAGGGCTTCGTTGGTGGCGAATCTGGCTGCTGAGGAGTAACTGACGGGTGGGCGACGAACCCGCCAGGGCGTCTTGGGACGAGTAAGGTAATTTGGTTTCAATAATCATGCGACTGCATCAGACTCAGGTGATTCTTCTGTTTTTCGCGATTGCCGCGGCGCTCTCCGGTCAGCTGTGCGCCCAGGAACCGAGCTGCGCACAGGTTCATGCTATGGCGCAGATGGCCCGCGCGAGATCCATGTCGGAGCTGAACCCACTGAAAAGAGCTGCGGGCGACAGCTACCGTGCACGCTTGGTGTTTGCATTTCGCGCGTTAGATCTCCGGCCGGCCGAACGAACGGCCTCTGCTGTTCTCGATTTCCTCCCGCAGGATGACAGCCATCGTGGGGAATGGTCTTCGTTGAGCGGATGGATATGTGAAGAGGAGCAGGAGCGCGATGTAAAATCATTGGCCCTCCTGCAAACACGTATTCCACGTGACTTTGCCAAGTCCGTCATTCTTTTCCCAAAGAGGATGTACCAATACATCTCGTACCCAGTAATAGTGGGGCTCGGCCCGGACGACGACTACGCTGAAGAAATGGTAGCTGTTTGCCGCACACACCCCCGCGAGTTCAGGGCGGCCATTGGCCAGCTGCCCAAGAAAGACAGGGATTGGTTTCTGAAGGTCATTTTTGAACCTTCTGACTGCCGTGCCTTAGCTCATCCTGAAGGTGACTAATCGCTGCTACCTGATCCGAAATCCTCGCTTGATCGCACCGGCAATGCGGAAAGAGCTGAATCTTCCAGTGGCGAGCTTTGATGGCGTATCACCGGCCAACCCTTCGTTACTGGCTAATCAGCCTTCCCGCACGGCTTCGGCGCGGATGATTTTGTTCATCTGATCGAAATATCTGCGGTGGGATTCTGCTGTATGAGGCCGTCGGACGCGCGGCAGCAGAAAACCGGGGTTGGGCGCGGGTAGTTTTCCTTGGGTTCCATCGTGGGACTTTTCAATCGCCCCTAACGGGGCTGAGGGGGCGTTTTCCCAGAGCTGCGCTTGCACTGGGCTATTTTCTGCCCGCCTTTCCGGGGCGGGAAAGGTGCGCGATCCAACATCAATGGGGTGTCAAGGCTGAAGCCTTGACACCCCATTGATGTTGCTATGCGGCTGGTTCTATTTCGCGGATCAGACTGCGAACTGCGAGCAGCTGACGGTTGCGGCCTTACAGAGGCTGCTGGGCCAGCTCTTCTTCTTCCTCTTCAATGCCGTAGCGGCGGAGAAGGTTGGGAAGGGCCTGCGAGAAGGCCGACCGGGGCATGACGGTGTCGCAACCAGCCTCGACGGCCTTCAACTTCAGGTCGCCCTGCAGGTGATTGAGGAAGCCGATGATGGAGGTAGCCTTCTTGAGCTTTGCCTTGAACTTGGGAATGAGCGCCATGGGCTTGGCGTTGAGGTTGTTTAGATCGAAGACAACCAGCGCGGGCCGCTCGTTCTCTGGCAGTTCGAGGAGGCGCTGTACCTGCTCCTTTTCGCCCTTGACGAACTCGACCTTGATGCCGAGCTTGCGCGCGGTCTCTGAGATCTTGGCCTGGAAGAAGAGGTCGTCGACAAAGCAGAAGATGCGCGTGGGCGCGTCGTTGCGGACGGGAGCAGCCGGGGCCGGGGCAGAGGTATCGGGATAGTAGCCGGCGTGGTTGTTGCTCATCATCTGGATGGTGGAGGCGGGGCCGTCGGCAATATTGCCGTTGACGATGCGGTAGCTGTGGTCCATGGGACCGACGAACTCGCGGGGGCCTCTCTGCTTGGTTTTGCGCTTGCCCTGCGGCGCGGTGCTGTTGCCCGGCTGGGCCTGCATGGGCGCGCCCTTTTGGAAGAACTTCTTTTTCTTGCGCGGCTGGTTCTGATGGGCCTGCCTTTGCGGCGGCACCTGCTGAGGCTGGGGGGGCTGCTGCACTGGAGCCTGAGCCGTGGGCTGAGCTTGCTGCGCCTGGGGCGCCTGCTGCGCGTTCTGCTGGCTTGACTTGTTCTTGCGGCGGCGGCGGCGGCGGCGATGCCCTGTACCGGGCGTCTGGGACGCCTGACCGTTGTCAGGCGCGGGCCCCACTTCAGGTTGGGGCTGAGTTGTTTCTGTGGTCATGCGTTTACTTCCTGGTTTGCTTCCTGGAACTTTGCTATAGGCTGCAAATGATTCCGGCGTTCAGTTGCATTTCTTCGAGGAGCGGGCCGTGACGCTAGCGCCAGGGCGGGCAGAAACGAAGTGGAGAACAGTGAGCCGCACGTCTTCTACCGGGCATTGAGCAGAGTGCTCAGGGCAGTTGTCTGCATAAATGCCGGTCCGACTCCGGGGAGTGTGGAGCATTGTTGAGAAGTTACCGTTCTGCATGCGGCAGTCTATTTTTCGGGCCCTCTGCGATGCCTTGAACCGAAGCCAGCTAGTTGCTAAAGCGCCTGCTCTCGACAAGGTACGTTGTCGAGCTTCCCTGGCCCAACCGTTCAAAGTTTGTGAAAATGCTGCAGCCGCTTTGATACATAGGAATCCTGCAAAGGACTCGATCCAGTAGTCAGGATTGGTACGGTGCGGCTGGTGCTTTTCTCAGGTGATTCAATTTCCTATGCGAGCTTCCGCCGCGAACAACTAGATATGCAATTGAACTGACCGGCGGTATTTCATGCTCTGCGGCGAGCTTGCTCTCCCCAAATCGGGTGGCCTGCATCAGCCGTTTCGATAGGCAACTCCGATAGTACAGCGTTGGGTTGCGGCTGGCAAGTGGCACTTTTGTGGGGGTGGATTACCGAAGAAGTACCTTCTAGAGCAAAACCAGATTAAGCATGCGCTGGGAAATATTGTGCAAGGCGGTCGCCGAGCGCTGTCTGCGGCTGCAGGGCGAAAACGTTCAGAGACACCGAAGGCTGCTCCGTTGGGAGCAGCCTTCGGTGTCTTGCGCGGCCACTGGCCTCCTGTAGTGTTCGGCCGGTGGCTTCTCCACCGTGCCATTTGCGGACTGGCCGGAAGGCCCGTTCCCTTTTGAGGGCCGCTCATTGGCGGTTGCTCTTTTCCGGTTTCCGCTGTTCTCTGCCGCGGCGTTACCGCAGCTTGTACATCACTGGCACCCTCTATATAGCAATCGTTAGGCCGTTTTGGGTTTACTTTGTTTTCAACCATTTGGATGAGGCTGGTCCTTCTGTTTTTATCGATTATGGAAGCGGGGAATGGAGGAAATCCTAAAATCCATACATTGATCCGCTAGAGCTGGCATTTGGGGCAGTAGTGGGTGCCCCGGCCAGCGACCAGGATGCGGCGAATGGGGGTGTTGCAGCGAAGGCAGGGCAGGCCGGTGCGCAGGTAAACGCAGTGTTCCAGCTGGAAGAAGCCGCGGACGCCTTCGGCGTCAACGTAGTCCGAGACTGATGAACCGCCCAGGCTGATGGCGTGTTGCAGGACCTGCTGCAGAGCGAGGCGGAGGCGCTCGAGCTGGGCTTTGGTGAGCCGGCCGGCTGGGCGGCGAGGGCGGATGCCGGCGTGAAACAGGCTTTCGTCGGCGTAGATGTTGCCGACGCCGGAGAGCAGCGACTGATTGAGGAGCGCGGCTTTGATGGCCAGCTTACGTCCGCTGAAGAGGCCGGCGAACTCGTCTGGCTGGATGGTGAGGGGCTCAGCGCCGGCGGCGGCGAAGGGAGTTGCACGGTCGAGCAGGCGGAGTTCGAGGCGTCCGAAGCGGCGGGGATCGACAAACCGCACCTCGCGGCCGCTCTGGAGGGTCAGGCGGGCGTGGGTGTGTGGAGCGACGGGCGCGTCGGGGGTGGTGACGAGCAGTCGACCGGTCATGCCGAGGTGAACGATCCATTGAGCGCTTGCGGGCTGGGGGCTTGCGGTGTCGGTTGAGATGGCGGAGTGGCCGGATGGTCCCAGCTCGCAGACGATGTGCTTGCCGGTGCGATGGACGGCGAGGAAGGCGCGGCCGGGAAGTTTGCCGGCTTGTATCCTGGCGGTGGTCTTGAAGGGCTGTTTGTGGCTGGAGAACCAGACCTGCACGATCTGGTCGCCACGCACGCGCTGGTGAACGCCGCGCGCAATGGTCTCAACTTCAGGCAGCTCGGGCATGGTTCGATTCTAGATGGGGCGGCGGCCGGGACTAGCTGCGATGCTCGATCAGCTCGTTATTCTCTTCGCCATAGGCGACTTGCAGGCTGCCCCACTTCTCGAGATACACGAGGCCGAGGCCAAGGCCAACGACGAAGACCGCGACGGAGGAGTACTCGATAAGGTTGAGCTTGCGGTTTTCTTGCGGGGTTTGGTAGACGACGATGCCATGGATGTCGCGCGGGACTACCCGGTTCTCAGTGAGCACGGGACCCGTGGGCATGACCTCGAGGTAGTGGGTTGAGATCATGGCCGAGACGATGAGGCCCGCCAGGCCAGGCAGAATGAAAAGAAGCGCGAAGAACTTGAGCGTTGCCAAATTGGCCGACTTCATCTGTATGCCTCCCAGTTCCGTTCGAGCTGCAGAGAACCAACGTGATCGCGCTCGGCCAGAACCGTTTCCGGTTGAGAGTGAGCGCACAGAATTCGGGAAGTTGCTATCGCGAGAGATGGCCGGGGGCCGGGGAGCTTTCAGTGGGAGCGGCCAACGCTCAACGAGTGGCTCACCGATGGGTTCGCGCACAGGAAAACGAAGTACGGGAACACATCTACTACTGGCTTTATACCAGAGTTCAGGATGGGAACCTAAGAGATCGACTGTCAGGAAACGGGACGTATGTAACGGAGATTGAGGCGCTGGTAATTCGGGGCGAAATTACTTTCCTGCTGCGCCGGAGTCGAGCGGATGGAGCTGACCGGGCCGACGGACGCGGTTAATTTCAAAGCTGACAATCTTCCAATGGCCCTGGGCGTCATGCACGTAAACACGGGTATAGCGGTAACTTCCAGCCATTTCGCCTTCAGGATTAACGCCCTGCACCTGGGCCAGAGAGTTTACCAGCGCGGTGGAACCATAGAACCGGACTTTGCGGTCGGAGATATCGAGAGCCGTGAAGCGAATGCGATGGGCGCTCATGCTGGCCAGCGCTTCGCTTTTGTTCTGCAATGTTCCCGACGCTGAAATAGCGACGTAGTCGTCTGCCAGAAGAGAGCCGAGCGCATTGGTGTCGCCCTTGAGCATGGCTGTTCGCCACTGTTCCTCAAGCTGGTCGATTTCGTGGCGCGCCTCGTGCTTATGGGGCTGTTTGGGCTGGCCTGCGCAGGCCGCGGCGAGGCCAAAAGCGAGGAAGAGAGCAGCCAAAAACGCTCTCGTGACCGCCCAATGGCGTTTCGGACAGGGTGGAACAGAGAGCATGATCGCGCCGTCGAACATAAACGTAACGGATAGTATTCCCGGAGCGGCACGACGGTCAATGGCGCGCGGGTTGAAAAGCGGAACGGCGAGTGATTTTGGCAAGCCCATGCCCGATTTCCCAAACCTGAATTGCCGGGGAGCGACGATCTGCCGGCTGCTATCTTTGCCGGTTTGACTCGGGAGGGCCGTTAAACGAGAGCAGTCAGGTTTTCCCTGGTGCGTTCCGTCATCTTCTGGAAGAGCACTCCGACCGCGTATAACCTGTAGTGCTCTGACTCGCGGTGGGACGCGAGCGCGCCTTCATCGCGGTATTGCTCGTAGATCAACAGCAGATCGGGATCGTCTTCAGCGTGGTGGGGGATGAAAGTGACGCAGCCGGGCTCCCGCCTGGAATCGGCAGCCAGCAGGCGCGCCGCGTTGGCGACTTCTTCGCGGTCTTCGGGGTGGAACTTTAACCGAACAATAAAGCTGACCATGGGACTCCGATCGTGCTCTTGAACGAATCCTACTTTTGAATGCTTTCGAGCGCGGCGGCAAACTCCGGCAGCAACATGGTTTGTCCGCGGTCGGGCCCGGTGGAGACCATGCCGATGCGCGCCCCGCTTTCGCGCTCCTGGAAGCGGAGATAGTCCTGGGCAGCCTTGGGCAGCTTTTCGAAATCGGTGATGCCCTCAGTGGATTGCTGCCAGCCCTTGAGGGTGGTGTATTTGGGCTTGATGCGCTCCAGGCCCTGCACATCGGCGGGGATTTCGTCGGTGACTTTGCCGTCGATCTCGTAGCCGATGCAGACCGGGATCTCGGCCAGAGTGTCTAGGACATCGAGCTTGGTGATAACCAGCCACTCAGCGCCGTTGACCTGGTTGGAGTAGCGGAGCAGCGGAATATCGAGCCATCCGCAGCGACGGGGGCGGCCGGTGACAGCGCCGAACTCTTTGCCGCGGGCGCGCAGCTCTTCGCCAGAGGCGTCGTGAATCTCAGTGGGAAACGGCCCCTCGCCAACGCGTGTGACATAGGCCTTGGTGACGGAGATGACCGTGCCGATAGCGGTGGGACCGACGCCGGTTCCAGTGGCCGCGCCGCCGGCGGTAGCCGAGGAGGAGGTCACGAACGGATAGGTGCCGTGGTCGATGTCGAGCATGGTGCCCTGCGCGCCCTCAAACATCACGCTGCCGCCCTCGGCAATGATCTTGTGGAGCATGCGGCCGGTGTCGGCGGCGAATGGGCGCACCTGCTCGGCCGCGGCGGCGTATTCGTCGTACATTTTTGAGGGGTCGAGCGGATCGGTTCCGAACAAGGCGTGCGCAATGGCGTTCTTCTCAGCGCAGGCGGCCTCAATATGCGTCTTCAGCAGCTTGGTATTGAGCAGGTCGACGATGCGCAGGCCGCTGCGGGCCATCTTGTCCTCGTAGGCTGGGCCGATGCCGCGGCTGGTGGTGCCGATCTTCTGGCGGCCAGGCGCGCTTTCGGCAGCCAGCTCGATCATGCGGTGATAGGGGAGGATGACCTGGGCGCGGTTGGAGACGAACAGCTGGCTATCGACGCCTACGCCAAGCTCGCGGAGGCGCTTGACCTCCTGGAGGAAAGCGATCGGGTCAAGGACGATGCCGTTGCCGATGATGCCTTTGCAGCCTGGGCGGAGCACGCCGCAGGGGATGAGTTGCAGCACAAACTTTTGGCCGCCAATGATGACGGTGTGACCGGCGTTATGACCGCCGGCGTAGCGGGCAACGGCGGAGAACCGCTCGCTGAGAACGTCTACGATCTTACCTTTGCCTTCGTCTCCCCACTGGGCGCCCAGCACAACTGCCGTCTTAGCTCGCATTTGCTTCTCATCCTTTGAAATTGGTGATGCGGCCTGCTTTTTTGAGAAACACGACCGCCAACAACACACACAAAAAAGGCCGGCGCCCAGGGCGTCAGGCCAAAAATGCACGGCGCAGCCGACCCTGACCTGCACCATTTTCGATGATAAACCCTGAGGCGGGTTTGCCGGGGCAGGGGGGCGAGCGATGGCAGGGCCGACGCATATAAATGGACCAGTGTTGCTATATGCAAAGCGAGGTGAGGCAGTGAGAAGGGGATATGGACAATCCCCTGAAGTATTTTTCTGAGTTGACTGACCCTCG
>Ga0302319_10006591_pt1 | contig 22996 bp, 21 predicted proteins | sample Bog_T0_2_FD_203319 | JGI IMG/M metagenome (GOLD analysis project Ga0302319, IMG submission 203319) | Peat permafrost microbial communities from Stordalen Mire near Abisko, Sweden - Bog_T0_2 | ecosystem: Environmental > Terrestrial > Soil > Wetlands > Peat | place: Sweden: Abisko, Stordalen Mire...
CTTGGACCGTCGATGTCTTCGATCCGCACCAGCCATTCCCCGCCATGGGCCCTCGCAGCGAGATAACTCGCCGTCGCCGCGACCAGTGAACCGAAGTGCAGCGGACCTGTGGGAGAAGGCGCGAACCGTCCGCGGTAACTCATCCGAGAAGTTGCGGCAGTATCTCCGCCGACGTCCCCTGCAGGCTGAATGTGACATCATCCGAGAAGCTGGTCCGGTCCGGATTGATCTCGATTACAGTCCGGCCCATTGGAATCAAACCCGCCGCCGGATACACCTGCGCTGAAGTCCCCGCAACGATCAGCACGTCCGCATTTCTCACCGCCTCCGCTGCCCGCTCCATCGCACCCGCCGGCAGCATCTCGCCGAACCAGACCACACCCGGCCGCATCATTCCACCACACTCACAAAAGGGCGGGAGGTCGCTCAAAACCTCGCGCGCCAGCTTCTCGCGCCCGCACTTCACGCAATGCAGAGTCCAGATATCGCCGTGGAGTTTGATGATGTTCTTCGATCCGGCGAGATCGTGCAATCCGTCCACGTTCTGTGTGATCAGCGTGAAGTGCGGCGCTCGCCGTTCCAGCTCAACGAGGGCGATATGTCCGCTATTCGGCCGCGCTGCTGCGATGGCACGCCGCCGTTCCTCATACCACTCCCAAACGAATTTCGGATCGCGTGCAAACGCCTGAGGCGTCGCCAGATCCTCGAATCGATGAGTGCGCCAGTAGCCCCCATTGCTTCGAAACGTGGGAATGCCCGACTCTGCGGAAACTCCGGCGCCGGTCAGTACCGCAATGGACTTTGCAGCGCGAACCTGCTCGGCGGCCGCGCTAACATTCGACGGCATTGACAGCCAGCCCCGCGAGCGACGTTTCTTTGTACCGGCTCTGCATGTCGAGACCGGTCTGATACATGGTGCGGATCACCTGGTCGAGCTGAACCCGGTGGCCCTCCGTCTCTTCCATGGCCATGCGGCTGGCGTTGATCGCCTTGACTGCGCCGATCGCATTGCGCTCGATGCACGGGATTTGCACCAGGCCGCCAATCGGATCGCAAGTCATCCCGAGGTTGTGTTCCATGCCGATCTCCGCCGAATGCTCCACCTGTCCGCTGGTCCCGCCGAGCGCAGCCGATAGACCTGCCGCTGCCATGGAACACGCTACACCTACCTCGCCCTGGCATCCGACTTCAGCGCCCGAGATGGAAGCGTTTTCCTTATAAAGAACCCCGATGGCGCCGGCCGTCAGCAGGAAGCGGAAGACACCCTCGTCAGTTCCTTCCTGATACCGGACATAGTAATGAATCACCGCCGGAATCAGGCCCGACGCTCCGTTGGTGGGCGCTGTGACGACTCGACCGCCCGCGGCATTCTCCTCATTCACCGCCATCGCCCAAACGTTGACCCAGTCCATCACAGCCAGGGGATCTTTACTGCCGCGTTCCGCAAGTCTCCGTGCCAAAGCCGGCGCGCGGCGGCGAACGTTGAGTCCGCCTGGCAGAATTCCTTCCGTCGCCAGACCGCGCGCGGAGGATTCCTGCATTACCTGCCAGATGCGCGCCAGATAAGCCCGGATCTCTTCCTCCGTATTCCAAGCTCTCTCATTGGCCAGCATGAGTTCCCAGATACTCAGCGAGTGTTCCTTCGCCTGCGCGAGCATCTCAGCGCCCGAGCTGAAAGGAAAGGGAACAGCGGCGCGTTCGCTTCCAGACGCTGCTTTGTCGCCTTCGCGCCGGATGAAGCCGCCGCCGGGTGAAAAGTAGACGTCGCTGCGGAGGACTGTCCCCGCGGCATCGAGTACGGTGAACCGCATGGCGTTCGGATGTCCGGGCAGCACCAGTTCGCGGTGCCACACAAAATCTCTCGAATCGAGAAATGCCACGGGATGTAGTCCCAGCAGCATGATCGAGCCGGAGTTGCGAATCGCAGTCAACTTAGCTTCGATCTGATTGAGATCGATCCCATCGGGAGTTTCCCCCAGGAGCCCCAGCAGAATCGCCCGGTCTGTAGCGTGGCCTTTGCCGGTCAACGCCAGAGAACCGTACAATTCCACACGAATCGAAGCCGCCCGCGCCAGCAAACCATCGCGCGATAGTGAGACAGCGAACTCGCGTGCAGCCCGCATCGGCCCCATGGTGTGGGAACTGGATGGTCCCATACCAATCTTGAAGAGTTCGAAGACGCTGGTACGCACCGCCTACAGCTTAGCGCGCTTATACTCAGTGCCATGAAGGCTGTGCTGCTTGTCGGATACGGTGGAGTTGAGCAACTGAGATATGAAGAGGTTCCGAGGCCCGAACCCGGTCCCGGGGAGGTGCTGGTACGGGTGATTTCAACCAGCGTCAACCCGATCGATTACAAGATTCGGAGCGGCGCGATGAAAGATCACATGCCCTGGCCACTGCCGGCGATTCTGGGTCGCGATGTCGCCGGTGAGGTGATCGCCGTGGCCCCGGACGTTTCGAAATTCAAAGCAGGCGACCGAGTCATCGGACTGGTCAATCATTCCTATGCAGAGTATTTGACTGCCGAAGCCGATGTGCTGGCGAAGCTCCCGGACGGCATCGATGCAGAGAACGCGGGTGCGTTGCCGCTGGTTGTGACCACTGGGGCGCAACTGATCGAAAAAGGGATTCAGCCCAAAGCGGGTGAAGTGGTTCTGATTACAGGCGCGGCGGGCAGTGTCGGACGGACGGCCGTGTTTGTTGCCAAACAGCATGGCGCGAAAGTGATCGCGGGCGTACGCGGCAGCCAGAAGGCGGATGCGGAATCGCTGGGCGCCGATTCCGTCGCAGCTCTCGACGATGACAAAGCCATCGCAGGATTGCCCGAACTGGATGCCATCGCCGACACGGTAGGCGGCGAAACTCTGGGCAAGCTTTTGCCGAGGTTGAAAAAATCCGGCAGGTTGGCCTCAGTACTGGGCAAATCGGATGCGGCCCAGAAGGCCGGAGTGGATGTCAGGGCAGTCTTGTCTCAACCGGATCCGGTGCGGCTCGCGCAACTTGTCGAAGATGTGCGGGATGGGCGCTTCAAAATACCCATCGCTCTGCGCCTCGATCTGAGTGAGATACGGAAAGCTCACGAAGCTGCGGAAAAAGGTGTGGACGGGAAGATCGTACTTCACCCGTGAGCGAAGTGGAAGCAGAGGGCCGCGACGCCGAGGAAGAAGAGGATCAGGGCTGTGATGGCGGCAGGGAATAGCATCGCCCGCATCCTTTTCATCAGGGTCGGCGGCGGAGCGGGGTCGCCGCAGGGCGCTGCTACGCGTACGAATCGAAGGCGCTGCACGGGATCGTTGATGTGCCGGGCTACGCCTTCCACCCAGGATCCGAAGTAGACATGACGCGACGAAACCATATTCATACGTAATAACGGTGCGGCAGGAGGGAGAAAATCTCCCGTTTCCTGGAGCTCTAAAAAAAATATTAAAAGATTGAGACGAACGTCCGGTGGGGGGACTACCTGTGCAAGTTGGCTGGTGGTATACCGGCCCATCTCAGCAAAATGGAGACGTGTTTGTGCTCAATGCCTGGTTCGGAAAGAATGATATGAAAGGCCCTGTGTCGGTGATTCCGGACAGGAACAGTGGGGGTCTGGTCAAGACTCTTGCGATCGTGTCGCCGGTCCCCGCGACGCCGCCGGCTCCGCCGACATTCGAAGAGATCTGCCAGACGGCGGATATTAAACCTCCGAAGATTGCCTACGGAATCCGGAAGGTGGCGCAAATGGCGGAAAGCACCCACTTGTCGGGCATGGAACCCGAGTTCAAGCGCAAGGCTTTGCTGATGGCGCTGGAGGCGGCCGATACGGATGTGTCGGAGGTTCTCAACGATGTAGTCATCCGTCAAAAAGCGCTCAAGGAATACGAAGACGTGTTTCTGGAACGTGTCAATCAGTTTGAGACGGCCCAGTTGACACAGAACCGCATGGAACAGGCGGAACTCGAGAAAATCACCGCCCTGTTCCAGGGACGGATACAGGCCAACCTGAATGACGTGGCTCTGCGACAGACGGAGTTTCGGACCTGGCAGGAGAGCAAGCGGCGGGAAATTCATAACTTCACCGAAGCCGCGGCGCTCTGCGTTCCGCAGGAAAAACCGGAAGACGAAGTCCTCGGCAGCAATGTCATGTTGATGCTGCGGCCGACCGGCACTTTCCGATAGACGGCGGCGGAGGAGACGTATTTTGATCACACTCTCGCTTAGCGCCGCTTTATTGCTGTGTGTCTTCCTGCGAAGCCGCTATGGCAGGAGTACGTCGATCGATGCGGCAGAGATGGTAAGGCACCGGCGCGAATCCGCTAAGGAACACCGGGAGTCGATTTATCCGTTCGAAGAATAGTTTTCACGAAGAGGGAAAAACATGGCCAGTCCTGAAGAAGTTAATACACAGCCGATCGGGCTCGACGTCGGTACGAGTCGAATCGTCGTGGCCCGCATGGCGGGTAAGAAGTATGAGTATGAAGCACAGCTGAACGCATTTTTCGCATTGCCGCACTCCCGGCTCACGGAGAGTCTGCTGCAGCGCGAGAATGTGTTTCACGAAGTGATCCGCGGAGAGATCGTGGTGTCCGGCAACGATGCCGAGCGGCTCGCCGAAGTCTTTCATGCGGAGACGCGGCGGCCGATGAAAGAAGGCATCCTCAACGCGCAGGAGCCGCATGCAGTGGACGTGGTGCGGCGGGTGATCACGAAGCTGGTTGGCAAAGCGGCAGCGGGACAGAAAGTAATCTTCAGTGTGCCGGCGCCGACATCCGGTAATGACGGCGGGATTCGCCACCATCAGGAATCGATCCGTCAGATTCTGACCGACCTGGGCTACGAAGCCATTCCAATCGAAGAAGGTCTGGCCGTAGTGTTCGGAGAATTGAGCGCGGCTAACTTCAGCGGCATTGGTATTTCCTGCGGAAGCGGATTGTGCAACGTTTGCCTGGCTGTTCTGTCTGTGCCGGTGATCAGTTTCAGTGTGCCGAGAGCGGGCGATTTTATCGACTCACAGGCAGCGCTGGTGACGGGCGACATGGCCACGCATATGCGCGTACAAAAAGAACAGAGCTTCCGGCTGCACGGAATGAACGGCGACCGGGTGAACAACGCGCTGGCCGTTTATTACGACGATGTCATCGAAAACCTTGTGAAAAGTCTGAAGGAAAGTATCTCTTCGACGCAGAAACTGCCCCGCATGACCCAGGCGATCCCGCTGGTTCTGGCTGGCGGGACAGCCATGCCGGAAGGCTTTCAGGAACGCTTCAAAACCGCTCTGCTGGCGCATGAACTGCCCATCAAACTGTCGGAGGTTCGCGTATCCAGCGAACCCCTGAACTCAACTGCACGGGGCGCCTTAATGGCGGCCCTGTGCTAGGTTCAGACACTCCCGAATCAAAACGAGAACAAGGTTCCGAACTGGACGCGCCGGTCGTTCGAGGTATCGCGAAAAAGGTTAATCGCGGTGGACTGACCGAACAGCGGAGACGAAAGATTACCCACGAATCCGCCCTGGTTCAGATGATTGAAAATGTTGTTGACGTCGAGATTGAAATTAAGCCCGTATCGGTGGTCCTTCCGCGCGCGAAAACTAAAGGTCTTTGAGATTCGCATGTTGACGTTCCACATACCAGGTCCCGTGAGATAGTTACGCGGAACAATGGTCTGACCGGCAATCGGGCTGGTATCGAATGCCCCGAAAGGCGTGACCACAACGCTGGGCCGTGACAGATCGGTGGCGAAAGCGGGGCGGTCATTCGCAACGGTATCGCCATTGATATCGCTTCCAATCGTCAGATTGTAAGGAAGCCCCGAAGCCATGATGAGGAATGGATTCACCTGGATGCCTTTAGGCGCGACGAAGGTTCCCACCAGCGTCAGTGAGTTAGGGCGGAGCCAGTCCGTCCTCCCATAATCCTGCATAAAGTTGTATGGATTCGACGGCGACGTAATGCCGTCCACATCGCTGTGTGCGGACGTCCATTGATAGTTGGCAGTGAACGACACCTTGCTGTTCAAGCGGTTGTTCACCTGCGCCCACATAGTTTGCATGTTCATGAAGCCGCCCGATTCGTACTCGAAAATATTGCCTGCCGCATCTCCGTAGGGCCTGGTACCGCTCGATGGGTCACTCGGATTGTAAGTGCCGGGCAATGGCGAATTGATGTTGACCAACTGCAGGTGATGGATCATCCGCTGGACAAAATACGTAGCCGAAACGCTCGTCTTCCAGGGAAGTTCGCGCTCAATGGTAAAGGCTGCGATTCCCGAAGCGGCGGCTCGGAGCCTGGGGTCGAGCGTATAGCTAGTTCGGGTTTGCTGGTCCACTGCCGATTGCAACTGGGCGACAGGCGGTACGACCGGATAGAACAGCGGATTCTGGATGACATACTGCTGCTGGGTGACGCCGTTAAAGCGCAGGGCTTGCTGAATCACACTGGTTCCAACTCGCCCATAGAAAACTCCCGACCCAAATCGAAGCACTGTCTTCGGAGCCACGCCGTTCTTTGTAGGAGGCGCCCATGCAATGCCGACACGTGGGGCGAAGTCACGTAAGTCCTGAATGTTGGTCTGGGTTTCGTAGCGCAGGCCCAGGCTCACAGTGATGTTCGGTTTGACTTTCCAGTCATCGAGTAGATAGAGACCCAGGTCTGTCTGGCCAAATTTCAACAGTGGATTGCCGGCCGCGATGGAGAACTGCGAAGCACCGCCGCCGAGATTCTGGATCTGTTGCGCCGAGTAGCCGAGACCCGCAAAGAGCAGGGTGCGGCGGTACTGTTCGAGCGAGCCGATGGCGGCAGTTTCTCCGGGGATGGGTTGATTATTCGCGTCGAGCACCGGCGCATCGGTGACGCCGAAGAAAGAGAACGTGCCTCCGAAATTGGAGGGGGTGATGTTCGTAATGGAAGTGTCACGCACTCGCGCTCCGAAGCGCATTGTATGTGGACCGTGGACCACCGTCGTGTTGCTCTGGAATTCAAGAAGGGTGTTGAGGTCCGAGGTATTGCCGGTCTGTGAACTCCCCGCGTTGAAAGCGGAGGAGACGATGAGTGATGGCGTGGAATTGTCACCGTACTGATAATTGCCGTTTCTGGTGAAACCGAAGCGAACATCGGTGACTGCGTTGTTGCTCAGGACGGAAGACTCCGTGAGATGAACATCGTCCCGGCTGTTCTCGCTGGAATAGGCGCGCGATACGAGGCTGTACTGGCCAATTCCATTATTGGCGCGATCGCTCAACAGATGCAGCCAGCTGGCCGTAAGAGTGTGGTTCGCCGCGATCTGGTAATCGATACGGACCGACCCGGAGATATCGGTGCGCGGTGTGACAACGGTGGTCTGCACCGGAAGCGGCGTCAAAGTGCCAGGACTCAGCGTCACCGCATCGATCAACGCAGTGTTGTTGATGGTGCTGCGATAGAAATTGACGGTCCAGGAAAGACGGTGGAGAAGAGATCCGCCGAGGTTGGCGGTGAACATGCGATTGACATAGTCCGCTTTGTTGGCCGCGTATGGATTGCGTGAATTGAACCAGGCATCACTGTCGGTGAGTCCGAGGCTGCCACGAAACTGATCGGCGCCGGGCTTGGTGATGATTTCGATACGACCGAATCCCGGGCTGTCGTAGTCAGCCGAAAACGGATTCTGGTTCATCTTGATTTCTTTGATGGCGGCTTTGGGGGGAAGTTGGCCGCCGCTGAACCCATCGAGCAGAATTCCGCCGCCTCCGTTCGGTGTGGCGGTCGGCCCGGCGAGAGCCAGCAGCATGTCGTTCAAATCGTCGGGATCGTCAGGCAGAGAATCGAGATCGGAATCCTTTACGACTAAAGCGGACGCGCTCTGGCCGGGGTCGACGCTGAGTTCGGGTCCGGCATCGGTGGTAACGGTAACTTCCTGCTTACCCTCGCTGAGTTTCAGTTGGATAGGGAGGTCGATGGTTTGGCCCGGTTCAACGGCGAGTGTCGACTCGAAAAGTTCGAAGCCGGGATATTCGACTCTGATGCGGTACGAGCCGGGGAGCAATAGCGGAAATGCATAGGTGCCGTTGGCTGGAGTTTGCTGGTTCTTTTGAACATTCGCACCTTGGAGAAGAATGGAAGCAGCGGGAATCGGAGCGCCTGAAGAATCGGTCAGCACTCCGCGGACGGCGCCCGTGGTTTGACCAGGGAGCAATGGGCTGAAGCCGGTGATGATGAGCAGCACCAACATCCCGAGCGTGGGCACTCGCGGCATCTCGAGCCCTCCTTGTGCTCAGGATCCTTGAATTCTGGATTACTTCGGAAATCCGAATTGGTTACCCGCCTTGCGTGCTGATTTTCTGGGCTTGACGGGGGCTTTGCTTGACGGGCGCTAGCCGACGAGGGCAGCTTTCACGCGATCCGGCGTGAACGGTATTCTTTCTGATCATCCCACGCTACTTCTTCGTCGAATACACGGATCATTCCACGGAGTCAGTTTTGCCATTTCCGTGCGCTTCGAGTCTCTTCCAGCCAGCGAGATTTCTACGGGGATAGGCGTACTCGGCGTCAGTGCGCGCCGGCAGGCTCGAAGCTGATTTTGAGGCGCGTCCCGGTTGCGGCCGCTAAACGCTCCAGCGTCTGCGTAGGTGGTCTGGTCCGCCCGCTCTCCAGTCTGGCGATAACGGATTGCGTCGTGTCCATGCGCTGCGCGAGTTGTTCCTGGGTGAGACCCGCCGTAACGCGCGCGTCTATGACGGCGTGAGCAATTTCAAACTCTGCCGCGAGCTCTTCATGAGCCTTACGGTATTCTTTGCCCTTCATCCATTTCTGGTGAAGGTCTTTAACTTTGGTCATCGCACAATCTCCTTTGCCCGCTTCAGCGCCAGTTCGATTTCTCGATTTGGCGTCGTCTGCGTTTTCTTAACAAACACCCGCACCACCACAACCCGCTGGCCAATGGCCGTAACGTACAAAGCCCGGGAAATTCGCGCTAGTTCCCTCTTCCTTCCAGGGACAGCGCGCCGTCCGGTCTCCCGCGTCCTGGAAGAAACGGCAGAGCGCGGTGAGGAGCCAGATTTTTGTCCTGGCTGATCCTTAGGCACGACTGCAGGCACGACTGCCGGCACGACTGCAGGCACGACTGCCGGCACGACTGCCGGCACGACCGCCGGCCCCCGCTTGAACGATGGGACTTAAAAAGATGGAGTTAGTTACCAATTAGTATGAGGAACCCGCGCAATGGTCTTAATCGGTTGCGCGGGCATCAGCCCCTCGACTCGTTCCAACTCCTCCTTGGCTGATGTTCTCCCGGATACTTGAGCGCCCGCGCTGCTCATGCCCTTGAGGCGAGGGCAGCTTTCACGCGATCCGGCGTGAACGGTATTTGTCGAATGCGAACGCCGGTGGCATCGAAGATCGCATTTCCGATCGCAGCCGGCACAACAGTAATGGCCGTCTCACCGGCACCCGTGGCTTCTTCGCCGGGCCGATTTACGAGGACGCACTCAACTTTGGGAATCGCAAAACCCAGCGGCAGACTGTGGTAAGTTCGCCAATCCACCGAAGTGACTTTCTGATCGTCCCATGTCACCTCTTCGCCAAGCGCCCGACTCATCCCCTGGAGCGCTCCCCCTTCGGCCTGGTTGCGCAGGCCATCGGGATTGGAGATCGGGCCGGCATCGATAGCGCAGACGATTCGCTTGACCGCGATCTTGCCTGTGTCCTGATCAATGTCGGCTTCGACGACCACCGCGGTGTAACCGTTGTCTCCTTCATAAGCAACGCAGGCAACGCCGCGACCGGTAACGATTCCGGTCCGCTTCTGGGGCTTCTGCGTAGTGCGAGGTGAGGGGCGGGTATCCCAATTGGCTTGTTTCGCGGCAGCTTTTAATACATCGATCACGCGATAACTGCTGAGGTGGCGAAGGCGAAACTCGACGGGATCGGCTTTCGCATGTGCCGCGAGTTCATCCATGAAGCATTCGTGGGCTACGGTATTTTGCAGACGGGCGGGAGAGCGCAGGGGTCCGGTCCAGAAGGGTGACTCGACATTGTGGACGAGAACTTTCTCGCTTTTGATGGCGCCGGTGCCGTGGTTGGCGCCGCCGACGCGGCCTGCGACGTAGGAAGGCACGCCGTTGCTGTTGTTGTTGTAATTGCGCGGGTCAGGAGCGGGGGAGCGGGGAGTAAACGGCTGCGCTTCGAAGCCAAGCAGCATGCCGGTCACCACGTTGCCGGGGAAAGCGGTGCCGGGCCGGTTGCCGAGACTGGGCGACCACGATTCGTGATGCCAGGCGATGATGTTGCCCTGGGCATCGAGGCCGGCGCGCTCATCCATCACCCACGCATTGCCGTAGTTCTCCCACGCCATTTCGTCTTTGCGCATCAACTGAACGCGAACGGGCTTGCCGACGGCTTGCGACATTACGGCAGCGTCGTAGGTCACCGTGTCAGCTCCGTTGAGGCCGTAACAGCCGGAGCCGCGACGAAAAATGACGTGAACGTTTTCTGGTTTGAGTCCTAATACGGTGGCGGAAGTAACGCGTTGATACCAGACGGCCTGAGTGGAGGACCAGATGGTGGCGCGATCGCCCGCGACGTCGGCTACGGCGCACGAACTGCCGACCGAACCGTGCATCTGATAAGGATGGTGATACGTTGCTTTGACAACGGTCGCGGCAGAGGCCAGGGTTTTGTCCGAGTCTTTCGAATCGACCAGCAGGGTGTCGCTGGCGGGAAGCGTGCGGATGTGATCGTAGAACCCATCCTGGCTGGGCAAGCCGATGCCGCGAGACCAGGTGACCTTCAATTTTCCGGCGGCCTGAACCGCTTGCCACGGCTTCTGGCAAACCACGCCGACGAAGTTCTTGCGGACGACGACCTTTACGAGGCCCGGCATCCCTGCGACAGAGCTCTCGTCGACGTTCATGACCGGGGCACCGACGGCGGGGGGACGAACTACGCGCCCATGCAGCATCCCAGGCACGCGGACGTTGTGAACGTATTCGAACTGGCCGGTGACGATGGCGGGAATATCGGGGCGCTGAACAGGAGTTCCCAGAACGGTCCACTGGCTCACCGGCTTGCGCCTGGCGTTGGTGTCGAGGGCGAGGTTGAATTTCTTTCCGCCCAGCAATTGCGCGTAGGTGACGTTCTTAGATGAGTCGCTTTTCACGCTGATTACTGCATCGCGTGCCGCAAGTTGATCGACAGGAACGCTCAACTGCTGCGAAGCCATGCGGAACAGGGTCTCGCGCGCAGTCGCGGCGGCGAGGGCGAGGTTGGCGTGATTGAAATTGGTGGGATGCGACTGGCTTCCGGAAGTATGAGCCTGATCCGGAGTAAGGGCGGTATCGCAATAGAACAAGGTGACGCGGTCGAAAGGCACGTCGAGTTCTTCGGCCACCAATTGCTGCTGGGCAGTGGCGATACCCTGACCCAATTCTTCCTTACCGCTGTAAGCGAGGACGCGGCCGTCGGCTGCGATGGCGATCCAGGAATCAACCTGATTACCGGGCGGCGAACCAGCGGCGGGGCCACCGAGAACCTGAGCGTCCGCCGAAGAAGTCGGTGAGCCGACTGCGCTGAAACCTACGATCAATGCGCCGGAGGTTTTGAAAAAATCGCGGCGTGAGAAGCCAGCTTTGCCGAGAGCTTTGCGAGCAGCAGGTGTCATTTGACTCATGACTTGACGACCGCCCTGGCGTATTTTTGAATCGCCGCGTGCATGCGGACGTGAGTGAAGCAGCGGCAGAGGACGCCGGAAAGAGCCTGCTGGATTTCGGCCTCGCTCGCGTGCGGATTTTTATCGAGAAAAGCTTTGGCCGTCAATACGACGCCGTTCACACAAAAACCACATTGAGCGGCTTGTTCATCGATGAAGGCCTGCTGAATCGGGTGAGGTTTTTCCGGAGTGCCGAGGCCTTCGAGGGTGGTGATCTCGGTGTTTTCGACTGACTTGACGGGCGTGATGCAGGACCGAATCGCGGCGCCTTTTACGATCACAGTGCAGGCTCCGCACTGAGCGAGACCGCAGCCGAACTTGGGTCCGCGCAGCTCCAGATCGTCGCTCAATACATAAAGGAGAGGTGTGGTTGGGTCGACATCCACGGTGTGGGAGCGGCCGTTGACTTTCAGATTTATGGCGCTCATGGCTTACAGGTTCAGGGTAGGCTGTCAAACCTGCGAGGGTCAAGGGGCGGAGAGTGAAAGGCCTTTTCCTTTACTTATCAAAGGGTTAACGTGCTAGACTAGTGGATTATCATGCGCACTGTTGACCTGATCCTGCGGAAACGCGGGGGTGACGAGCTAAGTGTGGAAGAAATCCGTTTTCTCGTAAACGGATACACCACCGGTGAAATTCCCGATTATCAAATGGCCGCTTTACTGATGGCCACCTGGTTCAGCGGCATGACCGATCGTGAGTTAAGCGCCCTGACGGAAGCCATGATGGCGACGGGTGAAGTGCTTACCCTCTCCGATATTCCGGGCATGAAAGTCGATAAACATTCGACGGGCGGAGTGGGCGACAAGACCAGCCTGATTTGTGCTCCGATCGCCGCCGCCGCGGGTGTCGTGGTGCCGATGATTTCGGGTCGCGGACTTGGACACACGGGCGGTACGCTCGACAAACTGGAGTCTATTCCTGGGTTCCGAACCGATCTGACACTCGATCAGTTCCGGGCGCAATTGCTGCAACACGGGCTGGCGTTCATGGGCCAGTCGGAAGAGATTGCTCCGGCGGATAAACGGCTTTATGCGCTGCGCGATGTGACCGGCACGGTGGAATCGATTCCGCTGATTGCTTCTTCGATCATGTCGAAAAAGATCGCGGAAGGTGTTGACGCACTGGTGCTCGATGTGAAGGTTGGGCATGGCGCCTTCATGAAGAAGCAAGTGGACGCGCGGCGACTGGCGCAGGCGATGGTGGGGATTGGACGGCGCCTCGATAAGAAGGTGCAGGCTCTCATCACCGATATGAACCAGCCGCTCGGTTACGCGGTGGGCAATGCGCTCGAAGTAATGGAAGTTTCGCAGACGCTGCAGAAGGCGGGACCGGCGGATCTGACGCGGCTCAGCCTCGAACTGGCCGCGCGCATGATTTTCCTCGGCAAGATTACTCCGACGCTGGACGAAGCCCGCAAACTGGCCGAAGACAAGCTGATGGATGGTTCGGCATACAAAAAGTTCAAGGATGTGGTGGAAGCGCAGGGCGGCAATTCGCAGGCGCTCGACCGCTTCGAACTGCTTCCCAACGCGTCCGGCATGCGCGAGATTCTTTCACCGCGATCGGGTTACGTGAGCGCCATTATGGCCGAAGACATCGGCCGGGCTTCAACCATGATGGGCGCGGGACGCAGCCGCAAGGAAGATGCGATCGACCCGGCAGTCGGCGTGATTCTGGAAGTCAAAATGGGCGAGAAGGTGGATGCTGGTTCGGTGCTTTGCCGGCTGTATTACACCGGCGAAGAGAATCTCGACGAAGCCGCGGAACTGGTGGAAGATGCCTTCCGCATTTCCGGCACACGTCCCGACGAGCGTGAACTGATTCTCGAGGTAGTTGGCTGAGCTGATGGGGCGATTTACCGGGCTGCTTGGAATTGTGGCAATTCTGGCGGCGGCCTGGGCTGTCTCGCACCATAAAAAGGCAATAAAACTCCGCATTGTGTTGTGGGGGCTTGGTCTCCAGTTCGGGTTTGCGGTCCTGGTCCTCAAGACCGATTTCGGTAAGATCTTTCAGGCGGCGAGCGTCGCGGTTACCGCCATGCTCGGCTATGCGGAAGTGGGCACTGCGTTCGTCTTCGGCGATACGCTGGGGCGAGGCAACGGGTCACTCGGGGCCATCTTCGCTTTCGACGTTCTGCCGATCATTATCTTCATCGCTTCTTTCTTCTCCATCCTTTACTACCTCGGCATCATGCAGTGGATCGTGAAAATATTCGCGATCGGTATGCAGAAGACGATGGGAGCCAGCGGAGCGGAATCGCTCAATGTGGCAGCCAGTATATTCATGGGACAGACGGAAGCGCCGCTGACGATCCGGCCGTTCATTCCCGGGCTCACGCAATCCGAATTATTCACGATTATGGTGAGCGGCATGGCGCACGTTTCGGGCGCTGTAATGGCTGCTTATGTGAAACTGGCGCACGTGGAGATTCAGCACCTGCTTACCGCTGTGATTATGACCGCGCCGGCAACGATTATGCTGGCGAAGATCTTCGAGCCGGAAGTTGGTATTCCGGTGACGGCGGGCAAGGTGGAAGTGAAACTGGAGCAGACGTCGGTGAACATCATCGATGCCGCCGCGCAGGGTGCGGGCGACGGTCTCCATCTGGTATTGAACATTGCGGCCATGCTGATTGCGTTCCTCGCGCTAATTGCTTTAGTGAACGGTGGATTCGGATGGGTACACGGATTTCTGCCGTGGTTTCCCGCCTCGATGCAGCAGTTGTTCGGGCTGATCTTCGCGCCGGTGGCGTGGCTGCTGGGCGTGTCGTGGAACGATTGCGCTTCGATCGGCCAGTTACTCGGCGAGCGGTTGGTCACCAACGAGTTCATCGCTTATATTGACCTCGGCAAGATCAAGAATCAACTGGACCCGCATTCGTTCGCGATTGCTACGTATGCGCTGTGCGGGTTTGCCAATTTCAGTTCGATCGCGATTCAGTTGGGCGGGATTGGAGCGCTGGCTCCGAGCCGTAAATCGGATCTGGCACGCATGGGCTTGCGCGCGGTAGTCGCTGGCACGATGGCCAATTTCATGTCAGCGTGTATAGCGGGGATGCTGCTTTGAATGGCAACCGCATCTGATTATCTTGACTCGAAACTAGCGCTCAAGCCGCGAGCGGCGGTAGTTCTGGGCAGCGGGCTGGGAGCGTTTGCCGACGCTCTCGAGAACGCAATTACGATTCCCTATTCCGAAATCCCCGGCTGGCCGCAGTCAACTGCCGTAGGACACGCGGGCAAGCTGGTGGTGGGTACCATCGGCGATTATCCGGTGGCGGCGCTGGCCGGGCGCGTACACCTTTACGAAGGCTATTCGGCACAGCAGGTGGTGTTCGGGGTACGGACTCTGGCGACGATCGGCGTCGATTCGCTGGTGTTGACCAACGCGGCGGGGGGAATCAATCCGGGATTCACGCCCGGGCAATTGGTGCTGATTTCCGATCACATTAATTTGCTGGGACAGAATCCGCTGAGCGGGCCGAACGATGACAGTCTGGGGCCGCGGTTTCCGGATATGTCGGAAGCGTATTCGAAACGCTATCGCGAGGTGGCGCGAGCCGCGGGTAAAGAAATGTCCCTCGAACTGGCCGAGGGTGTTTATGCCGCCGTACCTGGGCCGAGTTATGAAACACCCGCCGAGATCCGTTATCTGCGGGCAATTGGAGCGGATCTGGTAGGCATGTCGACGGTGCCGGAAACGATTGCGGCGAACCATATGCGGATGAAGGTGCTGGGCATTTCCTGCGTGACGAATTTCGCGGCAGGCGTGACGGATCAGAAACTGGACCACAAAGAAGTGCTGGCGGTGGGCGAACAGATTCGCGGCACGATGGTGGAGTTGTTGCGGCGGGTGCTGCCGAAACTCGACTCATGAGCGACCTGCTTATCGCGGCGGCAAAGCATGTGCGGGAAAACGCTCATGCGCCTTTCTCAAAGTTCCGTGTCGGTGCGGCGCTGGAGGATAGCAACGGACGGATTCACACAGGCTGCAATGTCGAGAACGCGACCTACGGACTTACTCTCTGCGCGGAACGTGTGGCTGTTTTCAAAGCCATTTCCGAAGGCGCGCGCAGGTTCCGAAGAGTGGCAGTAGTAGCGGATACGGACCAGCTGACTCCGCCCTGTGGGGCTTGCCGGCAGATTCTTTGGGAGTTCTGCGGAGATGTGGAACTGGTGATGGCGAATCTGAGCGGCGCGGTGGAAAAGGTGCGACTCGGGGAGCTTTTCCCGCGGCCGTTCGACAGTTCGTTTCTATAAAACGAATTCAGCCTTTGAGACGGTTCAGGTACGGAACCGGAACCTGTTCCACGATCTCGATTCCAAAACCTTCGAGCGCAACGATGCGACGGGGGTGATTCGTCAGCAAACGGATGGTGTGCAGGCCGAGGTCAATCAGGATTTGTGCTCCGATGCCGACTTCATGCTGCGGCGGCGCCTGACGCATGTTGCGGTCATGCGCGATAATTTTTCCCTCTTCGGTTTGCAGGCCGGTTGCAGTCTGATGCAGGTAAACGAGCACGCCTGCGCCTTCTTCGGCGATTCGCCGGAGCGAGCCTTGTACTAACGACTGGCAATCGCAGGCTGCGGACCCGAACAGATTGCCGTAGCCGCAGTGGGAGTGCATACGGACGAGCACCCCCTCTTTGCCCGCGACATCGCCGCGTACCAGCACGGTGTGGGATTCGGGGTTGAGGTCACTGGAATAGAGGATGGTGCGGAATTCGCCGAATGCGGTTGAGATGCAGCCTTCGGCGCGCCGATGAACGCAGTGTTCGTGGCGGAGGCGGTAGCGAATCAGGTCCGCCACCGAAATCATTTTGAGCGAATGGCGCTCACAGAACTCGATGAGCTGAGGCACGCGGGCCATGGTGCCATCCTCATTCATGATTTCGCAGATGACGCCGGAGGGGTTCAGACCGGCGAGGCGCGAGAGATCGACGGACGCTTCCGTTTGCCCGGCGCGGACAAGTACGCCACCGTCGCGGGCACGCAGAGGGAAGATGTGGCCGGGACGCGCGAGGTCGGCAGGCTGGGTTTCGGGCGCGATGGAAGCGAGGATGGTACAGGTTCGGTCGGCTGCGGAAATGCCGGTGGTGACTCCGGAGCGGGCGTCGATCGATTCGCAGAACGCCGTGCCGAAATTCGAAGTGTTGTTGGGCGACATAAGCGGCAGGCGCAGGGCGTCGCAACGGTCGGCGGTCAGGGTGAGGCAGATGAGGCCACGGCCGTAGGTGGCCATGAAATTGATGATTTCGGGCGTGACCTTTTCGGCGGCGATGGTGAGATCGCCTTCATTTTCGCGGTCTTCGTCATCGACGACCACGAGCATGCGGCCCGCGCGTGTTTCTTCGATGGCTTCGGCTATGGAAGCGAATGGCATTTGGGTAGGAACTTTAACTATAGCGGGCTGGGCGTAAAGTCGCCCCGGTCTTCAACGTCGGCTGTCGATCTCGATAACCTTGCCGATAAGTGTGTCGAAACGAGTTTCAAAGCTGGCAAAACGCGCGTTCACGCTTGTTTCGAGACTGACGAAACGCGCATTTACGCTTGTTTCGAGGCTCATAAGACGTCCTTCGAGGCTCGCGATGCGTGCATTCAAGCCCGTCTCCACGCTCGTAATGCGGGCGTGAATTGAGTTGGTCTGAACAATGCCAGCGGCGATATTTACCAGAAAGGCGAAAACCGGCAAGCCGATAGCAAGGTACAGTTGCATATCCGTCATTGCCATTATAGTGGTCGAGCCAGGCGCAATTCTCCTGGCGTTTTTTACGCGCAGCGCTCGATAATGGTGGCGACGCCCTGGCCTACCCCGATACACATAGTGCAGAGGGCGTACTTGCCGCCGGTTTTCAGCAACTGATTAATGGCTGTTGTGACCAGACGGGCTCCGCTGGCGCCGAGAGGATGGCCGATGGCTATGGCTCCGCCGTTCGGGTTCACGTGTTCGGCATCGTCGGGAAGGCCGAGGTCGCGGGTTACGGCGAGAGCCTGGGCGGCGAATGCTTCGTTGAGTTCGATGACATCCATCTGCGAAAGCTGGAGGCCGGTTTTGGCGAGAACCTTTCGAGTGGCGGGCGAGGGAGCGAATCCCATGATGCGCGGAGCGACGCCTGCTGCAGCGGTCGCGATCACACGGGCTTTCGGTTTAAGGCCGTACTTGCTGACCGCAGCAGCCGAGGCCAGCAGTAAAGCGCTCGCTCCGTCGTTAATGCCCGATGCGTTGCCCGCGGTGACCGTGCCGGTGGGTTTCACTACCGGTTTGAGTTTCTGCAGCCCTTCGAGCGTGGTGTCGGGACGAGGGTGTTCGTCTGTATCGAATTTCTTCGGATCGCCCTTTTTCTGCGGGAGCAGGACGGGGATCAGTTCATCGGCGAAGAAACCGGCGGCGTTGGCTTTGGCCCAGCGTTGTTGAGAGCGGAGCGAGAAGGCATCCTGATCGGCGCGCGAAACGTTGAAATCTTCCGAGACGTTCTCAGCGGTCTCCGACATCGTGTCGACGCCGTACTTCGCTTTCAATGCCGGATTGATGAAGCGCCAGCCGAGCGTAGTATCGAACATCTCAACGTTGCGGCCGAATGGGGCGTCGGTTTTGTTCATCACGTAGGGGGCGCGGGACATGCTTTCGACGCCACCGACAATCATGAGCTCCGTTTCACCCGACTTGATAGCGCGTGAGGCAATACCGACGGCGTCAAGGCTGGAGCCGCAGAGACGGTTGATGGTCGAGCCAGGCACTTCTTTCGGTAAGCCGGCGAGCAGGAGCGCCATGCGGGCCACGTTCCGGTTGTCTTCACCGGCCTGATTGGCGCAGCCGAAGAGTACATCGTCGACGGCATTCCAATCGACGCCGGGATTGCGCTCCATCAGGGCTTTCAGGGGAAGGGCAGCCAGATCATCGGTGCGAACCGTAGCAAGAGAGCCGGCATAGCGGCCGAAAGGCGTGCGAAGTGAATCGCAGATAAAAACGTCGCTCATAAGGATGGGATGATTCATTCTAGCCCGAGGGTTCTGGTGATTGACTCGCCTTTTGTTTTCAGTCAGAATCATGCGAGTACGAGGTCTTTTCCGACGATGTTTAAAAGCCTGACTTTCAGTAGTTCCGCGGCCGTTCTGGTTGCCGCGGCTTGCCTGACTTCTGTTCCTGCGCGCGCCGCTACCTGCGAAAGCTTGTCATCGCTGGCGCTGCCGGACACCACAATAACTTCGGCGCAAACCGTGGCGGCCGGCGCGTTTAATCCGCCTGCGCCAGCCGGGCGAGGGGGACGCGGGAGCGGTCCCAGCTACAAAGATCTGGCGGCGTTCTGCCGCGTGCTGGCGACGGTGCGGCCTACCGGAGATTCCGACATCAAAGTCGAAGTGTGGCTGCCGATCGACAACTGGAACGGAAAATTCGAAGGCACTGCGAATGGGGGCTGGGCGGGCAATATCGGCGAGGCAGCATTGGCTGCGGCACTGCGCCGCGGTTACGCTTCCGGCGCGACGGACACGGGCCATGACGGCGGTAGCGCGAGTTTTGCACTGGGACATCCCGAGAAACTGCTCGATTTTCAGTACCGGGCGATTCATGAGATGAGCGCCAAAGGGAAGGCGATTACAACCGCATTCTATGGCAACGATGCGCTGAAATATTCCTATTTCGTGGGCTGTTCGACTGGGGGAAAGCAGGCGCTGAAGGAAGCGCAACGGTTCCCGAACGACTACGACGCTATCGTGGCAGGCGACCCGGCCAACTATTCGACGCACATGACGATTCAGCAGGTGGGGATTGCGCTGGCGGTGCATAAGGACGCCGCGAGCTACATCCCGGCGGAGAAGTATCCGGCGATTCACAAGGCGGCGCTGGAGCAATGCGATGCGCTCGATGGCGTGAAGGATGGGGTGATCGAGAATCCGCGCCAGTGTAAGTTCGATCCGAAAACGATCGAGTGCAAGGGTGAAGATTCGGCATCGTGTCTGACTGCGCCCCAGGTGGAAGCGGCGCGGAAGATTTACGCGGCGGCGAAGAATCCGCGCACGGGCCAGGTAATTTTCCCCGGCCTCGAACCGGGATCTGAAATGGGATGGGCCGGACTCGCAGGCAAAGACGCGTTCGGTTATGCGATGGACTGGCTGCGTTATGGCGTCTTCAAAGACCCGAAGTGGGACTACAAGACGTTGAACTTCGACAGCGACGTAACCGCGTCGGAGAAGGCGGGCGGCGATGCAATGGATGCGAATGACCCTGACCTGCGGCCGTTTTTAGCGCCTGGCGGCAAGTTGCTGCTGTATCACGGCTGGGCGGATCCGCTGATTGTTCCAGGCAACACGGTGAACTATTACGAAGCGGCGCTGGCGAAGATGGACAGCGTGAAGAACGCGCGCGATTCGGTGCGTCTCTTCATGGTGCCGGGCATGCTGCACTGCCGGGGTGGCGATGGGCCGGATGATTTCGACACGCTGGCCGCGATCGAGCAGTGGCGCGAGAAGGGCAAGGCTCCGGATCAGTTGGTGGCTTCACACATGACGAATGGCGCGGTGGACCGGACGCGGCCGTTGTGTCCTTATCCGCAGGTGGCGACGTATAAAGGCTCGGGGAGTACGGATCAGGCTGAGAACTTCAGCTGCGCGTTACCGAGGTAGAGCGCAAAGACAGGTATTTGAATTACAGGGCCAACTGACCGTCGAATAGCATCTCTTTCGGTTCGAATCTGGCTTTGACGGTCAACTGGCCGAGCTTCAGGGTGAACAGGACCGCGCGATCCATCGCGGTGAGAGGGAGTGCCTGGCGGGAGAAACCGAAGATCAGGGCGTGCTGATCGGCGCTCTGCAGGACGACGTCGGCATTTTGCGGATCACGGCCTTTGGCTGTGAGCGTCGCGCCGCGGAGGAGAGTTTCGACCAGTGCTTTCTGGCGGGCGGCGGGATCTGTGGTGGCCGAAGAGGAGGAGTTGAATCCCATGCGAATGAACTGCGGCGGAAGGCCAATAATACTGAGGGTGTAGTGGTTGTCGAGTTCTTTGGGCAGTTGAGCTTTCAGGGCGGCCAGTACGGGTTTGGCGCTATCCCAGCGGATGACTACTTCGGGCGCGACAGCGGGGCCTCGACTTCGGCCGCCTGCCGTGGCAGGTGCTTCGGCGCCGCCGCGACCGCCCACTTCACCACCCACGACTCCGCCATCGCCGAGGGCTGCCGCATTACTGGCGCGGGCGGGTCTGATGCCGGAACCGGCGGCACCGGCGTCAGCTCCTGCCGCGAGGTTATTCGCGCCAGGTAGATCAACCATCACTTTTTTAGCCCACGGCGATTTGTTGAGAATCTGGTGGAGTTCATCGTCAGACCATTCGGTGGCAGGCTTTTTCAGCCAGAAATCAGCAGGGAGGGCGGGGCGAACGGTCAGAGCGCCAGCGAAAGTTAGAAGGACGGCGCGGCGCGTGGGGGCAGGGTTGGAGGGCATCGAAAAACTCCTCCTGGCATCATATGACAAACGGCATCACACGCGGTGCGGTGGGCCTCGGTGATCGGTTTAACTCTGTTACGCTGCCTTGACAGGCAATAGCTCGACGTGATACCGTGTGACGGCTACACAGAACATTTGCTCGTTCCGCTCGTTCGCACTGTGCCTGTGTGTTTTTTTGAGAGGCAGCATTTCAACAACTCGTCTCTCTCAGGAGAAAAAGATTTTATGAAGCGTATTGTATTCGCTCTGGCCCTCGTCGGCGCCACCTTTGCAGCCATTCCCGCCTCTGCTCATCATTCGTTTGCGGCAACGTATTTCGAAGATAAAACCATCACGATCAAAGGCAAGCTCGTTCAGTTCATGTTCCGCAATCCGCACTCATTCGTGCACGTAGAAGCACCGGATGACAGCGGCAAGATGGAAACCTGGGCGATTGAATGGGGCGGTGGCGGACAACTGGCGCGTGAAGGCGTCAACCGTGACACCCTGAAACCCGGTGATGAAGTAACCATCACTGGCAACCCCGGCCGTAATCCGGAAGACCACCGCATCCGTATGCGCAGCATCGAGCGGCCTTCGGATGGCTTCAAGTGGAGCGGAGTAGTTCAGTAAAGTAGTTTGAATCGAGTGCTGTGGCATCCGGTGTAGCCGCCTGTGAGGTGGCCCGGATGCCGCAGCCATGTTCCCTGCGGGGCAGAAGATTGGGAGTAATAAGAATGAGCAGCAGTTTCTTAAGAGGGCGCACCGCGCCGCTGTTCGCCGCGTCGGCGACGATTTTGATAGCACTCGCGGGCGGCATCTTCGCGCAGCCTCCGGCTGGTGGTGGTCGGGGCGCAGCAGCAGTCCGGACTCCTGAGCAGCAGGCTCCGGAAGACCTCACCGGCTACTGGGTTTCCATCGTGACGGAAGATTGGCGTTTCCGCATGGTCACCCCAGCCAAGGGCGATTACGCCAGCGTGCCGCTGAATGCGGCTGGCCGCAAAGTAGCTGACACGTGGGATCCCGCGAAGGATGAAGCTTCCGGTAATGCCTGCAAATCTTACGGCGCGGCCGCGATTATGCGGGTTCCTGGCCGTATCAATGTCACCTGGCAGGACGGCAACACTCTGAAGGTCGAGATGGATGCCGGCACACAGACTCGTTTGTTCCATTTTGGCCCGGAGCCGGCGACGATTGAACCGTCACTGCAGGGTTATTCGGTAGCCACGTGGGAAGCTCCGCCGCCCGGACGCGGTGGACGTGGTCCCGGTGGACCGCCGCCTCCTCCTACGGCCCCGGTTGGTGCGCAGAATCAGCGTGCAGGTTCGCTGAAAGTGGTCACTACGCATCTGAAGCCTGGCTACCTTCGCAAGAACGGCGTGCCGTATAGCGACAAAGCGACCGTGACCGAGTACTACAGCCGCACGAACGAACCGAACGGCGATTCATGGCTGGTGGATACCACGATTGTGGATGATCCGACCTATCTGGCGCAGCCGTTCATTACGAGCACCCACTTCAAGCACCAGGCGAATAACGCCGGGTGGGCTCCTTCGGCCTGCGAAGCAAAATAAGAAGTTACAAACGGCGCGGTCTTTGCTTTCGTCTGACCCGATCAGATGGAGGGCGGGGTCCGCGCCGAAGTGTTTTCGGGCTACCGGCCGCGGACCTGGCGGCAGTGTAATCTAAGCAAAAGGCTTTTTTATGTTCCTTTTCTGGACGCATTCCAGTGAGGACTAAAATCGCGACCTATTCTCAGAGCAGACTACCTTGGAACCCACTTCAGACAGTTATGGCCGTACGCGGCGCGCATTTCATCTGGCGGTAATTTATGCCTTTGGAGCAGTGGTCAGCTTCCTGGTGGCGATCCCCACCGTGCTCTACCTTTTGGTGCCGGGACGCCAGCGCAAAG
>Ga0302319_10006592_pt1 | contig 22993 bp, 27 predicted proteins | sample Bog_T0_2_FD_203319 | JGI IMG/M metagenome (GOLD analysis project Ga0302319, IMG submission 203319) | Peat permafrost microbial communities from Stordalen Mire near Abisko, Sweden - Bog_T0_2 | ecosystem: Environmental > Terrestrial > Soil > Wetlands > Peat | place: Sweden: Abisko, Stordalen Mire...
AAAAACAATTTATGCTTACAATAAGTCGCTTCGTGAAACTCATCAGCAAAATGTTGTTGCTCCTTTTCCCTACCCTTGCCCTGGGCTGGGGATGGCCTGGCCTAGCAAACATGGGCATTTCTCTCATGGGATTTGACTCGTCATCCACTTGTGGGTACACGCGTGCCGATGCCCTCCAGTGCATCGCCCTTTACATTGACACCAATCATGACAAGGAGATTAGTGCCGATGAATTTGATTATGCCAAAAACGCCTATCTCCCGCGTCAAGCCAAGATGGCTCATTGGATTGCCCACAAGCTAGGCTATGACGTAACCATTGCAGACGTGATGTGGGGTTGCGACGTCAATCATGACGGTCATTTGACGCTAAGCGATTGGGAACAAGGTGACAAGGTGTGTTTGCCTGGAAAGGCTGATTTGTGCAAGTTTAAGACTGTATGTGATATTGCAAAGAAATTAAACTCAAAAAATTGAGGAGAGGGTTTTTATGGATAAGCTTTTTGCTGCCCAAGCCACACGCTTGCATGAAGAGCAAGCCACACGCGACAGAGTCCAATGCAAGGACATGATCGAGCGATACAACGAACGCATCAAACGAGATATTCTGCATCTCTATCAAGTCAAGGGCCCTGCAATTGCTCGTCTCATTCAGATTGTGCAACTCACGCGCAACTGCACCAATCTGGCCACACTGGAGAGCCTCAAGGCAGAAACGAGCGCCATTAACGCTGAATGTGAAGCATTTTGTGGCGACGTTCTCAAACACAGACAATTGGTCATTTTCAATAATTGGAATGGCCAACGTAAGATGACTTTCCCAGACGGCTGGGAAATTGATGTGGTGCAGGAATGGTATGATTACTGGCAATCCGGGATGTTATTTGGTGAATCTAAGCGTTCCAAGGAACGCGACAAACTGACACTGGAACAACTCATCGCAAAGACCAAAGAGTCAAAGGTACAAGTGATTGCGCACTGGTGCGAGTACAAAAGCCGCGAGATTCACGTGGACATTTGGAAGACTGTCACTGAATGCAGCGCATGGCGCGAACGCTATGACCTGCAGCATTTGGATGTGTTGGTGACTTACCTAAAATAAATTCTCACCCGCAAGATGAGTGTCTCCAATAACTTGGTTGGTGTCATTGGTTCTGTCATTGCCTTTGCCATCGTGGCCAAGTCTGCCAAGGAGTTGGGCAAGATTGAATGGCCCAAGCATGGAGCAGATTCATGGACCCATCTTTTGCATGGCATTGAACGAGGTGCCTACATTAGCAGCATGATGCTGGGAGGCGCCCTGATCTATGTGGTGTCCTACAATTTGATCTCTAAATGAAATCAAGAGGCGGTTGTTATTATTGTCCTTTTCCCCCTTACAATAACAGAAATGGAGGACGAAGAGCAGCCACGTGAAGACGTGGACGTGGATCTGCTATGTGCAGGTCTCAGTTTGCTGAGCAGCAAAACCACGGCAGCCTCTCCACAAGAATCAAAGGGAAAGGGCCAGCTAGTGGAGATTCTCAAGCTACATCGATGGCCCATCCTGCCATTTGATCAGCTTGCCCAACAGCTCTTTGGTTGGCGAGTCATGAATTTTGAAGACCTGTCCGTTGATCGCAAGCGCGCCACGCTGGTGCAACTCAGCAACTGGCTAGTGTCCAACGTTACACCCGAGGATTGGCGCCGCAGTTATATTGCCACCTCACGCATCCCTCGCTCTGGTTATGGCCTCTTTGCCAAGAGGGCCCTCCAAGTGGATGACGAGATTACTCGCTATGGAGGCATGTTTTACGCCACTGACGAAGAGTTTCTGAACAAAATGGGCATTGCCTCTTTTGATGAGGCCACCAGTGAATACATTATTCGCTCCGAGCATGGCGTCATGGATGGCGAACTGGGGTTTCATCTCGATGAACAAGGACGCTGGGCCAACACTCAAGCGAGCGAGGCCCAATGCAACGCAGAGTTTCGCTGGACAGATGACAAGACTGAAATTTGGATGTGTGCCACACGTCCCATTGCAATGGATGAGGAAATCTACGTCTGGTACTCTGAAGACTATGCGCAACATTTGTATGGTCGCAGCGAAAACAAAAAGCCAAGAATCATTGAGGGGAAAATGTGTGATGTTTGCCTTATTAAGCCAGCCAAACGCGTTTGTGGTGGCTGTGAAGCCACTCACTACTGCTCCGAAAAGTGCACAGACACTGATTGGTACAAGAGAGGACATAATGAAAATTGTGTGTAAAGACTCACCACCCCCATCCCAATATTCTTATTACCTTCTAAGCCGTGGAGATTTCCAGCGTTTTTTGCATCGCTTTTTCAATCGAGGGGGGGTCGAATAAAAAGTTGAATAAAAAATTCGAATTATGGAAAAAAGAAAAAAGTAAAAAGTTTTTCAAGCTCACTTTTTCCTTTAGCTTTTGACCCCTCCAAATATTTTTTATTACCCTTGAAGCCGTGGAGATTTCCAGCGTTTTTTGCATCGCTTTTTCAATCGAGGGGTCGAATAAAAAGTCGAATAAAATAATTCGATTTATTGAAAAGAAAAAGTAACTTTTTTCAAAGTGGAGATTTTTTGGACTTTCCCAAAAAATAAATCGAATCATTTTCTTAGACGATTTATTCGTTCACTCATATCGTCATCTTCCATTGTAGCAGTGGGTGTGGGTGCAGCAGTGGTGGTGGCGGTGGCGGTTCGAGTGGGCACTGTGCCCAGCTGTGCAGCGAGGCCAATGCTAATTTCATCAAGCACTTGGTTGATGACGGCAGCCTCCTCTTCTTCGTCACCCTCTTGTTGCATGACGCCATCCATGGTATCGTCCATGAGTTCTTGCTTCATTTCCATGATACCAGCCTGTTTTTCGTACTGCATCATAATGTCGCGAATGGCAGGCAAGTTAATTTGCCTGTTCATCACGTACATGGCTCGTGCAGCTCCCTTCATGGCATCTGTCATGGCCATGGTAGAGGACATGGTTTGCATGTTTTGCCCCACAGATTCCAGATTGCAGCGCATCTTGTACAATTGCAATGCAGCGTTGCGCATGCGTACAATGTCCTTGGCCATGGTGCGTGCCATGGCATGTTGTCCTTTTTTGGCAGCCACCTTAATGTCCAGCTTGACCTTTTCCTCGCGTTGTTCAAGCCTCTTAGTCTCTTGCTCAAGAGCCCTGATGCTTTTGCGCAATATCTTTTGCGATTGCTCCATCAATTCGCGAGGCTGCACATGGGTGCCAAACATGCCGTTACCCATTTTAATGAATGGGCCCCTATTAAAGAATACATCTTTACCTTTTGTTATTTATAAAGAAAAATGAATCCACCTCTATTGATGAAAAGGCAAAAGGAGATGAAATCTCCAGCAAAACCATTATATGGCTTTCGGGATCATTCTGTCATTTTGCTCATTGCTGGCTTGAGTTTAGCCACTGCCATTGCCGCATTGGTGCTGGGAATCGTAGGCACAGTGCGTAGTGATGGGGCAACATCCAATGTGCGTGCACTTACGGCGACCGTGGCGTCGCAGCAATTGGAGATTACTCAGTTGCAAATTGCGCTCAATGCATCATCTGCATCGCCCATGCCCAGTGTGGCGCTCTACATTAACACTGCGGATCTCGATGGTATTTCACGTGAGCCAAACGCTGAGCGCAGCAGATTGGTACATTAACTTTGCCTCCACGCTTTGGGATGATGGTGGCTTTTGGAATGCCAGCTACCCTGCTTATGCTACCATATCGGAAACGGGTCGCTACGCGCTTGCCCTTGATTGTCCCAATGTTGGATTGCTTTCTGGACACACTGCAACAGGACGTATTCAAATCAATTTCTTTGACACAAGACCAGGATATTCCTACTGTGCCACGCCACTGGCAGTGCAAGTGCTCACCACGGCGCCTGCCTCATGGGAGGGTAATCCTTATAAGCCCAATTCCTACGCTGCATCACTCTACGTGGAAGCAGAGCTCAATACCACTGGCACAAGCGGGGTGGGTGTTGCTTTTGATCTTACGTACTCACCCTTTGCGGATTACACGACACGCCCAGAGATTTCCAACCCAGACACATGCACCCTATTTATTCGGTACTTGGGACCAGCCACTGGAACACCACTGGTGCCTTTGGTTTGTTTCAAAAAGTAAAAGAAAAAGTGAGGGGTCCAAAAAATGCGTTGCGTCACTGCTGATCTTTGGGAAGCTGACAATGCATGGCACTTTCGCCAGCTAGAGACCAAGGAACATGCGCATTGGCTCAAGGCGCTGCGTGTTTGGCGAGGGCTAGACGACAAGAATGAGTCTCTCTGCGTGCTACTTGATGAACTCCTGCTGAGCTGGGAACAGAATCATGAGACGCAAACGCTGATGCTTTACATTCGAGGAGGCACGCGCCTAGATTGTGTGGCACGCTTTGTGACTGGTGCTCTTGACCCCACCCTTTGTTGGGTGGGTCCCTTTGTGGTGGCCCCTCACATGCGCAACCAGGGACTAGGCTCCTTTTATTGGAACCTGACGCGTGTTTTCATTGGCAAGTCCCATCGTGCTGTTGAGCGTTTGGCTATTACCCCGCTGGATAGCAGCAAGCGCTTTTGGAGCAAACACTGTGGATTTACCCCACTGCCTGCCGAGCGCAATTCTCTGGGTGGCATCATCAAGACACTGGTTGATGTACCAGCTGCAAGCGCTTTTGCTGATGCTCCCTTGCACGGGATTGAAGTTTGGGAATTGAATATCAGAAAATGAATCGCCAGCGAGGGTTTGGAGAACTTGGTTACCGCCCTAGATTCATTCGCGTATACAATGCAGGGATTGGTGATTGGCAATACCTTCCACCATTTGCAAATCCCTTTCTTCAAGCACCACTTGAAGAGCCTACCACCAAGGACAAGGACATAGATCAAGGATGACGTCAAGTCGGGAGTTTAATCATCCCTGCAATATACATGAGAATTTGCCAAGGCATGGGTGATCTCCGATGCTTTGCAATGCCCATTAACACTATTAGTTTGGTACGATAGTAGTTGCGTGAGGCAACCAACTCAGCCAGGGCCCCGTAATGATTAATGGGTGCACCGCCACTGAGATTGACCTTGTTAAAATGCGCTCCACATTGCACCAGTGTGAGCACAATGGCAAATAGATAACTTGGGTTGCCATCCATCCATGTCCCATAACGAGCATCTTCTGCGCACAGTCGCAGTACATGCGTAATGGATGCAATGGATGAAGCAGGTGCCAGAACTTTGACTAGCACAGTAAAGCTTTCAACCTTGTGACATTTAGCTAAGCTCCAAACTGCAACATTACTGAGAGATTTCCAGCTGTACACGTTAGATCCTTGGAAGCTCACATCTGAGTATATCCTTATTTTGTCATCCAGCGTCATGTTGCCGCCTAGCAACTTGCGCAACGCTGGTTCATCTGCCATGTGGATAGCTCGTACAATGGACTGGTCGCGTTCCACGTGGGGGTAAGCATCAAACTCTTTGATATCAGTTTGCCGTTTGACCCTCTTTCTCATCTTTCTTTTTATTTTTTTTTCCTCCTCAAAAGCCATTTGGTGGTTCTACTACAATTGGTTGATCGCGTTGTGTGCGCTTTTTCTTTGCCCTTTGCTTTTCCTTTTCCTTGCGGTGTCGTGACAATTCAGCTGCAGGATCTGGAAGAACAGGAGCAGGAGGAGCCACCACCACCACTGCCAGAGGAGCCATCACAGGCAAAGGTGATGGTGCGTTAAGATTGCGTTGCGATTCAAAGTATGCGGCCTCGCTGGTCGTATCATTGATAGTGTTCCAAATGCGATACTTTTTGTCATTGTGCTCCTTCCAGTCTTTGGGGTAGTTAATGTTTCCAAAGTTCACGGGCTTGGCCGTGCGAATAAACTCTTGCTCGATCCATTTGGGATCATGCACTGGCTCATGCATGGTCAGGCCACAGCGCAAATGTTGCAAGCGCGCGCTGTGATAATCGAGATCTTCGATGACTTCCATGACAGCTGACATGCCATTCACATCGGCTTTCACGCGTTCCAGATAGGCATCCCTATTTTCTTCGCTCACAGAAGCCAATGGGACTTGGCTCACAAAAATCGCATCTCGAGCGCTAATGCCTCCGCGTCGCGTAAAGGCAATCCCCTTTTGGCGAGACACATAAGCTGCTGGATCTTCGCCTGCCCTACCACCTTTCCATTGGCCATTGATAATACCGCGCGCTGCATCTAGCCCCACCACTGTGCGTGAAATCCACTCGCGTGGGCACTCAAACGTTTGCAATTGCATAGAATCCGATTCCGAGGGAGTGCCTAGCAGTATCTTGCCCGCCCGCATGGTTTTGCACACGGTTGCCCATTGCAGGGCATCGAGAATGACTCGGGCTTTGAATTGCTCAGCCACACAAGGCATAATGTAAACCCACTTGCCATCCTCGGAAATCTCCACAGGCGTAAACGTGTGCGACTCTGGGTAGCGAGGTACGTCTGCTTCGGTGCGATCAACGCCTTGATTGTCGTTGCTAATGAGGTAATCCTCGGGAATATTAATCACATCATCGACACCGCGCTGTTTTTGCCCTGCCACCGTGTTGCTGGGCAACACTCGATAGCGATGGAAGCGCTTAAACTTGGCAGCAGGCTGAGGAACCATGCCGCCCCCACGCACCACAATGTCATGGCGTCCCTTGAGATAATTGATGGCGCTCAACACTTGCACTTTGCTAATGCGATTACCAGAGGCACCTGCAATGTCACCGGCCACTTTGTCGACGCTGCCCTCAAAGGCCAGATAATTGAGATCAATGAGAACACTGTCTCCGTCGCGCTTGTCGCCGCGAAAATTGGGCACTGGTCTAACGCGAAAAGGAATCTGATCGTTAAGATCGCGCTCAAACATGGCATACGCGCTAGTGCCTGGCAACCACTTCTTGTCGATTTTCAACATTGCCGCATCAAGCATGCGTGCATTTCCCTCTTCGATCCATTCGCAAGCCATGCTAGTCCAGCACCACCACACCACTTCGGTGGTGCAATACAGATAGCGCTGCACCGCGCGCAAATCCTTGACTTCGAATTGCTTCTTCCAGTTGGGTGACCACGGCATGTCAAACGCATAGTGAATGGCCATGTGCACCACCATTTGAATGGCATAAGGGCGCATCACTTCCAGGCCTCGTTGCCCCGCATCCTGGCTAATGGCCTTGCGATCCTCCAGATACTTCATGATGCGGTTGTTCATGTCATCAAAGAGCTTCATGTTGGGGTCCCAAATGACACCATCCTGTTCGGCCTTGTAAATGCCAGCGCTCAGATACTGATTGGTGTGGAAATACTGTTTGGCCCCCTCGGTGAGCGATGGAGGCATGTCTCCGCGCAATTCGCGCACAGGAATCGATGACAGAGGAACCGTAAGCGTCAGATAGCGCGAGCTGAGCGCATTCTTCTCCTCAATCTCCCAGTTGGTCACCTCCACAAGCGCTCCGTAATGATCGCTGGTAATGAGGCGAGTCCAGCGCACATCCTCATCCTCATCGGTCTTGACGTAAGTGAAAATCTTCTTGCCCACCTTTTGCGTCACGAGTTTGACCTTTTCCTGGTTGACGAGCATGGGATTCTTCTTGGCCTCTGCGGGGTCCACCTTCCAAGGGCTCACCTCGTCGCTGGCAATGATAATGTCGTAAACGTGGTTCTCAGAGGTGGAGGCTGCAGCCGTTTCGCTCGTGTACTCTTCGACAGTGCCAGGAATGGTCTGCAATTTGATGAGCGTGGTAATGAGGATAAATGTTTTGCCCACATCAAAACGTCCGTGTGCCATAATGTTAAGAGCAAGTTCGCGAGGTGCATAGCGATAGCAAGAGAACAAACCTTCGCTCAGCAAGCAAATGCTTGGGTGCACAATGCGCCCAATGTAGGCAAACACCTCGAGCGACTTGAGCATCGAATTCCCCAGAAACCCAAGATCTCGATCCCACATAACGTATTCGCGCGTCAAATTCGCCGGCTTCCCGTCAATGTACCACTTCAAAATGAATTGAATCGGTGCTGACACGGGCACTTCCTGCACGTCGCCTTCGAGGGGCCAAAGCGCCTCAAACGAAAGAAAGGCACCATCCTGTGCCAGTTTGAGTAGCGTGCTGTAGCGTTCGTATTCCAAGACTTTGGCCATCAGCTCTTCGTCTTGCTTCCAAAGCACAGGGCCCAACTCGATAACACGAGCATGCGTGTCCATTGCATGAGCAGGAAAAGCCTGAGCTACGCGTTTGTTGACAATGGCTGCACGAGCGGCCAAATGCATATGTTCGTTGTTGGTGCGATAGTTGAGTAAATCCTGACGCAGCACTGCGCTACGGGGAATGCGCCAGTTTTCCACATACAAACGACTGGCTTGCGTTGGAAGGCGCGGCAATTGCTCACCACCAGGGAGAAAACGCGCATAATCTTCGCCAGCCACCATGGCAGCCATGAAATCGGAATCGGCATCCACGTGGGGCATATACTTTTCAGAAAGTCCCACATCGTAGAGATTCTTCCAAAACACTGCGTCAGGCATGTAACGCAGCGTGACGAGTCCAACAGGCGCAATGGGCTGGCCTGCAGCGTTTCGCCACACATTGCCGTTGCAAAAGCGCGCCTCGCAACCCACATCAATCATCGTCTTGAGCGCTCGTTCCAGCGTGAGCACGTTGCACGGGTGTGTGGGATTGTGGCGCTGATCCGGGCACATGTTGGAGAATGCATCATCGCGCACCTGATACTTTTGCAAGTATTCGGGACAAAGCGCAACCACCATCTTAAAGTACGTTTGCATCGTGGTACGATCGCTCACTGGGTGGCTGCTGCCATAATACAGTGGACGATAATGAGGAAAGCGCTCCTTTGCCTTTTGCGCACCACCGCGCCCTTTGTTGCCTTGCATTTTGGATTCGATGCGCTGTCTAATATCTTTGAGCAGTGGACCCGTGAGAAACTTTCCAAGGTCCATGTTTGGATCTCGCCCCAAAAACCTGCACATCAAACCACCTCCGCTCGCACTGGGCACATAGCAAACGTTAAATTCAATTTTGGCCACGAGCGGCGGTGTGCCTGGCTCGGGAGGGCGGATTTCAGCAGCCACTCGCTCGCGAATGCGACGCTCAGAATCTGAATCTGCTGCTGCTGCCACAGCCAAACCAGGCTGACGCGCCAGCTCAATGCTATCTTTGAGATGTTTTGCTTCCACCTCTGTGTAATGATGCAGTAGCGACTCGACGTCATCGTCATCGACGATGGGATTCCATGCCTCTGGAAATGGCGCTTGAGGAGCAGCAGCAGCAATGAGAAGGGGACGGTCCATCACAATGAGAGGAGGCATGGCCACTGGCGCTTGTTTCTTTTTTTGCCTCTTCTTTGGCATTTCGCCATCTGCTGCAGGCTCAGTGGCTGCTTTTAGCTCTTCGGCCGCGCGCAATTGCAATGCGTATACCTCGCAAAGCACATCGTATTCGAAATGGGGATCGTAATAAGCATCATCGCGTACCAGCTTGGCAAGCAGAGCAGCATCTGCTTGTGTCGCCATATCGGCACGCACTCGCGCCTGCAACTCCACCACCAACCTGTAGCCTTGGGGATCATGTACCCTATCTGCAATGGGGCGACACGAGCCATGCCAATGCGATTCACACATCAACAAGTACATCTGAAAAAACCACATACTCGGGTCTGGCTCATTGAGAATGCGCATCTGCCTCCACTGCGTGGCCCCTGCAAAATGAGCGCCTTTGCCATCAAGACGCAAAAACACATAGGCCTCGCTGCGGACGCCCCCGCCGTGGACGCTGCCAGGGGTCACTACCCCGTGCTTGCGCACGTACGAGTCGGGCACCGAGAGCTGGCGCGGGCCGCGGAGCCTCCGCACCTCGGCCTGCAATGAGTGATCACCACCACCACCACCCGACATTTTTTTTTCGAGGCGAGGAGAGACCCTCTACCCTCCTCCCGACACCGGACCTTGTCATGGGATAATAAAAATTTTACTACTCAATCCCAACTATTGGTCAATAAAATGGGTCTCCCCTGGGACATCATTGTGTGGATAGCCAAGTGGTATTGCAGACCTCGCGATGCCGTCAGGCTTTCCATGACATGCAAACGACTCTACGCCCTATTTGATGTCGTCCCGTACGCTGGGTGCCAGACCACAGTGCGTTTGATGCTGACCTGTGGCTTGCCCTATCGCGATGTTGCTGAGATTTGGGCATCAACACAAGAACAGATGCAAAGGAACAGGACGCGCAAGAACCTGTTTGGTGGGCTATGCGGAACATGCGGGTGGGATCATCCTGGTACGAAATGTCCCGTGGGTAAGATAGCCCATTGTCAGGACTGCGATCGCAAAGGCCCCATGACACTTGTGCTTAATCGCTATGCGTTTGAGACTCGATGTCGCATGTGCGAAAAGCGCATTTCATTTGCTGTCAGGGGCTGTGCTGCTTGCGGCAAGCTATGTACCCGCTGTCATTACAACGTTTGCCAGTATTGCAATGCGTATTGCTATCGGTTTGGCCATCGATGCCCAACCATGAAACGGTGCACCATGTGTGGTGACTTTTGCGATAGACCTTGTCGTGAGACTTCGAAAGACCCATTTTGCTCGGAAGATTGCCTTGAATGCTTCGCTTTACTCACTACTAGAAGCTGAAATGAGCTCTGGCATCTCATACTCATCGTAATCTTCATCACAAAACTCTGGAGCAGGCGGCGGTAGCGGTACATATCTTTGTCTCATGTTGGTCACTATAAAAACTGCATGATATCCTCCTGCCCCTCTTTACTCTTTCACTAAACACTCGCTGCAAAATCGTGGAGCTATCCTATTTCGCATGGTACCACATGAGCGACAATCGTTGTGGCCAAGGCAACGACTTGATGGTCCAGTCCGTGTGTGACACACCACAAATGAACACACTGCACAAATTGGTCTTTCAATCCCCAGCTCATCACATTCGCGACACCACTCCAGACTCCAGTTGCCAGCGTTGTTGCCACATGCTAGGCAATTGTTATGTGCGTTGCACGCAAAAAGCCAAGCACCCTCATCGGCTGGCCTCGCTGCCCGTTGCGTACGCTTGATGCAAGTATTGAAATGACCGAGACAACACCTCATTTATCTTTATCAACCAGATATTTCATGATGCGGTTGCTCATGTCATCAAAGAGCTTCATGTTGGCCTCTGGGCTCACCTCATCGCTGGCAATGATAATGTCGTAACAGTGGTTCTCAGGGGTGGCCTCTTCCACACCAGGCCAATCGGAAAGCTCATCGACATCTTGATCATCAAATGGATATTGTTGAGCCGCGTCAATAAGAGCAGGTAGATACGGATTGATCCGTGACTTTCTCACACGACGAACTTCAGATTGAAGTGATGGTTCCGTGATGATCAAACGTGCAACAGCCCAAGCTTGCGGTGCAGGCTCATGATTGATGTTAATCTTCAAATGCTCAGCCACCTTCTCTGGTGATTCATTAACGGTGAAAATCTTGGTCACCCTCATCTTTTTTTACTCACGATAAAATCCCTGATTCTTCATGGGCAATACGAGGTTTTCAGTGATTTCCTTGACGTTTCCACACCAGTGCTTATTGCTGGCGAGTGGCCCATCGTACCAAACGTATTTGTCATCTACCGTCACATAATACACCGTACCTTGTTGTGATGGTATCCCATCGTGCTTGGTCACACAAATTGCCGGGATCATTGAACTGCCTGAGCTGTTCATCAACCAGCGCGTGTGGCGACCGACACCCTCCTCGTCAACGCGTTCTTCAAAACTGAATGATTCGCGCCACTCCCTGGAATGCAAGTAAATGGTATTTCCTTTAAAAGTAATGGAAGCCCCAGACTTTGGGAAAAGCCATTGCAAAAATGTCCACCAAGGCCAATTAGGACAATTGGCCACATGAGCTGGGAAACGAAAAAAGGGATTCACGTAATCAATGAGTGGGTGGAGCGCGACTGGTGCATGACGCTGCAAATGAGCGCGCACGGCAGGCATCCAAAAATTGGGGTGATACACAGCATCCTTGAAAGCTTTGCAAATACGCACGAGTTTGTGGGCGTTACGCCAATAATCACGAGCACCCAACACGGTGGCTAGCAGCGCAACGGGAAGGATTACCAATACGTGGCATTGCCCATCATCGTCTAGTTTTTGGCGCTTGACACTCATTCTTTATAAAATCCCAACCCTTCAATTGGCACTGCATTTCCCATGTTATCATGTTCAGGATCGATAACGGGCTCATCGCGAACGGCGCCACACCAATGACGTCCGCCAACGCGGCCGTCGTACCACACAAATGAGTTATTCACCGTAACGTGGTACCCTGAATGCGAAGCGCGCTCATATTTGGTGCAGCAGATTGCTGGAACACCTCCTGATAAATTACCATCCATGTACCAAAATGTGCTGCGCCCATGAATGCCATCCAGGGCCTGAAAGACTAAGACATCTTGGTTATGGTAAAAGATTGAAATGCGTGGTAATCCACGTGAACTCGTAAAACTAACACGAGATCCAGATCCATGTGGAGATGAGGGAAAAAGCCATGCCAAAAAACGCCACCATGGCCAGGGAGGGCACATGTAAACGTGTGGAGGAAACCGAAAGAATGGATTCACGTAAGGCAAAATGTCAATGTGTATCGTCCTTGGGGAGCAATATGCGATTAGTCGCTCTTTCACACGAGGCATCCAAAATTCTTGGCGCTGCACTGCTTCATGGAAGCGCTTGCAAACGCGCAAAAGCCGTGATGCAGAGCGCCAACCATGGGTGCCCAGCACAGTGGCTAGCAGCGATGTGTAGAGGCACTTTAGAATGAGAGAATCTTCTTCTTCTTCGTCTAATTTTTGGCGCTTCATAAGATGGAAGAGGGACGCTTTGTCAATTCGACACCAATGACGACGACCCTCACCACGGAGCAGACCCGTATCATGGAAATTCTCAGACGATTTAACCCACCTCGAGAGGAGCTTTTCACACTGATTGATAGCATTCCTGAGCAAGACTTGGAACCTTCAGCCATTCACCTGGACACGTGGCGCTTGAAACCCAACAGCCATGGCTGGCACCTATCCCGTATCATCCAACAGCAAACACCTTTTATTGCAGTGTGTAAACAACGGAAGGGACATCCTGAAAACTATGATGCGCAAGGCAAGAGAACACCCAAGAACTTTGCGCTTGTGGTGATTGTTTAATACACCCCTGGTCTTGCCACTTGCGTGGCCACCAACCAAAGCGCGTTGGCATAAGTGTAGCTAGTGCGCGGGTCTTTGGTGAGGTAGATGCATGAACTAGAGCTCTCTGGTTCAGCTCCTTGCAATACCATGGCATCATCTTCGGCTCCACTCATATCTTTCATTTGCATGGTTCGTGTGTTGAGATTTAGTGTGTCGTCAGCACACCAAATGATGGCCTCTGGGCGACGCATCACGAGGCAGTGGCGATCGGTAATGTCTCGTACCACACCAGGTCCAGATTGAATGGCTCGCGTCAAACCATTGCTGCTGAGATGCACATAATCGCATTGTGATAGCGCAGCAATGGCTTCCTTGAGTCCCTCGCGATACGGGTCGATACGAGCCCTTTCAAAGCGCTCGTAAAGAACACAATAATGTTCCCAAGCATCACACCAAAAGCGCTCGTTTTGCGCTCGTCGCGGAGGTGGTGGGAGCTCAGCACTCCAAAGACCGGATGTGGGGTTGAACATTTTTCTTTGTCCCTCGAGAGAAATAGAGAGAGCGCAATAACTAAGATAGGATGTTTACTCTATTCTAGTATTCCCACTGGCGCCAAATGTAACAAACCAACCATCCAAACAAATGAATATTCCACCGACATCCATTCATCCAGAGCTGCTTGCGCACTTTGCAGACCAGCAGCGTGAGCAACAGCGCCACGTGCAAACTGCAGTGGTGGGGCGCAATGTGAGGGCCACGCGAGATGCTGCCCTTGCCCTGCTGGATAAATATGTGGAGCGCGGCGTGCAAATGGATGAAAGTGAGGCTCGAGCAGAAGCAGTGATGCAAGAGTCGGCGCGCTTTGCTCAGGAAGCCCTTGGCGTGAATCGATTTTTTCGATGTTTTTGCATTCCCATTTGGTGGTTTGATTGTCATGGAGGGTTGCAGCAGCAGCAAAAGACAACGCGTCGAGGAACTCGTATCTTATAGTGACTTTTTTGCCAGCCACTGCACCTTGGCCTGGGAACTCATTGCTAAACCCCATTTAAGCTTGGCAGAACGCAGCAGATTGGCACGCGTACATCGCAAACTTTATGATGTGTTTCGCAAGAAAGACGAAAGTCTGCAGTTTCTCACATGCCTTTGGAATGTGCCTCACATGTCAGGAGAAGATCGATTGCGTGCCGTTAAGCGCAGCGGACTTTTAGAATGCCTCAAGGGAGCTTGGACCTGGGTGACTACCAAGACACGCGTTCCCAATGATGCGCTCATGCTAGATTGGATCATACATGGCGTGGCCTCTGGCAATTTGCAGGCACTTCGCTGGATGTTTGCACAAACCATCTACACGGATGACGAATGGACCGTGCTGCCAATGTACACTACAGAAGTGATGCTAAAGTCGCCAGGCATCATGGAACAGCATGCATTTGATATGGCTCTCAATCTTGGAAGCGTTCCTTGGTGGGACACACAGTTTTACGCACGGGACATGCGTACCACAGATGGGCAACTGATGTTGGCCATTTGCTTTATCGTTAACAAGCGCTACGACCTACTGGATCGCTTGGTCAATGCGCCGCATTGGCACGAACCACTCGATGAGCAAAATCGCTACGCCATTGGTCTCATTGCAGCGGTGCGCAGCGAAAGTCTGGAACTCTTCACATGCTGGTGGAACAGCCCGCAATGCCATGCCATGCAAAGGGCGCTACCCAGCACGGCACCCAATCCACGTGATTGTCTGCGTTTTGTGCTGGTCATGATGGCCGGAAGCCCTGATCAGGCAAACAACAGGGCAGCAGAATTGTTGGCCCCGCAATTGCAGCAGTTTCTGTGATGACGATGATGGAGGGTCAGCTGTTTCAGGAACTAAAAAAACGCGATGATGATGTGAGCGTAGAGTTGGTGGATGGCAGTGCTGGCGTTTATCGCGTAACCACGGTACTCCCACTTGGCGAGATGAACATGGAAGGCATGGCAGTGCAAACATCACCACCAGAAGAACCTACTACTACTGAAAACCTCTTTGCCATGCCTCCTGAAAATGTGAGCATTCTCATGGTCAAATACCTATTCATGGCGCTGGCGCTCTATGCGTTTTGCGCCATGCTTTTCAGTCTGCCGCTCTACATGTGGCACGTACCAGAGGGAGCACTCATTGCGTTGCAAGTGCTGGGCGCTGTGGGTGTGCTGCTCAGTTACAGCGTCATGTGTATTCTCCATGGGCATGTTGCGCAAAAACTGGAGCTTTCCATTATCGCACTCTTCACTTGGTTTACCTCGCTTACGCTGCTACTTGCCGCTGCAGCTGGACTATCTCACAGCCTGGTACCTTACCAGTTGCTGGCGCTATGGTGGGTTCAATGCGTAGCCGTTGTCATTTACTTGCAATGGATGGGAAGCACCACACATCATGTGTCACGCTTGCATGCCATACTTTGCATGGCGCTGGCCACACTCATTATTTGGGCACTTTCCATTGCCACCTTTGTGAATGACAGCGACTGGATCGCTTCACTGGGTCTGCTTTGCATTGGCTTTGCCTCGCTCATTTATGCATCCTATCAAATGCAAGGAGCCATTGAAGAGAGGCGCTACGCTAAAACACGCGTGGATCTACTGAGTGCTCTCATCAATTACTACACGGACGTTCCAGTTTCATTGTGTTGTGCATATTAAAGAAAACTGTTTCAAAAATATGGGTCAAGGATGACGGCCGTAGCCATTCCTTGGACTGAGTGGCCACAGGGCTATCTGGATGCTGTTGGCGGCTGGAGAGGAGCCTATGAGCGCTGGAAACACTTAGATCCCAATGATGCTCAGGCTCAGGCTGCGCTCGGCAGGGAACTTGATCAAATATTCATCCGGCTCAAAGCCTTTGAACCTATTCGTAAGGGCTTTAAGTCCAGTGTGATCGTTCTTAAGGGTGGCCATGGCGATACAACATATGATGATGTGTGGAGAAGGTTTGCGGGAAGCTGGAACCTATTTAGCCGAGAACGCGATGGCGATTCCGTGCCACCCGACTTTGATGATGCATACGTACCTTACACGCAGCTTGAAAAGGAGGAAGCCAAGCAAAAGCATCAAACGTTGCGATATCCCAGACTATCTGATAATGCAGCGCTATTCCTGCGCTATCTGAATGGAGACGTGGCCATTCCGCCCCTGACAGTGCTGCAACGTGCCTATCCGTATTATCACAGGGGTGATACACTCTACGCTCTTGTGGACCAACTGCAATGGGATGAAACACAATTGAGGCCAGAGGAAAAGGCTGCTTTGCTGGATGCCGTGACCAAAAAAGACGTGGAGACAATTGAGCAATTGGCACATAATGCTGCCGTTAGGACACCACTATCGTCATCGGAACCACCATGGTGGATTTCACCCAACAGCTATGGCTCTTACGCGCGTGACGCTTGGCTTGCCTATGAGCCATCCATGCAAGGTGCCTATCAGGCGGTGAATCGCGAGCGCTGGGCCAGGCTTGTGCAATGTGACTTGCTCACTGCAGGTGAGCGTCAGCTGGTGAGTGACAAGCAAAGCTGGGATGCAGCAAACGTTCCAGAGCATTGGGTGCATCCTCCTTTTCATATTGAACCACCGCTGCTGCCTCGATATTGGGCTTATGTGATGAATCAAGTGGGCGAGTTGCTTGAGCGACGTTGCAACATGCGAGCCATTGCAGCATTTCCTGTGGTCAATCCAGCGCTGCGTGCAATTGCAAAAGAACAACGAGAACGCCTACTGCTTCACATTGAGGGTGGTCGTGATGATGATGCTTGGCTGCTGCCATATTACGACAGGTTTTTGGCTCCCGAGAAAGAACTGGGAGATCCTACTAGAGTCAATGTGGTGCCACCAACTTCCATCATTGTGACCATGTCGGACGACGAAGAAGAGGAGCAAAACGATTCGGACCTGGATGGTGACGAGGAATGGGACCAGTTGCTCGTTACAAAAATCCCCGAGCTTTGGGCAGAGGCTCAAGTGCACATGAGCGCACAAGATCGAGAGGACTATGCAGACGCTTACTCCACACTAGTGGAAGCGATTGAGAGCGAAAAAAACGTCGGTTTGCTGGATCTGGTGCGCATTGTCAATGAGGAGCTGGAACCAAGCGATGATGATGAAACCGAATCGCTGCTGGATGCTCGTGCTGCCAAGGCTCTCCTCATGTTGAATGTGATCCGACGCATCTACAGCGAAGATGAGTATGCAAGAGGCCACATTCAACACAGCGTGACACTTGAAGGGCTCCGCAAGAAAATTCAAGCAAGACGTCGATTAGCATCTCCATCGCCATCGCCATCTGCCTCTACTTCTGCCGTATCGCCCAAGAAACGCTCTACATTGCAAGACAAACCAGTGCGCCGCAGACGAGCAGAAGGAGGAATGACCGATGCCGGGATTTGGAGCAGATGGTTTGATGATTTCATGAAGACAGCATCAGCCAGTGGTGAAGAAGAACGCCAAGCCATGTTGCCCGGTCTGCATAAGCGATTGGGTGGTTTCATCAATAAGCCAGGCAACCAATTGAAGGCTGGTTACGATGCGCTTGGTATTTCCAAGAACTCACCCAATGATTGGCCCAAGCTTGTCAGGAAGCTGCGCTATGTCATCGACGCTGTGTTGGAGCACCCAAATGGACTTGGCAACATTTCACGAGCCATGGCTGAATACTGGCAATCCAATGCAGATGAATGGCTCAGCGCCCCTCAACAGAAACCTCGCAGACTTCGCAAGGGATTGAAGAAACAACAGCCTGAGCCGATGGACGTGGACGAAGATGATGAAGATGTGACGCCTGCTGCTCCTGCTCCTGATGCAGTAGTGCAAAACCCGCGTGTTATCCTGGAAGAAGAAGATGTTGCATTGGACAGGATTCAGACTCGAGTGATTCGTGAGCTTGAAGCGTTTAATTTTGCCACTGAAGGAATTGGCGGAATCCCCAGTGGTGGGCTAAAGGAAAAGCTCTTGACAGTCATTTTGGATGAACATTTGCCCATTCTGCTGGAAACTATTCGCGAAGCGCGCTTGATATTGCATGCTCAATTGATACGTTTCCCAGGCGGTGGTGATGAACAACAATGGCAAACTTGGCCAACGCCACTGAAAGAAAGTGTCGTGGCCTTTGTCAAGGGACGTCTTCCCGTTGTCATTGCAGAACGCCGAGCCCAACTTGCAGCAGAATTGGCCAAGCTGCAAAACGTTAACAAACATGAAGTAGCAGATCAGGCTCGCATTCATGAAGCATTTGACAGTGGAAACTTGCGCAACGTTATTGCGATTTGGGAGCTGGTGGAACGCTATTATCCAGTAGGCGCTGGCTTGGGCAACAAATATCCTCATGCAGCAGCACTGGTTCCCATATGGAGACGCAAAGTTAATGATTTCAAGCTGCATTACGATGCGCTCAATTTGCTGCTGGAACAAAATGGCGATTTGCTCATAACTGACGCTGAAGGATTGCGCAGAGAACTGACTAAGCATGAACATCAAGGTGGTGATGTATTTGCCAAAGCGGTTATCGCAGCTCTTGATCGTTTGCAAAAGTTCTCCGAGTACGAGGCTTACATGCACAACGTTGAGCCTTGGCGTCAGGCAGAGTTTATCGAGGTGATTCGCATAGGATTGAGCCGTTACTTTGACAATCCACGCATGATGCAGCTTAAGATATGGCCTCTTGATATCGACTTGAGAAATGTGGATAACTACATGATGGGACGCATCAAGATGTCAGCTTTGGAGCAAGGTTCTGAAGAGGATCTGATCAAAAGCCGTGAAACGTTGCGGCATTACTTTGGTGATCCTCGACAACACAAAGAGGAGGGTATAGCTGGAACGCAAACGAGTAGGCTCGAGTTTTGGAAACTCTTGCAATATTACTGGAACGCACTGATTACCAACGCCGCTGCAAGCAAAGGGGGAGAACGTGAGATGAAAACACAAAGGACCAAGGCTGAGATTCAGTAAAAAATGCAGAAACGTAATGGGCTAGCAGCAGCAAAGCCGGTGCCAGTGTTGGGTGCTGCAATTCCTCGCGAGAGGCGTTTGGTTGCCGATGAACACAATGAATTGCTTTCGCTCTGGACAACTACTAAACGCATACCATGGCTAGTGGTATGTTTTTGGACGCTAGTGCTGACGCTGGCACTGATTGCCCATGTGATGCGCACACCAGAGGAGCGCGACCTGATATTACATGGCCACCAGCGCTTTGCGCTCAAGGCCAAACTTAATGTACCATTGCCCCTTGGAGGACGGCCTTATGCGGCACTGCTGAGTTTTCAAATCTGCTGTGCCATGACAGGTGGTCACATGGAATGTCCGGCGCCACAAGATGTGGAATGCCACGTGATGCGTGATGAAGGACCACGGCTAGAATGTTATTGGGTAGCCCCGCGATTGGAAGGCGCAAGTTGTGTGATTTATTGGGTAGTGGAAAAATGAATAGACACATCTGCTGGCATCTCATTGAGCAGTGCACCCACTTCTGCGTTCCATTGCAGTAGGCCAGTGGCAGTGTCCAGCGTGATGCGTGATGTTTCCAGCAATTGTTTCAATTGCACTACATTTTTGTAGTCGCGCTCTTCTCGTTGTGCCTTTGCCTCTGCTTCTGCGCTCTCCTGCAATTTGCCCAACATTGCAAATTGCCGTGCATTATCAGCGTGCAACACAAACAGGGTCTTGTGTGTGCGTGCCATTTGCGTTAGGCGAGGAATCAGCGTGTCTTCAATCAGTGGCTGCTGCTGATCATCACGCACTGGGCAACAGCACCACATGGATCGCTTTTACCCAGCGGCTGCTCCAGCAACACACACCAGTCGGGATCTTGTGGGTACTTCTTCGCTGGTGGGCCCTTATACATGCAGTTATCGCAAGTGTGGGCGTCCCTATGCGCAGCTGGGAAGGTTCCAGGCCCTTTCTCTTCATCAACCCGGTGATGTGATTGTGGCCTGTGCTTCAGTATGTAGCCCAGAATGCGCTGCCGCATACAACCGCTATCAATTGAGCGCTGCAGATCCAGAATCGGACACTGCACGTGCACGCCACGCCCTACTCGAAAAAGTGTATGGACGTCGCATCAAACCAGCCCCTGCCCCACATCGTATTGCCACATTGGATCGTCTAGATTGGTTACGCGATTGTCGTGGCCATTTGAGTGCAACCGAACAAGAAGTGGCTGAGCGAGAGCTAAGCGTTCAAGAGGCAGTAGCCTCTTCAGTGCCACACATTAAATGAGGGTTGCATGGTTTTGGCGAAAAATCCCAGAGAAAAAAGACTATTGGTTGCCATGTGATACTTGCGCAATATGCCGCCTCTCGCTAGCCAATGTATGCAGTCCTTTGTGTCGAGAAAGACAACAACCTCATGATGAATGGCAAGCAAGTTGGTTCATCATGTTGCTGATTCGCCAGCGCTTGGTACCAACATTGCCACGTGACATATTGATGATGATTCTAAACGAGGCATGGAAGAAGACAGAAGAGATGCATGAGCTTGAATGTCCACTCTCAACGCTGCTGGTTTGTGGTCACGTTTTTCATTGGCATTGCTTGGAGCACTGGTTTACCAAAATAGTAGTTAATCATGGTTGTCCGCTATGCAATCGACAATCGGAACATCAGCAATTGACGACTGAAGCCAAGTGGACCAAATCTTATGTGCTAATCATTAAATTGTTGAAGAAATAATGAGGGTTCAGTGGTTTTGGCACCATGTCGCAGACAGTCGCAGTATGTCATATGGCGATCACTGTGCAATTTGTCGCAAACTTATGGATGGACCTTGCTCAGACTGCGCACCAATTGCAGATGCCGCTGAGGTAGAACGAAGGCTACTCAAGCGTGAGATGTTTCATGAAACGTGGATGACGATGCTCCTGATAAGGCAGCGCTGTGTGCCGAATCTACCCAGAGAGCTGTTAATGTGCATCCTTAACATGGCTTGGCACGAGGGATTCCGTATGCGTACAATGGGTTGTCATTGGTGGCTAGTCCCAGCATGTGGCCACATGTTTCATTTCCATTGCTTGAGGCGCTGGGGTCGGAAACGTGCCGTTTGTCCGCTGGATTCGGGACCGATTGATCCAAATGCAGAGGCACCAGAACACGTGATAACTGAATCGTCTTGGAGGAAATCTTTTGGCGTCATTGTGAGACTCAAAGTAAATTTGTGAACAATGCATAAGGGTTCCTCCAAGCGCGAGCGAGAGCCTCAATTTCCAAGCTTTAGCGACACGCAGTACGTGCTGCAAGCTGGTGATGACGGTGACTTGGGCAAGGGACGCACTTCACGTGTCAAGCGCGCCACCCATGCTGTGAGTGGCGCACAGGTGGCGGTGAAGATATTTAAGCCGGACGCAGGGGAAGCGCGCAAGTATTACGTTGAACACGCGCGAGGCGAATTGGCAGTGATGCGCAAGCTTGAGCATCATCCAGGTATTGTGGCGCTGGTGGAAAATCGTCTTTTTACCGACCAGTTTGGTGATTTGCACATGATCATGGAACACGCCACTTGGGATTGGGCCAGTTTCATCAGATCGCGTCATTCGCACATTGTAGCTCTTGGGCAGCTCAAAGGCTGGATGAAACAAGCGGCTGAAGCTGTGACTTACTGCCATCAACGCCATGTGGTGCATCGTGATATCAAGCCTGAAAATCTGCTCATCACCAATCTCAATCAAATCAAACTCTGTGATTTTGGACTGGCTTCCATTGACATGTGGCACCGCGAAAAGCACACTGAGGAAGTGACCACGCGCTGGTATCGTGCCCCTGAAGTGTTTGTTTGCAAGGGCATTTACGATGAAAAGATTGACGTGTGGAGCTTGGCCATGACATTTGTGGAGCTGCTAACGCGCAAGACTTTCCTGGCTGGCATCCATGACAAGGATCAGCTAAGGCTGACGTATTTAACATTTGGCACTCCCAAGGTCCATGAGTGGCCCAGCAAACTGGCAAAATTGATACGCGATTCCTATGAGGTGGAAGTCAAACGCAACGAAGTTGCTGCCCGCCTCATGAGGCATGCCCAAGACCAGGGACGCCTCCATTACATGGCCCCTGATGCTCGTGCTTTCCTAGAGCCCATGCTTGAGCTCAATCCAGAGAAGCGCTGCATCATATCTCAAGTGCTCAAGTCTGAGTATCTTACCACTAACGAACCACTGCCTTATGCTCCATCGCTAATGGTGAGATTTGATAATAAAAAATGAGTGAGTCAAAGAGGGTTGCTGCTGCTGAAGAAGCCTTTGCCATTGGCCTTGCTTCCTATGACGAGGCAGCACGTCTCATACGCAATGGCAATACTACTAAATTTGCCATTGAACATGTAATTGTGAATGCTATCAACCACTTGAGTTTTGCTGCCAACAATGGTATTGCCAATGCAGCATACCAAAGGGGGCGCATGTGCTATGACAGACTGATGCCAGAGTGGGTATGTGATTGGCGATGTGCTGCTCGTTATATAAGTTATGCGATATTGAATGGCGCTGATTCTGCATGTATGGCATCGTTCTACGTGCGGGCAAGCATACGTTACGATGAGGAGCAATGTACCATGAGCATAAGACGAAAGGAAGAACTCTATCTTTATGGCAAATTGATGACACAGATGCCAGTTCAATGGCAAATTGCTGCATCATCTGATATTACTTTAATGCAAGCTTTCACCATACATGGCGAGTGCATAAAACGCATACGTCGGGTGTGTGTGGCCATTATTGCGAGGTGGAGCAAGTTCATGCCAATGGATGTGAAAAAG
>Ga0302319_10006595_pt1 | contig 22986 bp, 29 predicted proteins | sample Bog_T0_2_FD_203319 | JGI IMG/M metagenome (GOLD analysis project Ga0302319, IMG submission 203319) | Peat permafrost microbial communities from Stordalen Mire near Abisko, Sweden - Bog_T0_2 | ecosystem: Environmental > Terrestrial > Soil > Wetlands > Peat | place: Sweden: Abisko, Stordalen Mire...
TCGGCTGGTCCCGATTAATGAACTGCGTGAATGCTGTCAGCCAATCCGGCACCGCGAAGTTACGCAACGCCACATAGTCCCAATAGACGATGTTGTTGACCGTGGACATCTTGACTTGGGTAATCGAAAAACTACCGTTGATCCCGATGTCCGACAGTACAATCGTCTGCAATTGACCTGTGGCCAACCCGCCGCGCAACGTGGTTGCCAGGACAGACAAAGGAGGCTCTCCATTTTGGTAAGCGTATGTCTCTGCATCCGCGAGTAGTTGGTTCGGCGTGAGTGGCTGAGTAACGTTGATAAGCCCCTCATAAGTACCACCCGCGCCCTCAACAATATTGCGCTCCGCAAATCCCGCGTCGTTGTAGGCCTGTGCGATGCGCGCCGCGCTGGCCTGCGAGGTCACAATCAGCGAGTCAAGCGATGTCAGGATGGTCGCGCCATTGGCCTGCGTAATGGTAGTAGAGCCCTGCGACCAATACCAATCCATGCCTCCGTCCACGCCAAGAATGCCCACCGTCTGCGTCACGTTGTTGAGCGAGATGCCTGGCGGGTTAAGTAGGGCGGTGGGCACGTTGAATGTCGTGCTCACGCCGTCGCCATTAAATGTCGTGGTGATAGCGCCGATATTGACGTTCTGTCCCAGCGCATAGACGATGTTGGCAAGCTGATCGTGGCTCGTGGTCGCGCTCACCGACACCAGGACATTGTTGTCGCTGCCCGCGGTGTCATCCACATTCCACGGCGCGGCCACACTGGTGTGCTTCGCAAATGTGACGTTGCGCCAGGCGTCAAATTTCCAATACCACACAGTGGTGCCATCGTTTGCGTACTGACAAACCTGATCGAATAGCTGAGCGATCACCGCGCCGGCCGCGCCGGGCAACTGGATACTTGGGCCGGTATCGGGGATGTTGACCGTCACTCCCTCATCAATGAGATTGATTAATGCGATCTGCTTGAACACCTGGTCGGCTGTCCCCGAGTAAGTCTGCGCGTACTCGGGGCGCACAATGCGCTTGTTGGGAATCGAGTCCCAGGCGGCACAGTTGCACGTGTAGGTAAATGGCGTCGTCGCCGCTGCATTAGTCGCCGCGCCCAAGCCCCCGCTGCCCGGCTGGAGTTGGTTGCTCACCGTCAAGCTGTCAATCGAGCCGCCGAAGATCTCGCCCACTGCCGAGTTGCTCGATTTGAGATAGACCGGCTGTCCGAGACAGATGATCTGATTACGGATGAAATACGGATCGGTCGCGAAGATCACCAGGTCCAACGTGTCCCGCGTCCCCGTCGCAATGCTCGACTGATACGAGATGCTGTCGAGTTGCGTCCCGCACGGCCGGAAGACCGCCACATTGCCGACGCCCGAATTGTAGTAGGTCGTCACCGCATTGTCGGCGATCTGCACAGACGTCGGCGAAATGTACGCCGTGATGGTGCTGTGGATTGTGCCGCCGGGCGTGACGTAGGGCGGCGTTATCGGGTCCACCGCGCCGGCCCCGATAATCATGATCGGCATACCCACATCGTCTGGGGTGAACTGCACCGCCGCCGACTGTCCCGGGAGCGCCGGGAAGTTGACCATATCGATCACGTTGGAGCCGGCGGTCGATCTGCCGGGCCCCCATGTACCCACGAAAAATTCTAGAGTCGTACCGTCGTCTGGAACGATCATGTCAGAACCTCGCGCCAGCCGTCCGCAGCGCGCGCGTCATGCCCTGGAGCACAGCCTGTTGGACGGCATTTGGATTGGAATTGGCGAAATTGGCGCCCTGAAAATTGGCATTGACCACGGGCGCCGCGGTGGCTGCTGGAGCCGCCGTCTGAAACCGGCTGGGCGTCGCGATTGGACCGGCCATGTCCGGGCCAATGCCAGGCAACGAGCCCGTGACGGGCGCCTGGTATCCGCCTCCCGTGTAGCTCCCCGCATATCCGTCGCTCCACGCGACGGGCGTCGTGCCGATGCTGAGTGTCTCTGCCGGCGCTGTGGCGCTTGTAGTAGAGCTCGTGCTCCCTGTTAGGTTGAGCGGCTCCCACGAGATCTGGGAGGCTGAAGCCGTGACCGCGGCAGCGCTGGAGACCACGGCCTGCCCAAGTTGCTGCATCGCGCCCGCCACTGTCTGCATCGACGCGGCGGCAGCCGTCATGGCGTCTGCGGTGTCAGCGGCGCTCGCCGTGGCGGCCGTCGCCGTGCCGGCAGCCGTCGAAACCGTTCCACCGCCTAACGTCAGGAGCAGATCCGATACCGGCGTGCTGCCGTTGCTGCTGGCTGCCACCGCGGCGGCCGTCGCCGTGCCGATATCGACTGGCGTGCCTTGGTCATCCACGAGCTCCACCAAGAATATCGAGCCGGGTGCCTGATAGATATAGGAACCGCCCGTGGGCGCTGCCGCTGCGGTTGCCGTGCTCGCCGTCGCGGTGCTGTTGGTCGTCGACGTCATCGACGTCGGCGACGTCGTCCCCGACGTCGCGCTGGGGTTCTGGATCGCACTAGCGCTTGCCTGCGCCGCCGCGACTGCCGCCTGGGCCGTGGTCACAGCCGACTGCGCGCTCTGGAGTTGCTCTGCCGTCACCAGTCCGGAGCCCGAGGAATACGACGCGGACAGGTCCTTCAACGCCGCCTGAGCCACCGCAAGCGTCACCGCGGCCAGTGTAGCGGGGTCTGTGAGATTCTTCGGATTGGCCTGCTGCGCCGCTGCGGCTTCGTCCTGCTGCTCTTGGAGCGCCAGGGCGGTCGCAGGGAGTGGTACTTCCGTGATGACAATGCCGCCCATCCCGGTCGACGGGCTCTCTTTGAGCGTATAGCCAGATTGCGCGCTCAAGTTCATTGGGCTCGTGCCGGCGCCATTACCGATGCCCAGGAAGTCCTGAAGCGCTTCGGTATTTGCCACTTGCTGTGTGTACTGCGCGTTCAGCGCTGCGGTATTTTTGATGATGGACGCTGTCGTCGCATCAATAATGCTCGGGGATGCCGCTTGCTGTGTGTCCAGGTTTTTCTGCGCTGTCGTCACGGCATTCTGCGCTGCCACCAAAACATCCAGCGAAACCTTCTGGTTCTGATATGCGGTGGTCACGTCCTGGAGTTTGGCTTGCGCCGTGGCCAACTCAATCACCGCCTCGGAATACTGGTCAGTGAGACTCTGTACACCGGTGGCCGCCGCTGCGTTGTTTTCATCGACCGCAATCTGCGCATTCAGCACAGCCGTCGCAGCCGTCGCGTACTGATTGTAAGTGTCCTCACCCGCTTTATACGCCGCCGTCACGTCATCGAGCTTTGCCTTCGCTGCTGCCAGCGTCATTTCCGCGCCGGCCCACGCCGCAGTGTTGCCCTGCAACCCAGTGTTGGCCACCGCCTGTGCGGCATCCAGGTCTTCCTGCGCTTTCTCCACCGTCTTTACAGCGGCAGCGTACTTCGTGGCCGATCCCTCTCCGGTGTTCATCAGGTCCACTTGCTGCTGTAGTTTCGCCTGGGATTGTCCCAGCTCATTCGACAGCACGGCCAGCGCTGCGCCCTCCGTCCCAATACCGGCAGTCATGATGGCCTGAGACGCAACCATGTCCTGCTGGGCTATCGTCATTTGGGTGCGGTCGTTAATGAGTTTGACCTCAGATGTGACTAAGTTCTCCTCTGCCGTTTGCAGATTTTTGGTGGCCGATGTCGACCCGTCTTGTGCCTGCTGCCAGTCCCGATACTGAGAGGTCAACAGCATGACCTTGGCCTGGTCCGTGTCGAGCGTCGTGTTCAAGTCGAATAAGTGCGCCTGCTGCGAGACCGCAGCATCCGCCGAGAGTTGCTGCGCTGCCGCCAGCGTATTGGTGTTTGGACCCAGCGCTAAAGCCGCGTCGTTGATCGCCGCCATTGTGCCAGGCATCGGCGCGATGGCAATACCGGCCGCATTCGCACTGGAAGTCAACCCCTGATAAGCCACGTCCACGTCATGTGCGCTGGCAGCCACACCGTTCGACATCGGAATGCCTAACTCATAACTGTTGAGCACCGCATCATAGACAGCCTTCGACTGCTGATACGCTGCCGTCTGTTGTTGCGTCGTCTCGGTGAGCGATACGATTCCCTTCTGAAGTTCGCCAGAGGCGTCCGTGACGATGTGCAAGTTGGCACCGATGGACGTGAGGTACTCGCTGAAGCCGTTGCCGACTGCCGCCTTTTCTTTGGTGTCGAGTTCCATCAAGAGCGCATTGTATTGCGTCTGGGTGATGATTCCCTCCGCAAATGCCTTCGTGACCTGGGCCGAAGCCGCGGCTAGTTCTTGCGTGCTTGTTGCCGACGTCACGACGCCAGTAATGTACTTCGAAAAATCTGCGTCTGTGAGGCCTTGTACGCTGGAGTGCGCTTGGTCCAGCCGCATCTTCAGATCTATGAGGCTGAACACGGCCGCCCCGATGCCTATCACCAGCACGCCGCCCAGGATCGCGCCCAGGCCGCCCACTTCCACTCCGGCCGCCTCAGCCTCGGCGGCAGTGGTGGAGGCGGTAATCCCGAACGTGCTCAGTAGTCCGGTGGCAGCAGGCAAAAGATTCTGGAGCCCCTGCACACCAAGCCCGATAGCAGCCAATCCCGCGGTCACTGGCACGGCTGCCGCAGCCAGCACCCCTGCCGCTACCACGACGTCCTTAATGGGCCCGGGAAGTTGATTGAACGCTTCCACTGTATTCGTAATGAACGGCACGATATCGGTCTTTGTGAACTGCACCAAGTCCGCGATGACAGGAAGCAGCGCTTGCCCCACCTGCTCCATGGTGGCATCCCAGGCATCCGCAAGCTCCTGCCATTGGCCGCTGAAAGTCTGGTTCGCGACCTGCTCCGCGGTGCCTCCAAGTTTCTGGAGCGCTGTATCCAAAACCTGAATACGATCCGTCTGCTCCATGGTCTTGAACATCTCGGACACGGTGGACGCGGTGGCGTCGGCGCTCGGGTCCACTTGGTCCATGGCCGTCGCAAGAGACTGGAGCGACAGCCCGAGATTCTGCATGGTGCGCACGCTGGCAGTGCCGGCCGTCGCCATCTGGTCGAAACGCGCAGCGGCAGACACGATATCCGTGCCCATCAGCGCGGCACCATCGGCCACCAGCGCGAGCTGCGCTGTCACATCGGCGGTGGGCCCCAGCATCGCCTGCATGCGCGTGCCGGCGGTCAGCAGCGACGGGAAGGCCAACCCGTCCGACATGCCGAGTTGCTCCAGCCCCTCGATTGTGGTGTTGGCCGCTTCGCCGCTGCCCGTCAGTGTGGTGAGCGCGATACTCGCGTGCGTGACGTTATCCGCCGCCGTCAGTGCTTCGCTGCCGAACTCCTTGAGCCCTTCCGTGATGGCCAGCGCCTCGCCCACTGCGAGTAGCCCCTCTGCCATCTCGCCCAGTTTGCTGCCGGCCTCTCCCGCGCTTTCGGCCGCCTCGTTGGCCGCATCCGACATGCCACCGATGCCGCCAGCCGCGTCGTCTGCCGCGCCTCCGGCCGCCGCTGCCGCATCCCCGAAACCCGAGACTGATCCGGCCGCAGTGTCCGCGCTGGTTCCCACTTCTTCCAGCATCGATGCGCACTGATCTATGGCGGATTCGAGCGTTGATCCAGATGCAACCAGCGCGGCCACCGCTGAGTCGAAATCCGTGGTCGCGCTGGCCGCCGTGGTGAACGATTGGGCAATGCTGTCGCCGGCCGCCGCGGCCGCCTGCTGTGCATCGCTGAAGGCGTCCTTGAGGTCGGAGTAGTCCGCTCCGATGGAGATATTTACGCCGCCAATATTCTCGCTGCCGTCATCAGCCATTTGTCACCGCCTGCGCCCGCCCTGGGGGCACTCGTTGATTTGCGCGCGCCTGCGCCGCCGCAGCCGCCACTTCGAGCGCGGCGCGGAGCGCGGTCTTTTTGGCGGCCAAGGATTGCCGCGGCCAGCCTTTCGGCAGCCGTACCACCTTGCCATCCTTGGTTGTTCCGGTGGCATAGGGATCTTCGCCCCCGGCCGCCATGACCTTGACCCGGTGCAGCGCGTAGTACTCGCGCCGGGTGAGCGACCAGAAGCGTCGTTCAGACAGACCAAGGCCCACGGGAGATGTCCCGTAGGCCCAGAGGTCTATCCAGTAGTCCTCGCTCAGTTCGTCAGTGCCGGCGGATCCGCCGTCGCTGGCGGCGCCGCCGGAGGAACCGACGCCAGCAAGCGTTTTGATATTGCCTGATCGACCGCCTGGCAGATCGCTTTCCATGCGGCCTGCGAGTCCGGTAAGTCTGAGATGGTCTTAGCCCACTCTTTCGCCGTTGGCGCCCGGTCTGTGTAGTTCTCGGAGACGCATGCCGCGAACATATCGCACATCGATGCCACGCCGCGCGGATCGGCCGCGCCGGCAAATCTCTGCGCGGTGAGGATCTGGAGGCATCCGGCCAGCGTCATGCCGGCCAACGAGAGTTGATACTCCGCAAAGAACGAGCAGCGTACCACCAGCGTGCGGTCACCGATGGTCACCAGGGGGTTGACCACTCCCGAGGTTTCGAGTTTGTCCATACGTCACCGCCGCGCGACTACGTGAAGAGCACCTGTCCGGTGATTGTGAATGTCACATCCGCGGTGACCACGCCGGCCACTGGCTCCTTGGTGCTCCATTTGGAGATGGACGCCTGGAAGTGCCAGTCGGTTTCCCCATCGCTGAACGCGAGTTGGAACCAGCGGATGCCGGAGAATCCATTGGTCGCGAACACCGCCAACAGCGCCTGGTGTCCGGTGTCCGATGGAATAAAGTACAGCGGCAATGTCACGTCGCCGCCGTCGATCAGCGTGGTGATTTTCTCACGCCATGGAACGGTGTTGCTGTGGCTCGTGACATCCACCACAGCCTTGCTCATGCCAGGACCGGTGTAGTCGCCGACGTTGGCGATGGGCGCGCCGTACGCCGGCGGCGATGCAGTCGAGCCGAGGTATAGGTACGTGTTAATTGCGGGCAGTGCGATCGGTGTGCTCATGGTCGTTTCTCTCCTTATTACGTGTTGAGGTTGTTGAAGACTCGGTACTCCAGTGTTTCGACGTATGCGGGCGGTTGGAGATTAAAATCCATCCCCGCCCGCTGATTGAGTTTGAAGCTCGGAAATTGCGGTGGCGTTGTCGGTGGACTTGCAAATTGCTGCGCGCTCATCAGATCGACGGTGCCAAACCACGTGTCAATGGCAGCCGCCACGCCGCGCGCCGTCTCGGCGTCGAAGTCCAGCACGTCTAGCTGTATCCGGATCTGCTCTGCTGCCAGGCGCCCGGAAGCGGCATACATTGGCAGCGTCGAGACGCGCAGCAGTCGGACACAGGCGCCGCGCTGGATATAGCCCTGGGGGAGTTGGCGGTCGAACCAGCGGAACAAGCCCGCGCTGGCGAGCAACCCCGATAGGGTGGGGTCCGCGCTGGCCAGCGTCCGCAGTTTGACCTCTGCCGTCATGCAGTCACCTTGAGGTCGCGATCCTTCGACCCCGAGATTTCGAGGCGCTCCGGTCGTGCCAAAATAATGCAGCCCTTCGACGCGCCGCCGGGGTGTTGGAACGAGTCGCCGTGGATCATGAATCCCGTGCGCCCGAAAGTCACCGTCCCTTTTTGCTCTGTCAAGTGCATCACCAGCGGCCCGTCAAAAGTCGAGTCGAACGCGCCGCCAATGGTCCACATGCCTTGCGGTATGGGTCCTACATCAGGCTCGCTTTGCAGTGCCGGCTTGTTCTTGCCGGCGCCGAAACCTGAGTAGCCGTAGCACAACAGCGTGCCGTCTGGCCGCTGCATTGCTCCCGTCGATTGGCTGTAGGTCCACATCAGATCGTGCTCAGCCTCACTGTCATGCGAGTCATTTGGGACTGGGAATCGGACTCGACACCTAGGATGTCGTACAGATAGCCGTCGATTAGATTGCCGCTGCCATCGTTCGCACCGATCAACGCCGCCCAGGCGCCGGCCGGCGAGCCTTCACCGCGCCATCCCGCATCGAGTTGCGGGTACCATGCATCGAGGAGCACGTGATGCAACTCAGCAGCGGTGATTTCGGCGAGCGCCTTGACCTCGGTCGCCTGCACGCGCGCGCTGCTGGGAGGCGGCGCGGTGCAGGGGATCGCTACGAGCCCCGCCACGTCACTGTACCGCCCGTCAGGGGCGCCGCTCGGGCCGAAGTTGCCCGATGGTGCCTGGATTGTGCAGAGGCTCACCAGGCGCCCTGTGGCCACCACCGCGGGCATCACCATCTGGATTGCCATGCCAATACAGTCCTGGTTCATTCAATCGATACCGGCCTGTTCCGTTTGATGATTTCCTGGAGCAGGTCCACCACGGCGCCCGCTTCGACCGCGCGCCGCTCTGTGCAGTCCATCTTCGAGCACAGTCCTTCAAGTGTGGCCGACACGTGTTTGTTGATTTCGGTCTGCTCTGCAATAAACGTCTTCACCAGAATCAGAAGATCGGTGATGTCCTGAAATGTCTTCGCATTTTTGGTGGAGAGTTGCTCTTCACGTTGTTGTAGCACGGCCAGGTTGGATCGCATCTGAGTTATCACGACAGTCAACGCCACAATGGAAGTCAAAAGAGACAGAGCCGTCCCAACAATACCGAAAATCGTGCCCATGGATCAGCCTCACCACGTCACCTACTCAGCCGGTCGTCATCCCGCCCGACTGCCGCTGTATCTGCGCCCAGAATCTATCACGGAACCCCCATACGGTCTGACATTGCTCTGCGATGAAAAATGCGCCTGAATTGTCGTCCATGTCCAGGTACCGCTGTGCGGTGTCCTGGAGCGCCTTCACCGCCGCGCCGCCGCTCAGTTTGACATCGAGCAACTCGGCGACATTCGCCAACCGCGCCGCATTGCTCGCCAGCGCGTTGAGCAGTAGCGCCGCCGCGCGGAGATAATTGCTCGGGCACGTCGGAAAGTTCTGGCCGGCGGCCCCTGAGTAAAACTGCCCCGACTGGAACTGCATGCTGTTAATCAAGTACGCCGATTGGATCTCCGAGTCCTGGAATATGAACGTTGGCCCGGTGTCTGAAATCAGAAGCCGCGGCCAATCTATACTCGGATTCGCACCACCTAAATAAGTCGCTGCCATAATCAAAAAGCCGCCAGACCACCCTCCCCCGAGTCTGGCCTGGCGGCTCCTTTCGATAGGGAGAATCGCAAAATCCCTATACGCTTTGCCCTGTGCTCGCTACCGTCGAGCGCCCATCGATCTGAGTGCCGCCCATCACTGTCAGAATCTTGAGATCCTGATTCATCGTGAAAAAGTCACCCAACATCGGATCCACGCCGCCGCCCACGCGCTGGGTAGTCGGCACGCGGGAGAACGTCTGCGGGGTCTCGTAGCCCTGCAGAAATCCGACTTCGATAGCTGGACGATTCTGGCTGTCCGGGTCTATAGTGATGCCCCAGACCGTGTGCTGCACGCCAGCCGCAGTGCAGACGATGGGGATATAGGGGTCCATCACCAGGTCCATGTCGTTGATCCAGTTGGCCACCTGGAGCCACTGACTCGGGAATCCGGTGGTGCCGGCCTGGTTGCCGCCTTCGACCGACAGTGAGATGGTCAGCGCGCGCTTCAGGTTTTGCGCCGTCGCAGTGAGGGCTGGGCCGTACCAGCAGCGCGGCCGCCCAGTGATCATGATCGGGTTGCCAGACGAATCGCGCATTCCGGCCAGGATCTTCATCCCGTCCATGATCCCTTGCGCCGACAGCGGCGGGTTATTGATGCTCGCCCCGTTGGTGATGTTGATCAGATTGCCGTAGCCCGAGGTGTACAAGCTCGCGTGAGGGCCGGCGGCATCGACGTATAGACTGGTGATGAATTTGTTGATGCCCTGGTTGCCCGAGATGGCCAGTCGTTGCGCAAGGTCCTGGAAGATGCCCAAGTCATCGTCGACGATGGCCGACCAATTGACGCTCGTCATCGCCTGGTACAGCAACGGCGAGTACGTCACTGCGGCGGTACTAGTGGATGGCGTCGGCGGGCTGACTCCATTCTGCGGCGTCGGCCCCAACAGCGAGCGGTTCGGGATCTGTGCGCCCGGGTCGCTGGATGTCAACGGGCTGACCACACCGTCCATCATGTACCGTTTGACGGCGCGGAAATCGCGCAACGTCTTGATTTTGACCAGCGATTTGTTGGGGATCGGATAGCTGTTGTACCAGCCATAATACAGGCGGTCCAACACATCCACATAGAGCGCCTGGTAGTCGGTGACTGCCATCGTCTCACGTAATCCCAGCATCCTGCCGCCCGGATCGCCATAGAGGCCCGGATACTTCTCCATCAGGTGGCCGATGAAGAGGTCCGTCCGGGGATTCATGGCCTCCTGGAGCATCATCGGATGCTCGCGCCCGCGAAGCACGTCGGCGTACAGCCGAGCCGCCTCTCGAATGCGCCGTTCCTGCACCGCGCTCGCATTGCGCCGCGCCGCCGAGAATCCGTCAAGTGAGGAGTGCTGCGCCGTCCAGTTGTCCAGCGTGGCCGCTTGAGCAAAGTTTGTGATTTCGGGCATGGCGTTAGATCCTCACCGGCGCTGACGTCACCGTCAGGCCGCTTCCCACGCCCGCCGAGTAGCTCGGGTCGAGCGTTCCGAATGCCGTATCGCCACTGGTCGCTGAGATCAGCAGACCGGTGGTCACGTTGGTGGTGTTGTCCAGCACGCCGCTCGCGTAGAGCAATGCCCCTGGAGCAATGGCCGCACCCGTGTACGGGCTGTGGCTCGTGGTGCCAACGACGGTGGTGTAAAACGTGCCGTTGGTATAAAACGTTGCGCCGCCGGTGTTGCTCTGATAATCGTTCAGAGCGAACGCCGGAATCTTGCCGAGCAAGACCGCGTCGCCGGCCTTGACCGTGCTAGGGCACAGTGCGAATCGCGGGCTGCTCGGTGTGCCCTGGAATGCCTGATTCTTCATGCCACCCTCCCGGCGAGCGCCAGCTTGGCCGCTTCCTTGTTGCCACCCATCAGCGATTCGAAGACCTTCAGGTCTTCTTCATCGCGCCGTTTGTTTTGGGCCTCGCGCCGCTCGGCTTCCCGCGCGTCGATCTCGACGGCTCCCGCGCTGGCGCCCATGCCGTACACGCGGGACGGCGCGACGGCCGCGAGATACTGCCCTTCGGCTTTGGCGGCGGCGTTGACGGACTCGGTAAGCCGCACCGCGTCCACCTCGCCATCTTTCGTGGGGACCTGGACCAGGACGGTCTCAATCACCCGCTGCTTTGCGGCCTCCGGTAGCGTGACTCCTGCGAGGATGCGCGTAGCTGCCTCCCGCGCATCTCCGCGGATCGCCCGCTCCATCAGCCGTGTGACCTGCTGCTGCTCGGCTGCGGTCATAGTTTCCGCGCCTCCTTGGTTTGGTTTGGCGGCGCCCGCCGCCTCGGTCAAAATCATTCCGCCTGCGCCGGCCCGTGTCACTACGTCTACGGACTCCGCGCCGGTCAGCTCTTTGAGCACTGGCTTGCCGTCACGCGTCTTGCCTGACTCGGCAATGCCAGATGCCCGGATACTCATGCCCACGTACGGCGCCTTCTCCTCGACCATCTGCGCGTGGTCTGCAAAGACTTTCATCCGCGCGTAGAGGCCCGGCCCCTTCGGTGCCCCCTCCTGATACTCAGCGGTCGAGGTAAGCACGCCCGCCAGGTTGCGCACGTCCCCTTCCGGCCGCGCGGCCTCTTCGGCCTGTGTGGCGTGATTGAGATAGACATGCGTGCCGGCGCGGAAGACCTTCGGTCCATCGCGCTCCAGCACCTCCTGCGGGTAGTAGGCCGATGCGCCCGCGCCAGGTGCGATGAGCTTGATCAGATAGTCGGCGCGCGCCTCCTGGATGCGGATCGCCTCGACAGTGGCGGCGGATTCGATCAGACGGAGACCGTCGGTCTCTCGCGTTCCAGCGCCCGCGCCCTCCTTTGCATCGCTTCCGCCGCCCTGCCAAGCCTGTGGGAGATACTTCGTCCAGCCCTTTTTCTTGGCGATGCGGATGATGTTGGCCTTAAGTGCCGCAGGTCCGTAGTTGCCGGTTCCCGCGCGCCCCATCGAATGCACCGCCGCCATGATATCGCCGGGTTTGTTGATTGGAAAACTTTTGCCCTTGCCTGCGAAGTCTCCCTCATCCATGGTGTCGCGCTCTGCCTTGCTCACGAACCGCTCTACCAGTGGCAGCCCGCCGCGCGTGTACAGCGCGGCCTCGTACATGTTGGCCATGCCGTCGTCGTCCTCGTCGTCCGGCATGTCCTCGTAGGTCACCCGCGGCGAGACCTTCTTGGCCGAGTCGAGGTCGAGCTTGGCGGTGGCTGCCACGCCATCTCCGCTGCCCGTAATCTCATACGGGCAACTCATCGTGTCGCCTGAGCAGGAGTAGATGACGTCCCCCGAGTCGTCGTCGCCGACATGGTCCAAGTACGACGCCCATTTGCCGGTGCCCTTGTGCGCGTCCGAGACCGCGGCCTGGAGCTTTTGGCCCACGCTGGATGCGGTCAGGCCGCTGGCCGCCTCCTGGATCTGGAGCGCCAGCGCAACGTAGCCGGCTTTGAGCTTGGCAACCGGCGCGGGCTGAACGACTGCATGCTGCTGTGCTTCGCGCGCCTCAACGAGTAGCGGCATTTACACCTCCACCAGGGCGCCGATAAAGTCGCCCGGCCCAATCCCTGCAATCAGCCGGAGCCACTGCTCCAGCTTGTTGATCTGGTGCTGCACCTCATCGATGGCGTGCTCGTAGAGGTCCGGCACATAGTCTGCGCGGATGCTCCACGCCGCCGCGCGGAATCCGCAGAGCGCAGCGAAGGCCCGATTGAGCATCTCCGAGTCGCGCTGGATAAGCGTGCGCACATCCGCCGCCGTGGTAATCGAGCCGATCTGATAGTTTGGATCGGCGCCGAAATTCAGCAGTTGCTTGATGGCGCCGTTTAAATGGCACTCAATTGCCTGGTGCCAATGCGGATAGAATTTGTGCCCCAGGTCCTTGAGGCCGAGGTTGCGGATCTGGTAGCCATCGACTCGGTATTGTTCTGCGATTGTCGCCAAAATCCCGCATGTGGTCTGCAAGTCCGCCAGGACTTTCGGATCAGCCTTCACGCCCAAATCGTAAGACGATTGGGCTCAAGAGCATAGCAATTCCGTAAAAATGTTTTAAACTCGAATCATGCCGAAACCGGAAAACGGATCACCCCTCTGCACCAAATGCGGTCTACGCCCGAAGTCGGGGAACTCGGAAGACGCAAATCCATGGTGTAAAGAGTGCCGCGCGGAATATCATCGCGAATACAAGGTGCGCGAGAATTGGCGCGCGGAGCGCCGGGGAATATTGCGCGGGATCCAGGCGATGCGCGAGGTGTTGGCTGGCCACTTCCGCAGGTTCCCCTCGGCGGTATTCACCGGCGCGGAGATTGCGCACACGACAGAAACCCTCGCGGGGCCGCCGGTCGCGGACTAATTATTCCTAGCGATTCGCCCACACCGTGCCATTCCACCAGTATCCCCCGGCCAGTAAGTACCCCGAGTATCCCAGTTGCATTGCGTTGTATTGCGTAACTGCTCCGCTGCTTACCGTCGCTGCTGGGAGCCGCGCGCGTCGTGCCCCCACCCCCTGGTTCCGCCGCCAGTCGGCTGCGCGAGAGCGGCGCCGGCAAGCAGCAAGATCAGCCACAATCGCCGCATGTCACACCGCCCTCGCGACGCTGGCCACGTCGCCGCTCTTGATAATCACGTAGACCTGCGACAGGTCGTAGACCTCCGGCAACGCGCTACTGACCGGAGCAAACTGCCCGTTGTTTGGCGTGCCAATCGGGATCCCGTTGGCGACCGACACGTTGATGTCGCCCACGCGCGTGATCCCGCTGGAGCTGAGCATCACGATCTGCCACCATTTGCATGCCCAGTTGTCCTGTACCTGCGCCACGCCGCCGACTTTGAGCAGCGATACGAGCTGATGCTTTGCGCCGTCGCCGGTGATGTCGTCAAACGCTGAGATGTGCATGCCCGCAGTTTACACCCACGGAGCACGTGTGGCAAAATGGACGACATGGTGCACACGACTCGGGGATCATAAGGCTGGCGCTCGGAAGGCTCCAGCCCTCCCGAGGTTTTCCCGTGGTGGTATGCTCGGGCCATGGGACTGCAAGTCGTTTTCCTGATTGTCGCCCTGATCTTCTTTGCCTTCGGCGCATGGTCGCGCTGGTGGGCATCTCCCCAACCCTACTACCCCACATTGATTTCCGGTGGGCTGTTTTTCTACGTGCTGTCGCTGCTCTGGCCGCTACTGCACGTCTGAGGACACTATGCTGATACTCTTGATTCTGCTTTTGCTTTTGCTGGGCGGCGGCGGCGGGTACTGGGGATATGGTCGATGGGGCGCCGGCGGCGCGCTCGGCATTGTCCTTCTGGTGCTGCTGTTGTGCTGGATGTTTGGATCGATGGGCGGCTACTGGCATCGATGAATATCCGGGCCACCAGCACGTTCCGCGCGGGTGACTTCGCCAGCACTGAATCGCTCATCGTGCCACGCATCAAGGCGGGTGTAGCCGGCGCCTGCGGCGCGGTGCTCGAAGAGGCATCCTCTCTCGCGCCGAGATCCGAATCGCCGAGCAGCGGCACACTCGCCACCAGCGGCAAAGCCCAGCAGCAATGGATCGGCACGCGCGTAGATGGCAGCGTGGCATTCCTCGCGCCCTACTCTGCATTTGTCGAATTTGGGACTGGCATCCGCGGGCAAGGCACGTACCCGTATGCGCTACCGGTTGAGGGGGTGCCGTACACCGGAGGATGGGTCTATGACTTCAGGCGCCAGAACTGGCAGGGGCACGGAGCGCAGCCGTATCTTCGGCCCGCGCTCGACACCCGGCACGATGACATCCTGGGCGCATTCCGCGCCCAGGGGTTCCAGATTTAATTCAGCCGCGCAACTGCATGACCACTGTCGCCGGCACGATGCGCCAGTGCCGCACGTCGCCCACCGACTCCGGCCGGTACTCCAGCCCGCACGCCGGGCACACGAATTTCTCCGCGATGATCGAATGCCGGAAGAGATCTCCCAAACCGCGGCGGCAGCACTTGTCGGCGTCCTCATCCATGGTCTGGAGTTGGCCGATAGTAGCGCCAAGCAACAGCTTCACCGCGCTCTCGATTGCGCATCGCAACTTCGTTTCATCCGTCATTCTTAGTCGCCTCCATAGCCCTGTCGGTAATCGACTGAGCAGTCGCAATTTACGTGTCCGGGGGGATCATCGCCGATAGGGAAATCATCATCCAGGCCGATCCATCCGGCGTCAATCTGCTCCTGGCACTCGTCGCAGCACTCTGTGCCATCGGCGCTCCAGCGCTTCTCCTCGTAGCCGAGCTGGTGCGCCATGGCATCCCGGCCGGCCACGTAGGCCTGGTTGACCTCCGTCTGTGCGATCATGCCGGCGCGCACGGAGGAAAACTGCTCGAAGGTATCCTGCACAGCCTGGACCACCTGGTCGTAGCTGCCGCCGGCCTGCCATGCGTCGGCAATGGCATTCTGGATCTGTTTCACGGACTCGCCGGAGAAGTTGCCAGTGAGCTTGGACAGACTGTTTTCTCGCAGGTAGCGGCCCGCGAAATCATCAGGGATGACTGCACCGCTCTTGACCTCCGCGGCCAGTACCGTTGCCGCCGCGGCGATTGCGCCGCCCAGCGCATCCGCGTAATCATCGAATTCGCCTTTCGTCACCGGGAAGCGCAGCGGGCTAACGCTGGATGGCAGGATGGTTTGCGCCACCTGCTTGGACAGCGGGGAGCGAGCCATCAGTTGCACCCGTTGGTAATAACGATGATTTCCTGACCCTCGACTTCATCGGTGCGAAGGTCAAACGGCGAGTTGTCGGGAGTGCGGTTCATTCCTAGACCATCCGCCAATACCTGCTCGCTGCGATCGGCAATGCGCTGCGCCTCTTTTTTGGTCAGCACCTTGCTTTCCTTCGCGCGCTCAACACGATCACTCTTCGCTGCCGCGCCGCCGCCCAGTAATACTGGATGCCCGTGAATCGTCACCCACTCGCCACCGCCGCTATCGGCCTCATGCACAGGCATCGCAGGCGGTGGATGTTGCGCCAGGATAGCAGCCAGACGTGGCTTGATCTCTGCCAGCACTGCCGCCTCCTGCCGCGCCCAGTAGTGCCGCAAGACTTTCTCGACATCGGCGCGCGCTGGTCCGATGTGCCGAGCATGACTCTTGTGCCTCAGGCCGCCGGCCTCCAGGAGACGCGCTGCCTCGTCTGCCAGGTCTGCGATATCAATGCCCATCGAGTGCCTCTGCGAGCCGCCGTAGGCTCTGTGCTGCCTCTTTCGTCGAGGCGTCCGTCGGCGCGCTGGTGTCCTGTTGCACTGCCAGCGGCGATGGCTGGCCGCCAGGCTGCGCGGTAACGACCTGGTTTGGCTTCGGTTGCGTGCCGCCGGGTTGCGGCTGCATCTTCGGCACGGGGGGCGGGATCTCCTCCTTCGTGCGATCCGGGTCGTACTCCTTGTCCGGGTACTGGGCCTCGGCGAGCTCGTCACCGCCCTCGATATCGAGCAGCCGGTACAGGATCTTCATGCCCTCTTTTTCGTCGATGCCCGTAACTTGGCCGCCTTTGTTGCCGAGCGTCATCGCTTCGACCGTGGCGCCCACCATCGCCGGCACGTCGCCCTCGCGGATCGCCGGGAAGACCACGCGCACCTCAATGTCATCGTCCATCTGTTTGCGATTGGCCTCATACGTACGCCGCCCTGATGGTGCGCGCCGATACGCCGCCTCGCAGATGCGGATCGCTCCAGGATTGGGGCACGCCTCCCGCAGTCGGCCGCCGGGCGCCCGCAGGCTCACGCTGAGCACGTAGGTGGCAATGACAGTCAGATCCTCCACCCACTCTTCTTGCAGCGCCAGCATCACCGTTTCGGTGGGCCGGTCTAGGCTCGTGGCTGTGGCCAGATTGCCTGTGGAGACGTCGCCGAGGAACGTCTCAGGCACGCCCTTGACCATGCAGCACATCAGCAGATAGCGACGCACGTCCTCCGGTGAGAATGTCGCGCCCTGGATTTTGAAGGCCTCCAACTTCGTCCCCGGCCCGCTCCCAAAGATACTCCCCGCGATTGCCGGCGGATTGACGTCCCACATTTGATTCGGCGGTCCCACTGTCGTCTGGAGCTGCTGCTTTTGTGCTTCGAGCGCTTGCTGACCGCCTTTGCTGGTCAGCGTCATCGCGATCTGACTGAGGCTCTGGCGCACGCTGGCGCAGGCCTCCAGGAAGCGGCGCCCTTCCTTCGCCCAGCCGAGCATCGGATAGATGCGCGGGCAGCCAAAGAGCCATTTGCCGACCGCTCCAACCTTGCGGTGGTAGATAGGCGTGGCCCACATCACCGGCTTGCCGCCGATGGTGGGCTGTTGGACATCGGGATCATAGTTAAGCGCCGGATACCAGCAGTCCTGATACTCCGTCGTCTGTTGGCCGCTCACCACGTCCCACGATTTCGCGGACCACTGCCGGCGGTAGAACCATGGCTGGTCACTGTCCTCCGGATCCGTTATGATCTCCTGGATTTCCGTGGCGTCGACAGTGCGAACATCGACAGTGCCTTTGTTGGCAGCGTCCGAGAAAAAAGCGAAGAACAGATTTCCGTCTCGATCTTTGGATTTTTCCAGCTCGGTCAATGCGGTGTGCCCCAACACATGCCGATTGCGCTCGAAAAACTCCGTCAGCACCTCGTTGGCGTCTTTGTCGGAGGTCGTGACGTCCACGCCGCGGGCAAATACATACAACGCGCAAACATCCACCAGGCGCCGTACGATTGGGTTTTTGAGGTAGTAGAGTCGGCAAATCAGGACGATCGATTGGAGGCCCCAACGCGAGAACTCTAAAAACGAATAGTTGATTTCCCTCTTCCATTCCACGTTTTGGAGCATCAAATCGTACTCGCCGAAGGCGCCGATACTGGACGCCGGGCCCGCCTCGCGGAGTCGTCCGACCTTGACTGGAGCATTGGCGTCAGAGCGTAGCCACGGCCCAGGACCGCACATCTCGCGCGCCTCGATCAGCTCAGAGAGCCGCTCGCGCGCCTGCCCTATGTCGTATGCCAACTTCTCCTGCGCGCTCGCCAAAGCGCTGGAAAGGGCATCTACTCTTGGCTGTAGATCAGGTTTCGGGCGCAGCCACATGAGCGCCCGGTAAAGCCATGTCTGGATTCGTCGCCGCATGGCCTGAGGATATCACCAGCGCGCATCCGTGGCTATTTCCATGCCCCGCCATGCCAGGCCGTGCCATACCCGGCCGTGCCCGGCCGCGCCACGCCACGCATCGCCTTGCCTCGCCCGTCACGGCCGCGCCACGATAAGGAAATATCCTACGGAGCGGAAACCGTGTGCCGCCCATGTGGCCACTTTGCGCCCCACTTAGCAAATCCCAGACGATTGCTCTCAGTGATGTCGCCGCCGGCACGCGCGTCACCGCGGAACGTGGAGCGCAGTCGCGAGTGGTCCACGAAACAGAAATCGCTGACACCCACCAGCAGCCCGGCATCACGCACTCGAAGGCAGTAGTCCACGTCTTCACCGCCGTAAGCCACGAATCGCTCATCGAGTAATCCCACCAGGTCAATCGTCCGCCGCGGGAGGTAGACGCACACGAAGGCGGCAATCTCGACCGCCCGAACCTGCGCCGCCAGGCGCTTCCACTGCTGTGGGTATCCGGTGACATTTGTCGTCGCGGCGATTATCCCCATGTCTTGTCGCGCGGCGTTGCACTGCGTATCGAGATGCGAAAATCCGAGATGGCTCTCCAGGAGCGCGTCGTCGTTGAGCAGCACAACGTCGCCGCGGCCGGCAGCGCGAATGCCCTCGTTGGCGTTGCGGGCAAACACAAATGGGCTGATACCTGGGATTCGGATGCAGGGCGCAGCGCCATGGAGCCAGCATGTCTCGCCATCCTGCATGTCCACCGGGATCTCGCCGAGCCCATCGTCCACTACGATGATGCGCGCCGTCTCGCCATGCTCTCGAACCGCACGGACGCAGGCAACTAAGTTGCTTGACGTCTTAGACAAAATCACAATCGAGTAAGGCATTGTTGTGCCTCGGCATACGTAACGCCCCAGCGGATAATCCAAAACCTGCCTCCATCTCCGGGACAAGCCACAGAGACATGCATCCCCTCCGCATCCATGAGGGACGCGGCTTCCCTGCACTCTGCATTGGCATCGTACCCAAATATCGCCTGAAACCGGAATGGCCGGAATTGCCTAATGCCTGCAAGCAAGTCCGCAGAGTTGACGAAGCCCCCCGCGCATATCAACCGCGCGGAACCAGGACGGAAATCGTGCGGTCCATCGCCGTCCCACTTCTCCTGCAACGCGAACCGCTTGGTATAGTAGACACCCAACATTTTGGCTATTTCTTTGCGGCCGTTATCGGTGCTCATGCCTTCCTCTCGGCGTGCCAGATACCGACACTAGGCTCCGCGTGAAACAGCTCGACTTGTATCCAGTGCGACCGGATCTCCCAGTGATGGCGCTCCAACATTTGCCGAAAACTCTCAATCGTGAAATCGTGCAGGTGGTGCGGATTCTCGCCGACCGTCGGCCGGACTGGCACTGAGGCTATCAGGTGCCGCGCGGGGACCGTCGCCAAGAATTGCTCGGGCTCTGGCATATGCTCAAGTACCTCCAGTGCTACACATACGTCATACTGCGCACCACTCGGCACGGATCCGGCAAACACCAGCGCGCGGGGATGCAGATGGCGCTCGCGCGAGCGCGCCATCTTGAGCGCCGACATCGACGAGTCTACGCCGGTGACGTCGTTGCGGACGTGCCACAGCATCTCACTGCCGTACCCGACGCCACACCCGAAATCGAGCACCCTCATGCCGGTGCACACACGGCACGCAAACACGTATCGCTCAATGTGCGCGCGGCGCTCCCAGCAGTCTGGGCATATGTCCACGTCAAGCGCGCCGCCATCGGCAATCATCCACGGTGTGGTGTCAATTACCGGTAGTAAATTATCATAGATCATCTCTCGCTCCATTCCCGCAAGCCATCCATCTCGAAGATGAAATTGTGGCCTCGCTCGATGTCCCGGTACTGCACGTGCCAATCGCGCCGGCCTTGCTTCTGGTCAAGCCACTGTCGCTCCCGGAACACTTTTCGCTCCCCTTGCACTTGGCTGCGGATCGGATAGTGTTTGCTCAGAAATTTGCCTGGGTAGATACGGCGCCCCGCGAACTGCACTTGGTGCCCACCACTGTGGGCTAAGCTCACAGACCCGGGGTTTTGCCATGCCTTGACTTGGCCGATTGATTGGTTGAGCGGATCATCAGAGTAGTACGAGAAGAACTTCTCGGGGTCCTGGCTCCCGTCGTAGCCATCAACTGTCGGATGGAATGTCAGCACATTGTGATCGATAGCGTTATAGCCGGCCGCCTGCACGCGCGCAAACCCATCGGTCAACGTCTCGCCGGGAACATCGCTGTAGCGCAGCTCGTCGGCGTCGCAGTGCACGCACCAGATCTGGCCGACATGGGATGTTAGGTCCTCAATGCGCCCCAGCATTGCGTGCCAACTCACAGGCGGCTTGGCATACGTCTGGATCACCGCGCCGGCGCGCTCCGCTATCTCACGTGTGCCGTCCGTGCTCTTACAATCGACTACCAGCACATGACAACCCTGTCGCTTTAGATGGGCGACCGTCCAGCCAATGATATCGGCCTCGTTGTAAGTGCAGACAAATGCCAGCGCGGTATTCATAACGCCATCACCTCACGACAGTAGGTATCATACTCCGGCGCGCGATTCCACTCCCGCGCCTCCGGCAATATCCGGCTACTGGTATTGTCGCCGTGAATGGCGGCGATCATACGGGGGCGGCCGCTGCCTCCCGCGGGAATGCTTGACACACCCTGCGGGTAAAGGCGCCGCTGCGACAGCCACCGCACGTCCTCCCCGCCTGGCGGCGTGATGTGCTCAAATTTGCAGGCCAACCAAGCCACAGACCGGTAGCAGAGCGACGTGCCCAACGGAAGGGCAGGGTTGCTCTGGCGGTACTTCCACGCACCGGCGAACTGGCCGGGCACCGAATCCCAGAACAGCATCTCCGTATAGCCAACCACGCACGATGGCGCAATTAAAAGTGCGGCTAACTGCTCCTCAATCCGCTTAGGGTGGCTCCAGTCATCTGAGTCCCAGTGCACGATGGCATCGGGACGATACCTTTCCACCGCGCACCAGTTAGCAGTATTTCGCAATGCGCCGATGGTCTGGGCCCGCATATCTGGCATCCAAACCGTGGTGGCGTCCGTTTCGCCGTATGGGGTTCCGTGGACCTGCTCCGCGCCAGAGTCCAGCACCAACAACCGCTTCTTGGTGTACGTCTGTGCGCGCCAGCACTTGATAGCGCGATGCACCATCGCCTCTCTGCCGTTGACGAGCATGACGGCGCAGACCACCGGATTGTTATCCATTCCGCCCCCCTATCTTGACCACGCGTCCGGCCCGCTTGCGCGTCGGCGCACTCACCAAGCGCACTGACTGCGGCGCCAACAGCGGTTTTATTGCTCCGCTCAGCGCGGGATGCTCGAATCGCTCCCCGCACCGGCGGCACTCGTAAGTCGTGCCGCCGGCAAACATAATGCGGACGTGCATCATACGGCACCACATCCGCCGTAGTCGTCGCACTGTCAATCCACCACGGCAGCGGTGCCCCAGTCGGTCACCTCAGACTGGATCACCAATTCGTACTGTCCGGCCGGCACAAGCTGTGCCTTGTGCTCCTGGTGCACGAGCGCCACGCACTCGTCCTCAATGACCATCAAATACGTCTTGATTTTGTCGTCTTCCGTGGCCTCATACATCTGCGCCACATCGTTGATGTCGCGGCCCTCATCCAAGCACACCAGAGAGTGGTGATGCCCGGTCTTCTCGCCCAACGCCAGCGGGCGCAGTGCAATACGTTTTGCGTTTTTCGGAATCATACGTCTCATACGTCTCCTTAACTGTGAGTTTGATCTACCTTGCGCACCAAAGACTTCAACATAACATCCCCCTGCCGCTTGTATGCGCCAGAGCGGTATTGCTTCTCCGTCATCCCGAAAGACGCGGCCACCCCCTCATAACAACGCTGGGTGTCGTGTGCCACCCGGAGAGTGTACCGGCGCCCTGTTGATGGATCGGTGAGGCGAACCAGGCGGATTGGGCGCCCCTCGAAGTCGGTCTGCTGGGTACACTCCAGCAGTTCCGCTGTCTCCTCGCCCGCGCGATATGATATTACCAGCCGCTGCGACGGCTCGATAAGATCACTCACAGGGATAGTCGGAAATTGCGACTCCAGTGCGTCGGCATGGATTACTCGGACGCCAGCCTGCTCTGCGTAGCGGTCCCAACCCATGCGCTCCACCATCACACGCCGCACCTCCACGTCGTTTTCCGCGTGGACGTCCGCGGCGCATAACGTTTCCGGCCGCATGATAATTTGCTCCGTCACTGCTACACCGTGCCAGTACCACAGGGACCAACCATCACGCCAGCGATGCGACGGCCCATTATCGCAATGTGGGCGATTTCCCGCGTCCACTTGGATCACCTCCGGAAAGTCGGATACCATGCAAAATTCGGGGTGCATGATTCGAAATCCGCCGTGGATCGCGACTTGCTCCCAGGATCTGTATGCCGCGTGCGATGGCAGTCGCAGCCCCAGTACGTCCCGCCCGGCGGTCAAGTAAGAGTCCCAGGCTGACCACATATTACCGCCCTGATACATACGCTGCCATCTCCGCGCACAGGCGAGCAAAAAAATAGCCTGGCGGGTCGCCTGGAGGGTCGCCAGGTCGGTCGCCTGGTCGGTCGCCTGGCGGGTCGCCTGGCGGGTCGCCTGGTAGGTCGCCAGGTCGGTCGCATGGTAGGTCGCATAGAGGGTCGCCTCGGCGGTCGCCAGGCGGGTCGCCAGGTCGGTCGCCATGTAGGTCGCCTGCTCGGTCGCCTGGCTGGTCGCCTGCTCGGTCGCCTGACGGGTCGCCTGGTAGGTCGCCTCGGC